>JAEEGL014360431.1_pt1 | contig 16622 bp, 14 predicted proteins | sample 9134231 | NCBI WGS metagenome assembly JAEEGL01 (sample SAMN16246548, study PRJNA631951) | gut metagenome | biome: gut microbiome; feature: rumen; material: fiber-attached | host: Bos | place: Iran: Karaj | collected 2018-10 | reverse complement strand
CGTCCCTCATTGTAGGTTCGCCGCCTGTAAACGTGATCTGCGGTATTCCGATCTCACGGCATTTTTCTATTATTCTCTTCCATTCGTCGGTAGACAGTTCTTCTTCCTCCGACTCAGGCTGACCTGCTGCATAACAATGTACACAATTCTGATTGCAGTGCCACTTACCTTCTTTTGTCATGGCGCTGACCATAAGGTCCATCCTGTGAGGCGCACTCATATATTCCGCATAATCACTCATGCTAAGATATGTGATATCCTCATCCACGGGTTCTCCATAAGCTATCTGCTTAAAAGTGTTCATGATCCTGAAGACATCATTCTTAAGCCTCTTTTTTGTAACAAAGGGGTATACTTTCTGAACACGCTTAACAGCCATTTCGGTCATCATATCAACCTCTTCCCGGCTGACTTCGCGTCCGCTGTATTTGTTTATCTCCTCGATCAGAGCGGTGAGCAGAATGCTCCATGAGACATTTACGGGTATGACATCCTGACCATTTATTATGGCAATGCTGGGTGCGATGTCTTCTCCTTCAACCCTTGGGGGAACAAGGTGTATCCTTACAGCTCCGGGTCCCTCGGGATTTAATGTCGTGTGATGGACTTCCAGGAAGTTTTCTTCCGCAAATTTTAGTTCGCGTTTGGTGGCTTTCATCTCTCTACCTCCGAATGTGATCGGCTGCCCCCCGGGCAGCACCGTTACTCTATATTATACCTGTAAGTACGGGGATAGGGAAGAAAAAAAGCGACAATAGTTTCCTATTGCCGCCTTTTATAGAGGTATATTATTTGGGTAAGCGTTATTAAATAGCGTAATCAACGATGCTCTGGTTAAAGATGTTGATTATCTGGTTGCGATAGAACGCAAAGTCGGAACTGCTTCTTAACCTGGGCCTTGGAAGTTCGATGCTTATTATCTCATCCACTTCCGCAGGGCGGGGTCTCATTACGACAACCCTGTCACCTAAGTAAATGGCCTCATCGATATCATGGGTAACCATGATCATCGTGGTCTTTTCTTCTTCCCAGATCTTACTTATCTCGACCTGCATGTTCATTTTGGTGAGTGCATCCAGTGCTCCCAGGGGTTCGTCCAAAAGAAGGATCCTGGGGTGTCTCATCAGAGCTCTTGCGATGGAAACTCGCTGCGCCATTCCGCCGGATAACTGGCCGGGATACACCTTTTCGAAGTTTTCCAGATCTACTTTTTTCAGGTATTCCTTTACCTGCTTTTGGAGTTCTGCCTTTGATCCTTCAAGACCCAGAGTAAGATTGTCCTCTACCGTAAGCCAGGGAAGAAGTCTATGGTCCTGAAAGATGACGCCTCTGTCAAGTCCGGCTTTCTCCACTCTTTTCCCGTCCAAAAGGATATCTCCGCCATAGTTTTTCTCAAGACCTGCGATAAGTCTCAAAAGTGTTGTCTTACCGCAGCCGCTGGCTCCGATTATGGAGATGAATTCTCCCTCTTTTACATCCAGATCCACTCTTCTGATGGCTTCCACATCTTTATCCTTTGTGTGAAAGACCTTTGATACATTTTTAATTTCCAGGATATTATTCTGACTCATGTTGATCACCTATTTTGCTGTCTTTTTCTTCCACTTAAGTGTACTTTCCTCAATCTTGCGGAGGATCACGTCGATAACTACTCCGATCACACCGATGACTACCATCAGAGCGATGAGTTTGTCGGACCAGAGGAATTCTCTGGATTTCATCAACGCATATCCGAGTCCGGTGAGGCCACCCAGCATTTCTGCTGCCACTACGGCCATCCAAGCGTTTCCTGCACCAAGTCTTAAACCTGTAAATATGGAGGATATGGCAGAAGGTAAAACTATTTTTCTGAGAAATACGCTTTTCTTGAGTTCAAGTACCTCTGCAAGTTCAAAATACTCCGCCTGCACACCCTTGATTCCCTGAAGAGTATTAAGGAATATGGGGATGAGCACGCCTCTTGCGATTATGATCTCCTTTGAAACCTCTCCGATTCCAAACCAGAGGATGATAAGAGGCATCCACGCATACAGAGGGATCTGTCTGATGACGTTTATAATGGGAGAAACTATTCTCTCAACGATCTTGTTCAGTCCGCTGAGCACACCCAGTATAAGTGCGATGCCGGCTCCCCAAAGATATCCTATGAGAACTCGCTTTCCACTGACAGCAAGGTCAATACCAAGAGTTCCGTCCTTTACCATTTCTATAAATGCTTTGACCACTTTTACCGGTGAAGGGAGTATCACGTCCAGCAATACCCCCGATCCCGAAAGGACCTGCCAGAGGGCCAGAAGCAGAACAGGTACCGCTATTGTGTTGAACAGTGCCAGGAGCCTGGGCCCCAATTTGCTGCTTCCGATGTCACCGGATATTTTTTTGAAGTTTATTTCCGAAGCACTTTTTCCGGCTCCGACAGTTAATTCTTTAGCCATGATCTTTTCCTGTTAATTCTCAAATGTTTTCTGTTTTATCAGAAGAAGTTTGTGTTGAAAAATGCATCTCTGGGAACACGTCCGTCTTCGCTGAATTCCTCAACATTTTCGATGAGCCAGTTCTGATAGTTGTCGGTATCATCGATAAGCTTGTCAAGAGAGTCTGTAGCATTGAAGTAAGTCTCTTTTCTTCTGTCGAGATAGAAGAGGCTGTTCTCCGCAGGGTCTCTAGTGATGGTCTCAAGAAGTTCACATACGGACTCTTTGTTCAAAAGGATATATGCGTTTACTACTTCTCTTAATTTGAGCGCTGCCTTTAAAATGTTTACGTGCTCATTCGCAAACTTTGTAGAAGAGAAAGTAACTGTTGCTCCACCATAGTTTGTATAAACTCCATCGGGCTTTGCGGTAGCGATCTCTCTAAAGTTACCGTTAATAATCTCACTGTTTACATTGGTGAAGGGGTGTGTTGAAATTGCATCGATTTCTCCTGCCTGAAGAGCTGTCTTCAAGTCATTGTTTGAGATGTTAGAGTAGGTGTAATCAACTCCCTCTACCCAGCCTCTGTCGATAGCATTCTCAAGAAGCGCTACATACTGGCAGCCCGCCTTCCAGCTACCTATATTCTTTCCCTTAAGGTCATCAAAAGTTTGAATATCAGAACTTGAATTTACCAAGATTGATACTATGCTTGCATCGGGATCTGCGGAAAGTGCCAAACCTGAGATATCTCCGCCCTGAGCCTTGTAAAGAAGGTAAGGGTAAAGCATACGGTTTGTAAGATGAAGTTCATCTCTCTCCATAAGCTGTACTTCGTTACCAACGGTTCCTTCTACAATCGATACTGTCGTTCCGTTGTCTCCGAAAAGCTGCTTAAACCATCCCTTATTGTCTGAGATATAAACCCAGTCACCGGATCCGATCTTAAGATCTGCCAGTTCTTCAAAGGTGTATGTCTCCTTAAGTTTCTCTATTGTTGCCTCGATAACTTCCTCAGTGATGTTATCATCTGCGGTAGGATATCTGTTTACAAGCTCAGCCGCTAATGCGGTAGCCTCTGCAGAAAATGTTTTTGCTTCGGTTGAAGCGGTGGATCCGGAAGATCCCGATCCGCTTGATGCTGTTCCGCCCTGTCCGCCGCAGGCTGTAAAGATAAGCGCTGCTGCCAGTCCGATTGATGCAATCTTTGTTACAAGTTCTGATCTTTTCATAATATAGTGTTCTCCTCTAAAAAATTTCTTTATTCTGCTTCCAACTCTTTAAGTGCTCTCTCTAAAAAGCTCTTGTCTGCCCACTCACGGACATTTACAACTTCCTTTGCAAAGCCGTGATCGTAGAGAAACTGTGCTCTTTCCTGGAGTGCATCGAGTCCTTCCTCAGCAAAATTCGGCTCGAGATGCTGATAGAAGTCAGCGGGGAATGCTCTGTGATACTGGTCCACTGTTCCGAAGGTCTGCTCTGCGAGAAGTGCCTCCGCCTCTTCCTTATGAGTCTTTGCCCATCTTGCTGCCTTGATCACTGCCTTCAGAAAAGCTACCACGACCTCGGGTTCTTCCTCTGCAAGCTTCTGGCTTACCGTGAGAACGTTGGGATACTCGTTGTTTACCGGTGCTACCTTGTCCTGCTCCTGAAGGTTGATCACCTTCTTATAATTTCCGGTATCAAGCACTACCTCGGGAGCTGAGTTCTTGATGAATATTGCATCAACCTTTCCCTCATCAAGTGCCTCGATATCAAGTCCCTTCTTGAAATGCCATCTCTGTCCGCCGGGATAATCGGGGGTCTCGTCCTTGATGTAGACCCACTCGACATCATCCTTTGAAAGACCTGCAATCTTAAGTGCATTTTCATATCCCTCAAGTGTTGAGGACTTCTGATGGTCGATGGTAACATTCACTCTGTCGGGAATTCCAAGTCTCTTTCCCTTGAGATCCGCTACGGTGTTGATGTCCGAATCCTTTCTGGTGAGGATGGCCTGTTCACTGGGGATCAGGTTAAGTCCGATGAGAAGAGGCTTTCTTCCGTATGACTTTGACCAGATCGGAGGAGTGTTACCTCCCTCTCTGAAGAGTCTGTCGTTCTCATATGTAAAGTGCTCGGTCCAGTGTGAGATATCCAGTGTCTGAAGCTTTACCGGATTGTAATCGATCTTTTCGAGTTCATCCTTTAAGATGGAAGTGTTTGCTGCAATGTATAATGCGTTGCCTACGGGGCAAATGGTGTAATTGATTTCCTTTGACATATTTATTTCTCCTTTTTTTCTTGTGTTGACATTGTTGGTTTAGGAATTAGTATGTCGGGGTTAACAGTGTGGTAAACCACCGGATGTTTTTCTGTAATGTCTCATGTGTTTTTCCATCCTTTTCGATTTCTCAAATCGTTGATTGAAGATTAACACGGTCCGAAACTACTGTCTAATACTATGAAGCTATCGTTTGTTATAGGCAGAAACTATATAACCATTGGTTCATCATGCCGTTTCCTGCAGAACTTCATAAATTGCTTCTGCCAGTTTTTCATGTCCCTCTTCACTTAAATGTTCATCATCGACCTCGCTAGCTTTTGCATAATCCGAAGCCGCCAGGAATTTGATACCTCTTTCTTCTGCAATTCTTTTGTACTCTTCCTTCAGTCCCTTACAGACATTTATGGAATTTTTGTCAAACTCAGGATCCTTCTCCGGTGACCAAACATTCTCTCCAAGTAAGATGGGTGATACCAGTAAGATGTTCTCGGGCTTTACAAACTTTTCCAGCTGATCCAGACATCGCTCAATACCTTTTCCGATGATGTAAGGCGATGCCTTGTAATAGGATTTGCAATCGTTAGTTCCCAACATCAATATCACACCGTCCACGGGATAGTGACTCTCCAAAAGTACGGGAAGAAGATCAACTCCTTTGCGGCCCGGCCTCAATTCATCCTCAAACACGGTGGTCCTTCCGCAAAGACCTTCCTCTGCGATCCTTGTTCCCTTAAGTCTGCTTTCAAGGATTCCCGTCCATCTTTTATTTCTGGGATATCTGTTTTTAAGATTCTTTCCCGGAACCAATCCCCATGTATTTGAATCTCCGAATGCAAGTAGTTCCCTCATATCAAACCTGCCTTTCACACACATCACTGTTTATGAGCAAAGGTTAACACAGGTATTGATTATCGTCTAATACTATGAAGCTATTGTTTGTTATAGGATTTGACTATATAAAGTGCAAAAAAAGAACCGTACCATAAGGCACGGTTCCCAGATGAATTCCTATTAGATTCCGAAATAACTGATGAGCTCATCCTTTGACTTAAGACCGACTGATGTGCTCTCTGCCTTGCCATCCTTGAAAAGAATAACTGTGGGGATGCTCTGGATGTTGAACTTTGCTGCGATAGCCATCTCTGCATCTACATTTAATTTGCAAACCTTAACGGTGTCAGCCTTCTCTTCAGCAATCTGCGCGATGATGGGGCCCAGCTTCTTGCAGGGGCCGCACCATTCTGCCCAGAAATCTACGATAACGGGCTTATCTGACTTAAGTACTTCTTCTTCAAAATTATCCTTGTTTAAAATTATCTCTGCCATGTTTTTTATCCTCTCTATATTCAATCTATTACAATGTTTCCAAATATTTTGTTACGCTGGTCACCGCATTCGCACCATCGGATACTGCGGTAACAACCTGTCTTAACTGTTTTGCACGGACATCACCTGCTGCGAAGAATCCGGGAGCGCTTGTGACTCCGGTTTCATCAGCGATCACATACCCTGCGGGATTCAGCAGAACCACATCTTCCAGCAGTCTGCTTACGGGCACTGAACCTGCTGCGATAAAGATACCGTCAATAGCAAGTTCTCTTCCACCGATAAGTCTGACGGAATTAACCTTTTCATCTCCGAGGATTTCCTCCACCTGGGAGTTCAGAACGAGTTCAATATTTTCTTTTTCTTTAACCTTGTTTACAGTGATTTCTGCTGCACGGAAAGCATCTCTTCTGTGAATGAGATAAACCTTTTCGCATAATGCTGAAAGATAAAGTGCATCATCAAGAGCGGTATCTCCGCCGCCAACCACTGCGGTGGTCTTGCCTCTGTAGAAAGCGCCGTCACAGGTTGCACAATAGGAAACTCCCTTTGCCGAAAAAGCATCTTCTCCGGGAACACCCAAGTGTCTGTGCACTGCGCCTGCAGCATAAATGATGGTCTTTGCTTCGTAGGTTTCACCTTTGAAAGTAGTTACCTTCCAGTGCTTGTCGGATTCATCCTGCGAAATTTCTGTAACTGTAGCTTCTAGGAATTGTACGCCAAAATTCACGGCGTGTTCTCTGAACTTCTCTCCCATACTGTAACCATCCAGTCCGGGCAATCCGAGGTAATTGTCAACCTTACTGCTTAAGGCTATCTGACCGGTTCCCTCAAATTCCTTCTCGATCACAAGAAGATTCAGATTGGCACGAATGCCATAGATAGCAGCGGACAATCCTGCCGGTCCGCTTCCGATAATGATAAGATCTAACATATGTAACCTCCTTTGGCAAATAGCCTGATGTGTGTGTTCAATCGAGGTTCGTGTAGATTGATTGTATTATATGGGCAAATTTTTAAAAAAGCCAGCACTTTTTTAATTCTTTATTAATTGTTTATTCTTTTTTTCTAATTTTGCTGCCTTGCGGGCAAGTCTCTCCGCTGCTCTTTGCGCCCGTCTTTCCTCTTTTGCGGTCTTTTTTTGAAGCACTACATCAGTGTATCCGGTCAATTCAATAATCCGGTCAATATAGTTTATATAATCCTTCGAAAACACCAGCGAAAAATCTTTGACAGGCCTTTTCTTTTTCATATTGATCTCGGTGGGGATATATCTGAATATCTCGTACAGCGTGATTCCTTTATTCAGATACATCTCGGCATCCCGGGACTGATCGAATTTCAGGAAATAATTCTTTTCACGGTTATATCTGTTAAAGAAAAGCTTTGTTCCCTCTGCAGAATGAACAAGCCAAAGCCTTCTTAAGGGTCTTACTCTCAATATGGAGTTTCTGTGTCTTCTTTTAACAAAGGCAGGGATTATAAAATCCGGTTCGATGCCATCTCGCTCAAGCGCTTTGCGTAACCTGCGGGGAAAACGCTTGGGAATAAGAGTTATCCTGTCACGCATACTGAAAATCTTGCGCATGAATGGCAGGAAATAAATGTTTTCGAAATATTTGGACGCATAATAACATACTCTGAAAAGAGCACAGCATCCTGCAAACACTAAGATATTCAATACATAACCTGCAACCGGGAACCAAACATTTATGGCGCACAGGAAAAGAACCAGTCCCGCTTTTCCCGCCTCACACAAAAATGCTACAAAGGGAATTGTTCCGAAGATGACCTGCATCGCTTCAAGTCCCTTGAATACAGTCCGTACGATAAAGTTTACGATGAGGGACATCAGACCCATAAACGCGGAAAACAGTGCGGAAAGAGCACCGATCAGAATATTTCCTCCACCGGCAGGAGCTGATGAAGATACACTCGTGGCCGCCTCCGCAACCGCAGCCCCGCCCTGAGTAGAAATGGACACAACACTGACTATTCCTATAACTAAAATACATGCTGTTCCCAGGAATTTCTCCAGATAACCCAATGTGCAGATACCGAAAACGCTGGTGGAACTGTTGGACTTCATGAACTTGCTTGCCACGAAGAAAACAGCAATTATAGCAAGGATCCAGGGCTTGTCCAGCGGAATCGAGGGCATATTCAGCGGATTGTCCGCTAGCTTATTCACGTTTGAAACAATGCTTAGAAACAGCAGCGCGGTAAAAGGTTCTGCCGAAATAGAAACAGTACCCGAATAATCACCGGCAAGGGCATTCAGCCTGTCTCTAAGCACCGCATCATTCAACTCAAGAAGAGTATCCGATCCTGCAAATTCTGAAGCGTAGGCCCTGTTCTGGGCTGCTCTTGGAATCATGGAACCTGCAAAGAACGACAGCACCATGCAGATGATCATATATGAAATAATAAGTTTCTTATGCTTTTTGTATTCGGTCAGAAGAATTTCTATCATATCAAACCTCAAACAGTATACATTCTAATTTCCACAAACAGTTATTTAACTGTATAATAATATTTATTGGCAGCTAAATCAACAAAACCGTTATTACTTATAATTATAATATGAACTACTCAAACGAATCAAAAATTATACAAAACCGGCTCCGTGACCTGGCGGACCGCTCATATACACAGAACGTATACACCTTCAGTTCATTTCTTTCACTGGGCGAATTGAACGAGTACTACTTGCTTGAAAAGGAATTGCATTATGCTACTCCAATGCTTTTTGGCGGTTTCGAAGGAGCTGAAAGATGTCTAATCCGCTTTGGAAACCGGCAAGATCTGGGATACGAACAGGAACCGCCCATAGTCTGTATTCATATCACTCCCCTGATGGAGAAATTCGCAGACAACCTGAGTCACCGGGACTTTCTGGGCGCTCTTATGAACCTCGGAATTGAGCGCGATGTACTTGGAGATATTAAGGCGGGAGAAAAGGAAGCTTTTCTCTTCTGCCTTGATTCAATTGCAGATTTTATATGTGAAAACCTGACCAAGGTTAAACACACCAACGTTAAATGCCATGTAGTGACCGATATCTCTGAATTCCCCGTGGACGAACCCGAAGAGATTACAATTCAGGTTTCTTCAGAAAGGGTAGATTCAATAATTTCCAAAGTATGCAAACTTTCCAGAAGCGAATCCCTTGACCTCTTCCGCGAGGGGAAAGTATTCGTAAACGGAAGACTATGTGAAAATAATTCAAAAGCCGCAGCCACAGGCGATGTTATCAACGCCCGGGGCTACGGCAAATTCAAAATTATTTCCGAACCTTCGCTTACCCGCAAGGGAAAAATCTCCCTTAATATAGCGGTATACCATTAGACAACAAAAAACAACCTTCTAAAATATAAAACCTATTTACAAAGTAGGTTTTTATGTTATAATACCTATCTGAAAGGTAGGTATTATTTATGGACAAACTTATATACATGGACAATGCAGCAACAACCAAAGTCCTGCCTGAAGTTTTAGAGGCAATGAAACCGTATTTTACGGAGGAATATTGGAACCCTGCAAGTGCGTACAAGGTATCCGGCGAGACGGCAAATAAGGTGGAGGAAGCCCGGGCAGTAATAGCCGGAGCTATCGGTGCGGACCCCAAAGAGATCTTCTTCACAGCCGGCGGAAGCGAATCAGACAACTGGGCCATCAAGGGCGTGGCAGATGCCCTGAAGGATAAAGGCAATCACATCATTACCACAAAGATTGAGCATCACGCAGTCCTTCACACCTGCGAATTCCTTGAAAAGCACGGATATGAAGTTACTTATCTCCCCGTGGACGAGTACGGAAAGATTGACCCGCGCGAACTTGAGGCGGCTATCAAGCCCACCACCATCCTGATCTCTGTGATGTTCGCAAACAATGAGATCGGAACTATAGAGCCCATTGCAGAAATAGGAAAGATTGCCCACGAACACGGAATCTACTTCCACACAGATGCGGTTCAGGCCTTTGGTCACGAAGAGATAGACGTGAATAAGATGAATATAGATCTTCTCTCCTCCAGTGCCCACAAGATAAATGGTCCCAAGGGAATAGGCTTCCTTTATATAAGAAAAGGCGTTAAGATTTCCAACCTTATTCACGGTGGCGGACAGGAAAACGGGCGCAGAGCCGGAACCACAAATACTGCAGGAACCGTTGGTTACGCCAGGGCAACACAGATTGCTCTTGAAAGAATGGCAGAGAGAAATAAATATGAAAAGACTCTGCGTGACAGACTGATAGACCGCGTGCTTGCGGAGATTCCTTATACCAGAGTGAACGGAGACCGAACTGACAGACTTTCAAACAATGCGAACTTCTGCTTCCGTTTCATAGAAGGTGAATCTCTTCTGATAATGCTTAACCAAAAGGGAATATGCGCATCATCAGGTTCTGCCTGCACATCCGGATCCCTTGATCCTTCACACGTTCTGCTGGCAATAGGACTGCCCCATGAAATTGCACACGGTTCTCTGAGGCTTACGCTTTCAGACGAAACAACACAGGAAGATATTGATTACATCGTGGAATCACTTAAACAGATAGTGGACAGACTTCGCAAAATGTCACCCCTGTATGAGGATTTCGTCAAGAAGAATAAGGAGAATAATTAACATGAGTCAAGTTACAGAATACAGCGAAAAAGTAATGGATCATTTCACAAATCCCAGAAATGTGGGAGAGATAGAGAACGCTTCCGGGGTGGGAACCGTTGGAAATGCAAAGTGCGGAGATATCATGAGAATGTATCTTGATATAGACGATAACGGCATTGTGCAGGAAGCAAAGTTCAAAACCTTCGGATGCGGTGCCGCAGTTGCTACAAGCTCCATGGCAACAGAACTTGTAAAGGGTAAAAGCGTTCAGGAAGCACTTGATGTTACAAACAAGGCAGTTATGGAAGCTCTGGACGGTCTTCCTCCCGTAAAGGTACACTGTTCACTTTTAGCAGAGCAGGCAATTCACGCCGCACTATGGGATTATGCAGAGAAAAATGATATAACTATAGAAGGACTGAAACCACCTGTTAACGATATTGATGAAACCGAAGAGTTTTATCAGATGCAGGGAGAATAATAAAAAATTATATTCGGAGAAAATGCCATGATTTCTACAAGAGGACGATATGCACTGAGAGTTATGCTAGATATAGCAGCAAATCAAAAAGAGGGATACGTACCGATGAAAGACGTGGCAAACCGTCAGGGATTATCTCTCAAGTATCTTGAGCAGATAATCCCTTCTCTTACCAAAAACGGATTGATAGTCGGTATCCAGGGCAAAGGCGGTGGATACCGGCTGACAAGACAGATTGAGGAATACAAGGTTGGAGAAATCATTCGTCTCACGGAAAAAGATCTTGTGTCCGTCAGCTGCCTTGCACCCGGTGCTCCCGAATGTGCAAGGAAGAAGGACTGCAAAACTGTGGCCTTCTGGGCCGGTCTTGATAAAGCCGTGAACGATTATATGGACTCCAAAACACTTGCAGATCTGTTATAAAAAGCCCTGCCGATTCCGGCAGGGCGCTTCTTTGATTATAATCCGTACCAACCGATTCCCTCGTCCTTCCATCCGATTGAAACAAGGTAATCTCTTTCGCGTGCATTCTCGGTGTAGTGATGTGAGCCTGATGTTGCATTTGGATTGTAAAGTCTGTAAAGAGGTTTTCCCTCTGACTTCGGCGCAGAGTACCAAGCAACTCCTTCATATGTCCATCCGGCTGTAATGAGCACATCCTTCTCATTAGCATTTGTGGTGTAATGATGATCACCTGCATTTTTATTATAAAGACGGTATACGGGATCACCAGACTTAGGAGCATCCCATCCCTTTCCTTCATAATTCCATCCTAATATTGTAAGGGTATCTCTCTCATTTGTATCTTTGGTATAAAAGTGTTCACCACTGTTTGGATTATAAAGACGGAACATTACATCATAGCCGCCATTTACGCTGCTTCCACCGTTGCTTCCATTATTTCCGGATCCGCCATTATTGTTGTTTCCGCCGTTGTTGTTGCTTCCGCCGTTGTTGTCGCTTTCGCCGTTATTGTTGCTTCCGCCGTTGTTGTCGCTTCCGCCGTTATTGTTGCTTCCGCCATTATTGTCTCCGGAATTATTTGATCCTTCATTTAATTTAAAGAAGTTAACATCATACTCAATGTTTCCCATTTCGGTAGTTCCGGAAATCTTTACATGATAAGAATCTCCGTCATTGATCTGTATGTTTGAAGGTCTGAAAATAATGCATCCGGATAATCCGAAACCTTGGTTGTCAACATTAAAGTATCCGTTTGAGCTGTTCTGACTAAAATTCCATGTCTGACCGCTCGTATTGTTCTTTACTTCTACCTGAATATTGGAAATATTCTCATCAGAGCCTGTACTGTATGACCAGGGATAAGAACTGTCAAAGTACTCTACAGGAGTATTTATTGCAGGCCACATTGATACGGTGCTATTTGACCCTCCACTGCTATCATGAGAGAACATTGCGGAATAGAATGAATAGCCATCTGTTGTGGGAACTATGCCAAAACCGGCCTTTCCCATAGTCGGGTTAAGTACCCATCTTCTGTGGCCAACCATGCTAATGTTTCCTTGATCTCCATCATTCATATATCCATTTATTATGGAGGCAGCTATAGATGAAAAGCCCATTGCAAGATTGGAATTTTGGGCTCCATAGGTTGCCATATCAAACATTCCATCACTCATACCCGCAGGCTGCGTCGGATAGTGAGAAAGGACTCCGTTTGCAGAGTTTACTAAACTTGCAAACTGAGCAGCTGTATTGTAGTCCTCATCTAATGTTATATTTGATGAAAGACCTGCAATATATCTGACCTGGTTTACTGCATTTAAAGCATCCTGTAGTGTAGCTTCTGTAACTTCTCCCCAATAATAGGGAGCCTGTACGCTGGGTAAACTTACAAATCCTGCTCTGTTAAAGGTTACAGGATGACTATTCGCAAATGCTTTGATTTCTTGCTGAGTATGAGTTACTACATCAGGAGTAATAGTTCTGTTTGCATATGTATTGCTAATTCCGCCCTGAGAAAGATTTGTAAGCAGATCGCTTACGGAAACAGCTCCGGTACTCCAGTTATAAATCCTGCCTGCTCCGTTTACGTATACAATAAATGGCATGGGATAACTGGATGGTATATTGCAATATGTATAGCATTTCAAAAGGGTAGTATAAAATGAAGAATTGTAATCTGAAATGCATACCTTGTTGTTTTTATCCAATGTCTGAACAAGCTGTTTTAAAGCATTCGCATCAGAACTCCTATGTATGTTAAGTGCAGTAATATCAACCTTTGTATTATCAACATATGGAAGAATCTTTGAGCTACATGAAATTGCATTTTGAGTTCTTGTACAGGTAAGAGGTGTGCCGAATATAAGCACATGAACCTTTCCATCACCAAATGACAATGTTCTTGTGCTTCCTGTACGTATGTCATTGACGCTGAAACCGTAGCCTACCAAACTTCTGTCTACTTCAGCATAAGCCTGAGCTGTAAATGCTCCGGAATTACCAATTGTGGTAAAACTAACTGCTAATGCCAGCGCAAAAACTAACAGTGGTTTAAAAATCTTCTTCATTCTTTTTTGTACTCTCCCTTTTATTACATATTTTGGAAATAAATCATATTTATATATACCACGCGCCTAGGAAACAAACAAGATTCTCCATGTGTTCACATCGGAGAAAATGTAGTTTATTTCTTTGCGTTCGCTTGCTTTACAATCTTCTCCGCAATCCAATATGGCAATATTCCGCTTTGAAGAATAATGCAGTCAATGGGACCGTCCTTAATTGTCTCCACCATCATCATTACTTCAGGGGAATCATCAGACGCTCCTTTGTACATAGAACGGGCCTTTTTTATTGCCGAATACATAAGTTTTTTGCCAAGTGAAGATTTTTTTGAAAGCTCTCCAAGACTATGATACACGGAATATTCTCCGGGTTTTACATTGTCCAGATTGCTGTCATTCTTTCCGATAAATACATCAAGGCCTGTTCCGGCAGGTTCTTTCACGTAATCTTTTCCCTTAACCGCAAGCTTCTCACAAAGGATGAGATGATCTATATCTGTTCCAACACAAACGGTATACTCTCCACCGGAAATATTGAAGCTGTTAAGCTCCGTATCAAATACGGAAAACGCTCTCTCACCAATGGTTATTTCCACATCCTTTTCTTCTCCGGGATTAAGGAATATTTTCTCAAATCCGCGGAGTTCATGCTTGGCTCTTGCAAATCCATCGTAAGGATTTTCTACATAAATCTGCGCCACTTCAGCTCCCGGAACTGTTCCGGTGTTTTTCACCTTAAAACGAACTTTGATTTCTCCGCCTGAATACTCTTTTGAGGAAAGAGACAGATCTGAATATTCAAATGTTGTATAGGACAGTCCATATCCGAAGGGGAATAATGTTTCTATGCCTTTGGTATCATAGTGACGGTATCCTACCAGCAGCCCTTCGACATAATAAACCTCATTTGATTCAGCAGCGAAACATCCGTGCGCCGGTGTATCAGAAATCTGAAAAGGCCAGGTTTCTGCAAGCCTTCCGGAGGGATTGGACTCTCCTAAGAGGAGCTTTACTGCAGCTTCTGCAACAGCTTCTCCGCCCAGATACATATGAAGCATTGCCTTAACCTTGCTCATGAACGGAACAGTAAAAGGCGAACCTCCAAAGGACAGGAACACAAGATTTTCGCTTTCAATCTTTTCAAAAAGCTTTATCTGGTTCTCAGGGATATCAAGGGTCTTTCTGTCATATCCCTCTCCTTCGGCAAGGTCTGTCAGACCGCCGCAGATAATTGTCGGAAGTCCGTTCTTTACCAGTTCAAGTGCTTCCTTAGAAAGCACTTCATCTTCTTTTACAGTATCCACCCTATATCCGGGAGCAAAGTTAACCTTGATTCCGGCTTTTTCAAATTCTTCTATGATATTTACCTGAGGGCGTGTTTTGATATGACTGCTTCCTGCACCCTGAAAACGCAATGTGCGGGCAAGCTCACCAATAAGATTAATCTCTTTAACATCCTTTAAAGGGAGGATGTTTTCTTCATTTTTTAGAAGGACTGCTCCACCCAATGCAGCTTCTAGGGCTACCTTGTGAGAATCAACACTCTTCTTTGAGTTGTCTTTTCTGTTCGCAGCCGCGTATTTGTCTATCAACTTTTCCAGCCTTCCGATTGCTGTAAGAAGTTCTTCATCGCTTATACTGCCGGCGTTTATATCCTTCTTTAACTTCTTTAAATGTGCTTTTCCACTGGAAGGCATTTCAAGGTCAAGTCCGGCTTTAACGGATTTTGCAATATCTATGCAAGCTCCCCAGTCAGACACGGTCACACCTTCATAGCCCCAGTCATCTCTTAAAATATCAGTCAGAAGATGCTTATTTTCCGTGGCTTTATAGCCGTTCAAATAGTTATAAGATACCATTACGGTTGCGGGCTTCGCTTTTTTAACACAGTTTTCAAAGGCACTGAGATAAATCTCTCTCAGCGTTCTTTCGTCAATTCTGCTGTTTGAGGTCATTCTTCTGGTTTCCTGGCTATTCCCCGCAAAATGTTTGAGCGAAGTGCCCACTCCGTTTTGCTGAACACCGTTTATAAACGATGCACCTATTTCACCGGCAAGGAAAGGATCTTCGCTGTAATATTCAAAGTTTCTTCCACAGAGAGGGGACCTTTTTATATTGACACCGGGACCCAGAAGTACGGATACATCTGCATTCCAGGCTTCCTTACCCAGGGAATCCGCAACTTTAAAAACAAGCTCTCTGTCCCAGCTTGCAGCAAGACAGCTGGCCGTGGGATAACAGGTTGAAACATAGCTGTCGTTTATATCTTTCTTTCCTTCATCCTGTTTTCTCAGGCCGTGAGGACCGTCAGAAAGAAGCAGCTGCGGATAAAGTCCTCCACAGTCGTTGGTGTGCCACATTCCTTTTCCCGATAGGATCAGGAGTTTTCTTTCAAAATTATTCTCGCCCATGATAATGCCCTCTCTTTAATACAACATATTATACCATATAATTTGGTCCTTTCAGCCACTTAACGTGGTTTGTTAAGTCATGTTGAAAGAAGTATACTGTGCCATGTAGTTTCCGCGATGGAGCAAAAAAAGGCTAATCTAGCAACTTGCAGCTAATCAAGTTTCCTGCATTATCGGGAAAGAAAGGGAAAACATGGCAATCAAAATAATCACTGATTCAGCAAGCGATATCACACAATCGGAAGCTGAAAAACTCGGCATCACAGTAATTCCCCTTAACGTAACCTTTGGTGACGAGACCTTTAAGGACGGCGTAGACCTGGACCACAACGGCTTCTACAACAAGCTGATAGAAACAGACATCTTTCCAAAGACCAGTCAGATCCCGCCCTTTGAATACGAAGAATATTTCAGAAAAGTAACAGATGCAGGTGACACTGTTCTGTGCATCACCCTTTCAAGCAAGCTCTCCGGTTCTTTCCAGAGCGCAAATATCGCAGCCGATGAAGTTGGTTCAAACGTTTATGTTCTGGATTCCCTTAACGTAACCATCGGTGAGCGAATTCTTATCCTGATGGCACTT
>JAEEGL013666803.1_pt1 | contig 16622 bp, 12 predicted proteins | sample 9134231 | NCBI WGS metagenome assembly JAEEGL01 (sample SAMN16246548, study PRJNA631951) | gut metagenome | biome: gut microbiome; feature: rumen; material: fiber-attached | host: Bos | place: Iran: Karaj | collected 2018-10 | reverse complement strand
CACACTTTGGCCCTTTAATGCTTTACCAATTGAAAGCATTATAGCATGACCTATTTTTGGCTGTCATTTCTTTTTTGTACAAATTTTTCCGAGGATCCGGGGGATTCTTGAGCAGGACGGCGAAGATTCTCCGAAGAATACCGGCCGGAAGGAGTAAAACAGATGTCTGAAAATCAATCCGTGAATGCTAAGGAGGCCTGGAAGCCCGGGAACATGCTCTATCCCGTTCCGGCAGTCATGGTGAGCTGCAAGCGGCCCGGCGAACGTCCCAACATCGTCACCATCGCCTGGACCGGCACCATCAATTCCGACCCTGCCATGCTTTCCATCTCCGTTCGACCTTCCCGTTTTTCCTATGATATCATCAAGGATACGGGAGAGTTTGTGGTCAACCTGGTAAACCGGGATCTGACCGGGGCCTGCGACTGGTGCGGCGTCAAATCCGGACGGGACGTGGATAAGTTCGCGGAGATGCATCTGACGGAGTATGTTTCGGAATTCATGGAGACCCCGGCCATCGCCGAGAGCCCCGTGAATCTGTACTGCAAGGTGACGCAGGTTCTGCCGCTGGGGTCCCATGACCTCTTCCTGGCGGAAATCGTCGGTGTCACCGTCAGCAAAGAGTACATGGATGAAACGGGGCGCTTCGATCTGGCCGCCTCCGACCCGATCGCATACTCCCACGGTGAGTATTACACCCTGGGAGAATACATCGGAAAGTTCGGCTATTCCGTTCAGAAAAAATAAGATCATCGGTCTATCGTGGGGAGAATTTTATGGAACTATTGGAAATACTGATCCTGGCCATCGGCGTATCCATGGATGCTTTTGCAGTATCCGTCTGTAAGGGGATGACCGTAGAGACAAAAGGCTGGAAGGAAGGCATGATCTGCGGCGTGTGGTTCGGCGCATTTCAGGTGCTGATGCCCATGCTGGGCTTCCTGGCGGGAAGCCGCTTCGAGCGCATCATCCGTCTGGCTGCCCCCTGGGTGGCCTTTATCCTGCTGGTCTTTGTCGGCGTCAACATGATCCGGGAATCCTATGAGGAGGACGAGCGGAAAAAGAAGGCCGGCTACGGCTTTGTTACCATGCTGATCCTGGCTGTTGCTACCGCCATTGATGCGCTGGCAGTGGGCGTTACCTTTGTGGCGGTGCCCGTGGAGATCCTGGCTGGAGGAGAGCTGCAAAATGCCCTCCTGGCTTCCGTGATCCTGGGGATCGTTACCTGCATTGTTTCCAATGTGGGTGTCCATACCGGGCGGTTGTTCGGAGACAGATACCGCTCCGGCTCCGTGGTGCTGGGAGGATTTCTGCTGATTGCCATTGCGTTCCTCAATCTCATCAGGGGCGTTCTGGGAGACTTTCTGTAAGGAGACAGGATCCATCATTTTCAGGGAGGGGAAGACAATTGAACAGAGACGGTTTTAGGGTCCTGCCGAATCCGAAGCAGGCAGCAGGAATGATGCTTGGGAAAAACGAGTATGTGTACATCTGCGGCCATCCGGACGACATGCCTGCAATGCTGGACCTCGGAAGAAAAATTCAGGAAACCTATCATGCGGAGATCCGGATCTCCGAAGGAAAGGAAGAGGACTTTGACCGGGAGGAACTGAAGGCAATCCTTTCGGAAATGAAAGTGGTGGTTTTCGCCGTCACGAAGCGATTTTTCGGGGAGGACTGCGTCGCAGGAAAAACAGTGTTCCCCCTGGCAGCTTCCGCAGGCAATCTGCTGCTTCCGGTGGCGCTGGAAGAGGGCCTGGGAAGTGCCTTTACCCAAAGATTTGGATCCTTCCATCTCATGAATGCCTGCGCACCGGACTTTGGGCGGAAGCTGCAGAGCTTTATTGAGCGTTTTGTGGATCTGTACATCGATATCAGCAACATAGACACGAACCCGGATCGGTATCTTCGCCACCGGGTCTTTTTCAGTTACCGGAAAAAAGATCTGGCAGATCTGAAGGATCTCCTGAGGCTCCTGCGCTGCTGGAAGGAACTGACGGATGTGGGCATCTGGTATGATGATGCCCTGGTCCCCGGGGAAGATTATAACGATCAGATCAAATCGAAGCTGGAAGCCTCCCATATTTTCCTGCTGCTGGTCACGCCACATCTGCTGGAAAATGACAACTATGTCATGAAACATGAATATCCGGATGCTGTGGCAGCAGGCAAGACCGTTATTCCCGTAATGATGCAGGATACGGATCTGCAGCAATTGCGGGAGCTGTATCCCGGGATCGAAGAGGTCTACTCTCTCGTAGAGATCAAAAAGGCACGGGAGGCCTTCTGCACCGCTCTGGGAAAACAAAGCGGTCAGCTTCCGGAACTCACGGGAGAGGAATGGTTCCTTTTGGGCAGAGCCTACGCTTCCGGCGAGGGCACGGAATGGAATCCTGCCATGGCAAAAAAGGCATTGGAAGAGTCCCAGCGTCTGGGCTATGTCTGGGCACTGGTACGTCTGTCCAGAGATCTGGACGAGAACGGACGGATGGAAAACGCGATTCCCATCATGGAACAGGCCTTTGACAGACTGGGAGACATGATCCGGAACGATCCGGAGGCCACGAAACAGTCCTATTCCGTGATCCCCACTACCCGGAAACTGAGCGACCGCCTCTTCCGGTTCTATATGCAGGGAGGACACTGGAGCAAGGCGTTTGATCTGCTGATGATCCAGAGAGGTTTTTCCGAGTCGACCGCAAATCCCGGCCTGAGAGATGTGATCACGGATCCTACAGTACTGAATATCCGCTTCGGGCAGGTATTTTTCATGACCGGAGATACGGTTTCCGCACAGGAGTTTTTTGCAAAGGCGGGAGGCTTCCTGGCACGGGATTCCGAGATTGCAAACAGCGTTATGGCCCATGTTCTGAGAGCGGAAGGGTGCGCTTATTATGCAAGAACCATCCTGACAATGCTGCGCCTGGGACAGGTGCTTGGCGCGGAGCCGAATCTGGACAGAACCCGGGAGCTACTGGAACTGGGCATGGAGGAAATCGTCGATCTGGCAATCCTGGGAGGAATGGAAGGAGCATTGGATCTGGCCCGGATGGTGGGTCAGGATTACCTCAGACTCCTGGATGATTATCAATTTTTCGTTCCTGACAGGGGACGCATGAAAGAAATGGCGGAGATCTGCGGAGTGTTCCTGGATCGATTCCACATTCAGGGGGAGCTCCTGGAAGAATATCGTGCAGCGGAATCGGACTTTCCCGTCGATGCGGTATTTAACGGCTCCCCCGAAATCCTGCGGAAAAAGCTGGACGCCAGGTCCCTGTGGTATGAACTTACCATCCCCCGTGAGGTATTTCCTTCGTTGTTTTCTTTCGACGGTCCCGTTCCGGAAGGGGTCTTCGGAGCACGGGAGGGAAACCTGACGGCTTCCGGCTGCAAGTGCCCGAGCTGCGGAAAAAACATGTACGTGGCGATGCGTCCCGGGAGAAAGCCGGATCGGTTGCTTACGGGATTTTTGAAGGACAGAGAGTTCCCCTTCACGGAAAGCTACCTCTGCCCCTGCGGAAGGATTTTTGCTCCGCTGGCAGGCAAAAGCCTCACCGAAGGTCCCGTCTGTTCCGCTACGGTGGTCTATGACACCAAAAATCAGCTGGGGCGGACGCTCTTTGATCTGTGGTGGCAGTACTTCGATATGACGATGTAGACAGACCTCTCTTTCGAATATCTTAAAGTGACTTTTCCTATGAAAAAGTGTATGATGTAGAGTGATGTGCTTTGCACAGATCAATCGATCGAAAGAAGTAAAAAAGCAGCTATGGAAGACAAGAAGATCAGCCCGCTTTATCGCTTCATCCGCTTTAATGTGAAGGTGTTCTCACCGAAGTACACGATCCGCGGAACGGAGCATCTGCCGGAGGGGGCCTGCGTTATCGTGGGGAACCACAGTCACATGTACGGTCCCATGGAAGCGGAACTCTACACCCCCGGGCCGCACTACATCTGGTGCGCCGGCGAAATGATGAACTTTAAGGAAGTGGCGGCCTATGCCTACAAGGATTTCTGGTCCGGATCGAAGCCCGCCGCCAGGCCTTTTTTCAAGCTCCTGAGTCACCTGATCCCGCCCCTGGCGGTCTGCGTTTTCGGCAACGCGCACTGCATCCCGGTCTATCATGACATGCGTGTCATAGAGACCTTCCGGGAGTCCCAGGAATGGCTGGAGAAGGGATACCGCATGGTGATCTTTCCGGAGTGCTACGAGCCCTACAACAATATCGTCTATCAGTTTCAGGACAAATTCATCGACATGGCCCGCACCTACCGGAAAAAGACGGGGAAGGACCTGGCCTTTGTTCCCATGTACCTGGCACCCATGCTGAAGACCGTCACCTACGGAGAGCCCGTGTACTACAACATGGAGGCCCCCGGCAAGGAGGAGCGCAGGCGCGTGGCTACGGAACTGATGGAACGAATCACGGAGATGGCTCTGGAGCAGCCAAAACATATCGTGGTTCCCTACCCGAATATCTCCAAAAAATATTACAAGGAAAGCCAGCCCCTGGAGAAGGTTCAACATGAAAAAACAGAGAGTTGATTATACCGGCCTGTCCCTTCGGACACTTAAGGATCCGCAGTTTTCCCATTTGCTGCTCATCATCGGATGGCCCGTGTATTTCCTCTTTTTCTTCATCACGGAAAATCTGATCCCCGCGGAGCGCTTTCATGCGATCCACTGCGGACTGGACGACCTGATCCCCTTCAATGAGTTTTTTCTCATTTTCTACGCGGGATGGTACGTCCTCATTGCAGGCTCCCTGCTCTACGGCATCTTCTATGATGTGGAACGGTTCCGGGAGATGCAGACCTACATCATCATTACCCAGGTCATCGGCGTTCTGGTCTACCTGATCTATCCCAGCATCCAGTACCTGCGGCCCGAGGTGTTCCCCAGACAGAACATCCTCACCGCTGTCATGGGACTGATCTACGCCTTTGACACCAATACCGGCGTCTTCCCCTCCATGCACGTGGCATTTTCCCTGGCTGTGCTGTCGGTGGGACTGAAGGACCGGGATCTGAAACCCCTCACGAAAGCGGGACTTCTCTTCGTAGTAGTGATGATCTGCCTGGCAGTCTGCTTCGTGAAGCAGCACTCCGCCCTGGATATCCTGGGCGCAGCCGTTACCTGCCTGGTGGCGGAGATCATCGTGTTCGGCAAAAAATACTGGGCTCCCCGTTTTACAAAAACGACGGAGCTGTCATATAAAGGAGAATAAACAAGAACTATGGCTAGAAAGCTCGGAGACCGAAGAGACGGAGTCTATTTGAAAAAGATCGACTCCATGCACACCATTATGCCCCTGATCTATCCCAACCGTTGCGATAACGAGGCGTTCATTTCGGAGTGCATCGACCTGACCAATGTAATGGAATACCTGGAGCGCAAGAACGCAAGCGGTCCTGCCTACAAGTACAACATGTTCCAGGTGATGGTAACGGCAATGCTGAAGACCATTACCCTGCGTCCCCAGATGAACCGCTTTATCCAGAACAAGACCATCTATCAGCGGAACGAAGTATCCGCAGCATTTACCGTAAAGAAGATCTTTTCCGACAACGGCGGTGAGGCTCTGGCATTCATTCACAGCAAGCCCACCGACAACATCGACACCATCCACGAGGAACTCTATCGTCAGGTGTCCCTTTGCAAGTCCGATACCGACAAGGATCAGTCCACCGCAGCCATGGACGTGCTGCAAAAGATCCCCCGCCCCCTGCTCCGGATCGTGGGCGCCATCGCCAGATGCCTGGACAGACACGGGCTGATGCCGAAGTCCGTCATCGCAACGGATCCTTTCTACGCATCCGTGCTGGTGAGCAACCTGGGCTCCATCAAGCTCCACGCCGGCTACCATCACCTGACCAACTGGGGAACCACTTCCGTTTTCTGTGTCATCGGTGAAATGAAAAAGCGCCCCTTCTACGATGAGGAGGGAAATGTGACCATGCGCATGAGCGTGGATCTGGGCCTGACGGTGGATGAGCGCATCTCCGACGGCTACTACTGTTCCAAGACCGTACGGCTCCTGAAAAAACTGCTGGAGGAGCCTGAGCTCCTTGAAAAAACACTGGAAGAAGAGGTGGAATACTAGAATGGACGAGCAGAAAGTAAAAACCCCCTGGGCCCCTTTTGTGGGTGATGTGCCCCTGCACCTGGAATATTATGAAGGATCCATGGTGGACAAGGTCGAAGATATCGCCGCAAAGTACCCGGACTACATCGCATTTGATTTCATGGGGAGATCCACGACCTACAGCCAGATGATGCGGGAGATCGAGCGTTGCGCCAAGGCGTTAAAGACCATCGGCGTCCGTGAGGATGACCGGGTCACCATCGCAATGCCCAACTGCCCCCAGGCTATTTACATGTTCTATGCGGTGAACATGGTGGGTGCCGTTGCCAATATGATCCACCCTCTCTCCGCGGAGAAGGAGATCGAGTTCTACTTAAACGAGAGCAAATCCGTCACTGCCATTACCCTGGACCAGTTCTATCACAAGTTTGAGGCGATCCGGGGTAATACCGGTGTCGTAAATATCATCATCGCATCCGTGAAGGATGCCCTCAGCAGACCCGTGAAGGCGGGCTATATGCTGACGGCGGGCCGTAAGGTACAGAAGATCCCCAAGGATGCACCCGTCATCCGCTGGAAGGACTTCATGCGCCTGTCGAATCATTGCTTCTACAATTTCCGTGTCAGGAAAAAGAGCGAGGATCCCGCAGTGATCCTGTACTCCGGCGGCACCACCGGCACCACCAAGGGCATCGTCCTGACCAATCGCAATTTCAACGCCATGGGGCAGCAGGTGGTGGCAGCCAATCCCATGTTCCGCCCCGGCGATAAGATGCTGGCGGCAATGCCCCTGTTCCACGGTTTCGGTCTGGGTGTCTGCATTCACACCATGCTTTCCCAGGGAGGCCGCTGCATTCTGGTACCACGCTTTACCGCCAAGAGCTACGCAAAGCTCATCGTAAAATGCCGCTGCAACTTCATCGCAGGCGTTCCCACCCTCTATGAAGCACTGCTGCGTCTGCCCAGCATGGAGGGCGCAGACCTGAGCTGTCTGAAGGGTGTTTTCTCCGGCGGTGACAGCCTCAGCATCGAGCTGAAAAAGAAATTCGACCGTTTCCTCTACGACCACAAGGCCACCATTCAGGTCCGTGAGGGATACGGTGCCACGGAGACCGTGACGGCATGCTGCCTCACTCCTCCCCATATGTTCAAGGAAGGCAGCATCGGCGTACCCTTCCCCGACACTTACATTAAGATCGTAAAGCCCGGCACCGAGGAGGAACTTCCCTACGGTGAGGAGGGTGAGATCCTGCTGGCAGGCCCCACCGTCATGAAGGAGTACATGAACCATCCCGAGGAGACGGCTCAGACCCTGCAGAAGCATGCGGACGGCATGACCTGGGTGTGCACCGGCGACCTGGGCGCTATGGACGACCAGGGATTTGTCTATTTCAAGGGGCGTTCCAAGCGTATGATCATCACCTCCGGCTACAACGTGTATCCCGGTCAGCTGGAGAACATCCTGGATGCCCACGAGAAGGTGCAGATGAGCTGCATCATCGGTGTGCCCGACGACTACAAGATGCAGAAGGTGAAAGCATTCGTGAAGCTGGTGCCCGGCGTGGAGCCCGGTGCAGCCACTCGTCGGGAGCTGATGGAATACTGCAGAAAAAATATCGCGAAGTACGCAATGCCCTACGACATCGAGTTCCGCGAGGAACTGCCCAAGACCCTGGTGGGCAAGGTGGCGTACCGCGTCCTGGAAGAGGAAGAGCTGAAGAAACTGGCAGCAGAGAAAGAAGCTGCGGAGAAGGCGGCTGCGGAAAACGTTACAGCGGAGAAGCCTGCGGAGGGCAAGGAAAATCCGAAGAAGGATCCCAAGGCCGCTCCCAAGGAAGATAAGAAGGCCTGACCCTCGAGGACAGGCAATAATGAGAGGACCTCATGGTTTATACAGTGACCTTTAACCCGGCTCTGGACTATGTGATGCACCGGAAAGGTCCCCTGCAGCCGGGAGAGACCAACCGAAGCTCGGAGGAGCAGATCTGTTACGGCGGCAAGGGGATCAATGTCTCCTACGTGCTGGGACAGTTGGGAGTGGAGAGCACCGCTCTGGGCTTTATCGCGGGATTTACCGGGCGGGAGTTGGAACGGGGCGTTCGTGACATGGGTGTCAGAACGCACTTTATCACCCTGCCCGAGGGCATGACCCGCATCAATGTAAAACTGAAAGGTGAAACCGAGACCGAGATCAATGCGGCAGGCCCTGCCATCGATGCAGCATCTGCGGAAGCGCTGATGCAGGCAATTGACGAGCTGCGGGAGGGAGATCTCCTGATCCTCTCCGGAAGCATTCCCGCTTCCATGCCTGCGGATACCTACGCCGTGATCCTGGAGCGGATCGCGGGGCGCGGGATCTCCTTTGCGGTGGATGCCACGGGAGAATTGCTGCTTAAGACACTGTCCTATGGTCCACTGCTCATCAAGCCCAATCTGGCGGAGCTCTGTGAGCTCTTTGGAGTAGAGCAGATTACTCGTGAGGAGATTTTCACCTATGCCCGTCGCCTGCAGGAGCAGGGCGCACGAAATGTGCTGATCTCCCTGGGACCTGAGGGCGCCGCACTGCTTTCCGAGGACGGGAAAGAGCTGTTTTCCCCTGCTGCCTCCGGGAAGCCGGTCAATACGGTGGGTGCAGGGGATTCCATGCTGGCAGGATTCCTGGCGGAGTATCTTTCCTCTGGGGATGCCCGGGAAGCGCTCCTGATGGGAATCGCTGCAGGCGCTGCCACCGCTTTTTCCCCGGTGCTGGGCACCGGAGAGGAGATCCGGCGGATCCGGGAGGCGTTAAAGTAGGAGATGCTCGGGCGTTGCCCGAAGGGCACCACCATAAGGAGGGACTATGCTGGCTGCGGGATTGATCTTTATCTTTGTGATCGTGCTGTATTTGTTTCAGTTCCGAAAGAACAACCGAAAGCATGAGGACGAAGGCATGGGCAGCGGTATGCTGGGCAAGAGCCGTGTGAAGGTGGAATGCACCGTTTGCAGACAGAGCTTCCCTGCGGTTGCGGACCGGCTGGATCTGCACACCGACGCGCCCCAGAACTATCTGAACTGTCCCTATTGTCACAGACCTACGAAAGTAACCATACTGCGCTAGCGTCACGTCGGGCCACGCCCGCCGCGAGATCTTTGCGCACTCCCATGGAGGAATGAGCCATGATCAAAGAAGTCAGGATCACCAGGATCGAAGATTTGATGCCTCTTCTGACGGACCAGGAATACAGAGAGGATCTGCATCGGAACCGCAACAATTATCTCTACCGCGGCATGCCGGATGTGAACTTCCGCATGGAGACCAGCCTGGGCAGGAACTGCAAGCATCTGGCAAAGCGCCTGGAGCCTGCGATCCTGGAAACCTTTGCAAAATATGCCGTCATCGGAGATCCCACCATCGCGGAATCCGTATGGCGTCAGATGATCCTGGGACAGCATTACGGCCTTCCCACCAGGCTCCTGGATTGGACCCACTCGGCACTGACGGGACTGCATTTTGCCGTCACGGAGACGGATATGGCGGAGATGGACGCCCACGACTGTATGGTGTGGCAGATCGACATGGACGAGATGCACGCCATCCTGCCGGAGGACTACCGCACCCTTCTGAACCAGAAGATGTCCACCATCTACTCCGTGGACATGCTGAAGGAGATCACGGGCAACAGCCTGGAAAAATACGATGCCGACATGGGAAAGGATGCCATGGTGGTCATCGAGCCCCCTTCCGTCAACACCCGCATCGTGAACCAGTACTCCTTCTTCTCCGTGGTGCCCATGGAGATGACGGACATCGAAGGCTTCCTGGATGCCAGAACAAACGGTACGGTGAAGTATGTCATCGACCGGAACCTGCGCTGGCGTGTGCGGGATATGCTGGACCAGCTGAACATCAGCGAGCGCATCATCTATCCCGGTCTGGGAGGACTTTCCAGCTGGATCGGGCGTCACTATTACGTGAAATGATACAAGGGGCATAAGTCATTCTGCGAACCATGCTTGCATGAGTGAGCATGAATGACTTCATGGCCCGAACAAACACGAGCAAGAAGCGATTTTCTGTGAATGCAGAAAATCAGCGGATTGTGAGTGGTTGTAGGATTGCGGGAGTTGCGTAGCAACGAAGCAATCCGTAGTATCATTACATAATTGACATATTGTCAACAACATGAGGACCCGTTTATGGAACAATACACCGTTACCGGCATGAGCTGTGCGGCCTGCCAGGCCCGGGTGGAGAAGGCGGTCTCGGAACTGCCCGGCGTGGAATCCTGCGCTGTCAGTCTCCTGACCGGCGCCATGGGGGTGGAGGGATCTGCGGATCCTGCTGCCGTGATCTCCGCCGTGGAGAAGGCGGGATACGGCGCATCCCTGAAGGATGCAGGAGCATCTGCCGGCGCGTCTTACGATTATCTGCAAAAGCTGGCGGCCCAGGAGGAAGCCCTGAAAGACAGGGAGACCCCTGCTCTGCGAAAGCGACTTCTGACCTCTTTGGGATTTTTGTTGCTGCTTTTGTATGTCTCCATGGGAGCGGGAATGTTCGGATTCCCTCTGCCTGCGTTTCTGGCGGAAAATCCCGTGAGCATCGGCCTTACCCAGCTCCTGCTTTCCACTGTGATCCTGGTGATCAATCGCCGCTTTTTTGTCAGCGGCTTCCGGGCGCTCTTTCACGGAGCCCCCAATATGGATTCTCTCATCGCCATGGGCTCCGGCGTGGGCTACGCCTATTCCGTGGTAGTCCTCTTTCTCATGTCAGACGCCCTGGTGCAGGGAAAAATGAACATGGCTCACGGCTATGTTCATGAACTGTATTTCGAAGCTTCCGCCATGATCCTGACCCTCATTACGCTGGGAAAAATGCTGGAAGCCTACTCCAAAGGGAAGACCACCGATGCCTTAAAGAGCCTGATGCGCCTGACCCCGAAAACCGCCACCGTATTGCGAAACGGGAAGGAGGAAACCGTCTCCGTTTCGGATCTTCGGAAAGGCGACATTTTCCTGGTGCGTCCCGGAGAGACCATCCCCGTGGACGGTATCGTGCTGGAGGGAAACAGCGCCGTAAACGAAGCGGCCCTGACGGGAGAGAGCATTCCCGTGGACAAGGAGCCGGGCTCCGAAGTGACCTCCGCTACCTTAAACCAGTCCGGCTTCCTGAAATGTGAGGCCACCCGGGTGGGAGAGGATACCACCCTTGCAAAGATCATTTCCATGGTCAGCGACGCCGCTGCCACCAAGGCTCCCGTGGCCAGGCTGGCAGACCGGATCTCCGGCATCTTCGTGCCGGCTGTCATCGGTATCGCCATCGTCACCTTTGTGATCTGGCTCCTGCTGGGAGCGGAGATCGGTTACGCCCTTGCCAGAGGCATCACCGTTCTGGTGGTGAGCTGTCCCTGCGCCCTGGGCCTGGCTACTCCCGTATCCATCATGGTGGGGAACGGCGTGGGTGCCCGGAACGGCATTTTGTTTAAGACTGCAGAGAGCCTGCAGGAGACCGGGAGCATCCGAATCATCGCTTTGGACAAGACCGGTACCGTGACGGAAGGGACTCCCAAAGTAACGGATCTGATCCCTGCGGATGGGGTCACGGAGGAGGAGCTCCTTCGGAAGGCAGCAGCCCTGGAGCGCCCCAGCGAGCATCCCTTGGCGGGAGCGGTACTGCGGTATGCGGAAGCGCAGGGCATTACCCCGGAACCTGTGGAGAATTTCCTGGCAAAGCCCGGCAACGGACTGCAGGCTACTTTGAATGGTCGGAAGATCATCGGCGGCAATGCTGCCTTTGCAGAGTCCTTTGCTCCTCTGCCCATGGGGCTTTTGCAGGAGAGTAAGCGCCTTTCCGGCGAAGGGAAAACGCCCCTCTTTTTCCTGGAGAATGACACGCCTGTCGGTTTGATCGCAGTGGCGGATACATTGCGGGACGACAGCACGGAAGCCATTCGCCAGTTGCAGGAGCAGGGGATCACCGTCGTAATGCTCACCGGAGACAATGAACGCACCGCAGCGGCCATCGGCGCGCAGGCAGGTGTGGACCGGGTGATCGCAGGGGTCCTGCCCGACGGCAAGGAAGCAGTGATCCGGGAACTGAGCGAGTCCGGAAAAGTTGCCATGGTGGGTGACGGCATCAACGATGCTCCCGCCCTGACGAAAGCGGATCTGGGCATCGCCGTGGGAGCGGGCACCGATGTGGCCATCGATGCGGCGGATGTGGTGCTGATGAAGAGCAGGATGGCGGATGTGCCTGCGGCCGTGCGCCTCAGCCGTGCCACCTATCGGAACATCCTGGAGAATCTTTTCTGGGCCCTCATCTACAACACGCTGCTGATCCCTGCAGCTGCGGGTCTGTACACCCGTTTCGGCGTTACCATGAATCCCATGCTGGGAGCAGCGGCCATGAGCCTTTCCAGCTTCTGTGTGGTGAGCAACGCTCTGCGACTGAATCTGGTGAAGGTCTATGATCCTTCCCGGGACCGGAATCCCTACAAGGAAACTCCGGACGAAAAACGAATTGAGAAACCTTTCGAGAAACCTTTGGAAAATAAGGGAGGAAGTAGTACAATGGAGAAAACGATTGAAATCAAGGGTATGATGTGCGCACATTGCGAGGCCTCCGTGAAGAAGGCTCTGGAGAGCCTGGAAGGCGTGGAATCCGCAGCAGTCAGCCATGAGAAGGGCACTGCCGTGGTCACTTTGGGGTGCGATGTCGCGGATGATATCCTGAAAAAAGCGGTGGAAGAGAAGGATTACGAAGTAACCGGAATTCACTGATTTCCTGTGCACTTGCCCACCGTATATTGATTGGGAGGCGACATGGAACAATACAGCAACAGTCTGGTGATGGCGGGACTGTCCCGTTATCTGCTGATCTATGAGATCGACCTGGAGAAGGATTGGATCTCCTGCATCTACAAAGGGGACGAACAGGGAAGCTTCGGCATGAAGGAGGAGATGAAATACTCCGAGTTCATGGAAAGCTACATCCCCGAGCGTGTGGATACCGAATACCAGGATCAGCAGACAACCTACGGCAGCCCTGATTTTCTGCGGGATAATTTAACGCCCGGCAAGGTGCTGAGCACCACTTATACCAACAAATACGGGAAGTGGAGACAGACGGAGTGGTTCCCTTGCGAGTTCGCAGGCGGTGTCCCCGTCAAGGTCTTTTTCGCATTCCGCAAGGTGGAGGATGACAGAGCATCCACTTATCGTCTGCGTCAGGAAGCCGAGCGTGAGCGCGGCCTTTTGGAGATGGCGCTTCGTGAGGCCAATGCGGCCAACCAGGCCAAGGCCCTCTTCCTGAAAAACATGTCCCACGATTTCCGGACTCCCATGAATACGGTTATGGGATACACCCAGCTGGCCCTGACCCAGGCTCAGCCCGGCAGTGAACTGGAGGGATATCTCCAGGGCATCATGTCCGCCAGCAACGAACTGGTGCGGATGATGGACAATCTGTTGGATATCACCCGGATCCGCAGCGGCCGGGAACACATCGTGGAGAGTGAGGAGAGCCTGAAGTCCATCGTTGGCGAGCTCCGGGCGGAATTTACTCCCATGTGCAAGGAGCGGAAGCAGAAATTCCGGGTCAAGATGGAGACCCCCGACAGGATCCTCCTGTGCGATCGTGCGCGGATGCTGCAGATCATGATGGTGATCCTGACCAACGCATCCATCTATTCCGACGAGAAGACAGAGATCACTCTGACGGTACAGGAACAGCGCACTCCCTTAAGCAGCTATGTGACGCTGGAGTTCATGGTAGAGGATCAGGGTATCGGCATCGACAAGGAATTTGCCAGAAAGATCTTCCAGCCCTTTGCCAGAGAGTACAGTTCTGCGGAGAGCGGCATCCCCGGCAGCGGTCTGGGCCTGGCCCTGGCCAAGGAACTGCTGGAGATGATGGGAGGAAAGATCTTCTTTACCAGTGAAAAAGGCGTGGGAAGCGTGTTCCATGTGGTGGTGGATTTCCACCTCTCCGACCAGGATCCCATCCGGCGGAAGACCGAGAACGAGAAGAGCCTGCGGCAGCAGGAAAATGCCCTCCACGGAATGTTCGAGGGCAGGCGCTTCCTGATCGTGGACGATCAGATGCAGTGCCTGGAGGATATGAGCCGCATTCTGCACAAGTACGGTGCGAATGTGGAAGCGGCAGCCAACGGTATCGTGGGTGCCGAGATGGTAAAACGGAGCAATCCTTTTTACTACAATGCGGTGCTGATGGATGTGAAGATGACAGGCCTGGACGGCTTCGGTGCCGCCCGCAGGATCCGCAACCTGGGAGACCCGGATCTGGCCGGTGTACCCATCATCGCCGTGGGCGTGGACGCCTATTCCGTGGACCGTGAAAAACTCCATGCGGTGGGAATCGACGCTTATATCACAAAGCCCGTGAAGGAATCGGAACTGGTGAGAAAACTGCAGGATGTCAGTCTGTAAGACAGCAAGATGAACGGGGGCGAAAGTCCTCGTGGAATACGGGGGAGTTATGGCAGCAACCGAAGTTGAAAAAGGAACAGTGATCGCCAAGGTGGGTTATCCCTTGACCCACATCCGTCTGGTGCTGGCAGGTACCGTGGAGGTCACCTATCCCGGGGGAAAATTCGTCCTGAAAAAAGGCGATGTCCTGGGGATCTGCGAGGTGTGCAACGAGGTCCATTTCCTGGGCTATACCGCTCTGGAAAAGGTCACCTATATGGAGTACCCGCTCCGGACCCTGGATCAGATCAAGGACATCTTAAAGGAACAGCCGGAGCTGGCCAGAGTATGTCTCATGAGCCTGTTCCGCCAGAATTCCTTCCTGCTGGAGCAGTGCTCCAATTCCGAAGTCCGCTGCAGCGAGCTGTACCGTAACCTGGTGAAGGATATGGGAACCTATACCTCTCTGTCCGCCCAGATGCGGCAAAAGGTGGCTACCGTCAAAGGGTATGAGGAGTGCACCTCCTATCTGGTGGAGGAGGCCCCCGACCTGTGGCTGGCGGATTATTACGGCGGCCTGATCAAGGTGTATTCCGGCGGCCTGGCACCTCACCTGGTGGCAGAGCCCAATGTGTCTCTGGGCATGATCCGAAAGGGCAGCCTGGACTGCCGCAAGGCCTTCCAGATCCTGGAGGGACATGAGCAGTACAGACAGCAGATGGCGGCGGTATATTTTTCCGACGACGGAGAGGACCTCTTCGGCGGGATTTCCGGACTGTACTATCATATCGATCAGAGTTCCACCGAGGCGAAGGATCTCTATGAGGAACTGCTTCGCATCGTCGAGCAGTATTCCGAAGTGACGGATCTGTCACTTCCTGTCCACAAGGACCGCATCGCGGACCTCACCAGCAATGTGAAGAAGACGGATCCGGAGCAGGAGGAAGAGAACACTGCCGATGCCCCCATGGAGCTGGTGAACTCTCTGAACGAGATCCTGATCTACGCCGGTGCCGACTGGGAGGAAGCGGAATCCTTCCGCAGACACATCGGCACCTTGCGCAAGCTCAAGGACATCGACGCCATGGACGACGACACTGCGAAGCTCCGCAGGGCCATCACCCAGGAGTTCTACAGCCTCTACACCGTACTTTTCATCAAGGCAGTGAAGGATCCCAATCCTCCGCTTCCCGTGAAGATGTTCCTGTACTTCGGTTATTGTGATGAGGAACTGGCGGGTGCGGAAAACTGCCAGATCCTGGCAAAACTGGCACGGAGTATGAAGGCCGACGGCAGCGCCGGTGTTTACACCCTCTACGACTGGCTGGTAGCCATCTACGACGGCAGGAAAAATCCCAGCCGCGACGAGTTCGAGGACGATTACAACGACTATCTCCACAAGCAGCAGGTGGCGGGCAACATCACGCCCCAGGAACTGCAGCAGCTGGCTTCCAATCCCATGAGCCGTGTGGGCTACGAGATGAAGAATCTCTTCCCCATGGTCAACCGTATGACCTTCGGAAGGATCACCACCTTCTGTCCCATTTTTGCAAAGCAGAACGTGTTAAAGGACCTGGAGTCCACCTATGTTACCGCCAAGACGCTGGGAGCTGCCATCGAGAAGATTCGCACCATCGACTTCTCCGCTTTTTACCGCGAGAGTTTGGACAAGGAAAACATCGATGTCATGTCCAAGGAGCCCATCCATCTGGAGTATCTGCCCGATATCATCCTGATGCCCAACGTGGGCGTCCGCGGTGTCATGTGGCAGGAGATCGAAGGCAAGGTCCGGAACAGTCCGGCCCGGATGTGCGTCTCCGTTTTCCATATGGAGGACCTGCAAAATACCATGATCCGTCTCGCCGGCGAGTTTCGCTGGGAGATGTGCAAGCGTGTACAGGGAGCGAGATGGAACGACGTCACCGACCGCAGCCTGACCAGCGAGTATTTCGATTATGTGCAGTTCTACCGCAAGAACAAGGATCTGAGCAACGAGGCCAAGGAGAAGGTAAAGAACAGCCTGCAGCGGGCAAAGAATTCCTTCAAGGAAATGTTTGTCCGGGATTATCTGATCTGGGTGCTGTTCGAGTCCACCGGTTCCCCGAGACTGAACAAGGTCTCCAAGACGATCCT
>JAEEGL013153829.1_pt1 | contig 16622 bp, 13 predicted proteins | sample 9134231 | NCBI WGS metagenome assembly JAEEGL01 (sample SAMN16246548, study PRJNA631951) | gut metagenome | biome: gut microbiome; feature: rumen; material: fiber-attached | host: Bos | place: Iran: Karaj | collected 2018-10 | reverse complement strand
TCCAAGACACATTTGCATTAAAGCATAAAGTAATACACAAAAATCGAATTGTAACAGAAGTGTTGGAAATTTTTTTGTCATTAGTTTTTTTGTATAATTACAGCGGTCTTTTTTTAATTGTTCGTATGTACCAAAACCTGAATAAAATAAAAAGGAACAAACTATGCATTGTCCTAATATTGTCTGAAACTTGTTATAAATGGAATCAAGAACAAAAAAATCAGTAATTTCCCAATGAAAATGACTCATAAAAACCAGTACGACAAAAATTCCGTTTATGCATATAGTATTGTCTTTTTCGAAGTTATTTTCAAAAACGTCTTTATTAAAGGGATTTTTATATTTTGCCTTTATAAGGTTGTACAAAATAAAAAAGATTAGAAGTATAGTCATTTATTTTGTTCCTGCAAAAAATTTATAGATTTGTTCACATGCATCAAAATTGTAATTTTGAATCAGTAAATCTTTTATCTGTTTTCGTTCTTTTGAAAAATCAAGTGTATCAATGCTGTTCATGTTAACAATAAATTCATCAAAACTAGAATATTTTTTTCCTGGAGTAATTTCATCATATGTAAAATATAGTTCCCGGTTTTTTGTGTAGTTATCTAAATCATAAGGAATAAATATTATTTCTCTGTCTAAAAGCAGATAATCAAAATAAATTGAGGAATAATCGGTAATTAAATAATCTGTATAAGTCAAAAACGGATAGATGTCTACATCATTTTTAATCTGGAAAATATTTGAGTAACGGTCAAGTGCAGAAAATTTTGTGAGTGGATGAAGCTTTAAGAAGAATACAGAATCAGTTTCTTTTAGTTTTTCATTTAGTCTGTTAAAATCGATGTTGGCTTTAGAAAAATAATCCGGATCATCGTCCCGCCAGGTTGGCATATAAAGAAAAACCTTTTTAAATCTTGAGCAAAACTCAATATAAGGTAAAAGTTCATTTGTATATTTTTTGCAGAATTCCAGAGAAGCACTTTTGGAAAGTTTAAGTATGTCTGTGCGCGGATAACCAAAATTGATGCATTGGTTTAATGGTAAATCAAAAGCTCGTGCAAGAATGTTGTTACTAAGATAATCCGAAGTAGAAGAAAGATATTCTGTTTTATCGATTCCAATAAAGCGTGCCAGAAAATTCATTTTTTTATTTTTTTTTGGAACAACATCGTAGCGGATTTTTTTTAACGGTGTTCCGTGCCAGAAATCAATTTGTATGGAATTTGCCTGTAAGATAGAATTGATCTGCCCAACTCCATAATGATGAAAAAAATATTTTGCTCTTAGTGTATAAAAAAAACTTTTTAGACTTCCATACTTTATATATGGCAGGTTATATTTTTTTAAAAGTTCAATTTCATGTTTAGAAGAAGAAATCCAGTAGACTTTTTCTGCTGTATTATTTACAAGATATAGAAAAAAATATTTAGAGTTATCAAAAAAATCGGGAGGTGAAAATTCATAATTACTCCATTCACTGATTTTTCCTGTTAACCAGAGATGTTTGTTTCTAGGAATAAAATGAAAGATTGTTGCAAATGTATAATCAATTAGTTTTTTTATTTTGCTCATTTGTTTTCCTCATTATGAGTTTTGAAAGAATATGTTTTGTGGTTTTATCTTTGAAAAGTATAAGTTCCAGAAAATAAATCAGCATGCAGGAAAAGATATAGACAAAAAGTATAGGAATGCTGTTTGTAATGTGGTTCTTAAATAATCTGTATAAAACTATGAACGGTAAAGTGTAAAGGGTGTAACAAAATAATTCTGGTATGAACAGAGTAAATTTAATAATTCTTTTTGTAAAAATATATCTGGCAGTAACTGCAATCAGATAACACAAGACAGAAGCTGCGCAGGCCCCAGTTATACCGTACAAAGGAATACCGATGAAATTGAAAACAATATTACTTATTGCAACTATTATTGAGCAAATTAGAAGCCATTTATCTTTATTGTAGATGAGCAGTGTTTTTGAGCCCAGTAAGTCTCCTACCGGACATAGTAGAATTATTATACACATGATGCGTGAAACCAGAATACTGCCTGTAAACTGTTTTCCAGCAAAAAGCAGCATCAGTTCTGGCGATACCAGAAACATTCCTACAGTCATTGGTATAGCAAGCAGTAGAATAATTCTGTAATTGAGATTGAGGTTTTCTAAATATATGTCCAGATTATCTTTTGCAGAAATTGTAATTTTAGGAAATAATACTACGCCGACTGTTTCTATAACTGGAACAACAAGCAGAATAAATTTTACACCAGTGGAATAAATACCAACATCTTTATATGCAATAAAAAGTCCGAGCATTAATTTATCAAGATTTGAAGAAACACCATTTACAATGCGGTATGAAAAAAGCGTAAATAATGATTTAAAATGTTTTGCGAAATTCAGGAATTTGAAAGAAAGCTTAAAATTAATGAATTTTTTTCTGGCATAAAAAAGGCTGGAAAAACGATTTCCCATTTCTGCAATACTAATGATAATCATGTAAATAGAATAATCGGATTCCTGCTTTATAAAGATAAAAATAGCAGCGATTGATAAAACTCTTACAATGATGCTTCTTAAAGTAGAAAAAGCATAATCATCATAAGCCTGAAAAAGCCAGTCCAGTAAAAGAAAGTTTGTAAAAATTGTTGAAGAATATATTAAATAGAGAAGAAAATTTTCCCGGAATTTAGGCACAATACAGACTATAGCAAGATAAATTAATCCGCTGATAAAAGAAAAAAATACGTTGATATTAAAAATCTCATTACCCAGTCGTTCAACTTCTGATTTATTATCGCGTACTCTTGCTATTTCCCGGACAGCGTAGGACATGATTCCAAAACTGGCAATATGCATAAAATAATAGGCATAGGATTTTACAAAATTAACAACACCAATTTTATCAGGTCCCAAAATACGTGAAATATAAGGAAAAGTGATAATCGGGATAATTAATCCCATAACCGTATTTGTTACGCTGAGAACATAATTTTTTAAATATTTATTCGGCATATGCGAAGAACCTTTTTTATGACCCGGGATATAACATCATTGTAGAATCTTAATATCCAGCTGTTTTTATATTCATCTGTTACTTTAAAATTATCCAGGTCAGGAATATATTCTGTTTTAGGGTCATAGTGCAGAAAGTCTATGTCTTCTCCTGTGTAACCGGAAGGGTGTTCAATTTTGGAAATTTTTCCGATGGTTGTAATTATATCAATCATTGTGTAGCCAATACAGATTCCAGAATTAATTGAAAAGGATCCGTCATATTGCTTTCCGTTATTTGCAAAACTATAAATTTTTTTAATTTCTTTTATTGAAAGATATTTGTCATCATTAAGTATGTTTAGCACATCTTTTCTTAACTTAAAAATTCCCAAAGAATAATAATAGTAATTATCATGATACAGAATAGAAACTTTTCTGTCCGATGAAGAGATTCTTTCAATATTTTTTAAACTAATACTTTCATCACCGAAAGTAAAAACTACATCATCATTAACATTTTCTATTGCTGTACGAAAAGAATAAATTGCAGGTTCTTTATATCTGAAATTTATTTTGAAGTCTACTTCAGGATAGTTTTCTCTAAGAAATTTCTGGATATGTTTATACTTATAACCGCCGACAACAATAATGTCTTTTTCTTTAACAAAATGTTTTGCATTTTCTATTACTCTTTTTAACTGAATTTCTCCATTCAGATGATAAAGACATTTTGGTTTATCAATAAAGAGTGGAAAATATTTACTGGTTCCTGCTGCTAAAATTGCAATTTTCATACTTTACTCCTGCTATCACTTTTATGATTTTTTTTGTACCAGGCATATAGGTGTGGAAAAGTCAGCTTTATATATTTTTTCAGTTTATATTTAAATGATAAGTCTGGTTCTGTTTTAAGATACTGCTTTAACCATTTTTGAAGAGCATTTTTCTTTGGCTCTAATTCTTTATGTTTATTTAAGTATCCATAGAATCGGGTAATCAGATACATATAGTGGTCAGCAATAAAAAGTTCTAAATGCGGAATTATATCCGGGTTATTTTTGTAAGAAGCCATCATAAGGGAAATAGCATCAATTTCATCAGTAAAATTTTTGGGCTGATAATTTTTGCAGATACTGTTAGTGTTTTGCTGATAATAATAATAGTAAGGCAAATCAGTAAAAACAAAACAATGTGAAAGACTTAAAAGCTGATGTGTAATAAATAAATCTTCATGTAAGCGTCCAACGGCAAAGCGGTTTTTCTTAAATAATTCCTTTTTGTAAAGCTTCATGCAAAGTCCGTGAGCAATAAAGCGTCTTCCTTCAGGATTAAAATACTGGATAAGAATGTCTTTATCATAAACTACTTTTTCAGTAGAACTGCAGATTGCTTTATCAAATTCAGAAATTTTTGAATAATCATAAAAGCGTCTCATTGAACAGGCTGTAATGTCTGCATTATATTTTTTCTGCAATTCCATAAGCACTTTACAAAAGTCTGGATGTAAAGCATCATCGCTGTCTATGAATAAATAGAAGTCTCCGTTTGAATGCTCAATTCCAAAATTTCTTGCATCCGAAAGACCGCCGTTTGGTTTATGATAAACAGTAATCCGGTTGTCTTTAAGTTTTAAGTCATCGCAAAGTTTTCCAGAATTATCTTTAGAACCATCATCAATCAATAAGATTTCAAAATCTGTATAAGTTTGACGTAATAAGCTGTCTACACAAAAAGATAAATATTTTTCTACATTGTAAACTGGAACAATTATACTGATTTTTGGTTTGTCCATAAAAAATCCTTAGTTGATTTTAGAGTTTTATACTAGCTTTTTAAGTTTCTTCTGTCAATTTGAAAAAAAATCTGCTGCTTTATAAAAGCATATTGTAAAAAAAAAGGTATTACCTGCAAAAGGCAATACCTTAAATTAAAACAGTAAAAGCAGAGCTTTAGTTTTCTTTTACATATTTTTTTGCATCTTTAATGAAACTTGCAATAATCATTATGATAACTATGGCAATTGGAAAAGCTGCAATAATTGATACAGCCTGGAGATTAGCCATTGTGCTTTCATTAAACAAAAGTGCAATTGGAAGCATAATCAAAAGAATTGCCCAGAACAGTTTCATTCTGTTGCTGGCTTCTTCGTTGTCCCCAATTTGTTTGTAGGAATAGGCAGATGCAACCAGAGTGATTGAATCGAAACTTGTTGAATAGAAAGAAATCATGGAAATTATCAAAAGCAAAAGTACTATTCTATAGGCTGGTAAAGTTTTGATTATTTCAATTGCGGTTTGATAAAGGTTTCCAGTCTGTTCATAAATTGCTATAGCATCAACTTTTCCTGTCAGCTGCATTCCAAGTCCAAAGTTTCCAAGAATGATAAAAGAAATCAGGGTTGCACTCATACCAAAGATGTAGGAACCAAGAATTACTTGTTTTACTGTTCTTCCGCGGGATACACTTCCCATAAAGAAAGGTGATGCAACACACCATACCAGCCAGTAAGCCCAGTAAAAGATTGTCCAGTTTTGAGGAAAACTGTTTTCCCGAAGAGGATCGGTATATGTACTTAGGCCTATAAAATTCTGAACCATGTTTCCCAGTGCAGAAAATCCTGTTTCAAGAATATAAAAGGCTTTTCCGCCAAAAATCAGTACATAAACCAGCAGCGCACCAAATACCCACATACAGATTTTTGCCATATAACTTATTCCCTTCATTCCGGTAATAACGGCAATAGTATAAGCCAGGCAAATTACTATAAGAATACAGATGGTAAGCCATTTGTTGTCTGCAAAGCCAAAGAGTTTTGAAATAGCAGAAGAAAGAAGCGGCATTGAAACACTGAAAGTTGTAGCAGTACCGGCGATAAGGGCAATTACAGCAAGTACATCGATAATTTTTCCAGGAACTTTATCGGTCTTGTCGCCAAGCAGAGGACGGCAGGCTTCTGAATATTTCTGTTTGTTACAGCCACGGACATGAAGCATAAAACCAAAGCAGGCTGCGAGAACAGCATAAAAACTCCACGGAATAGGTCCCCAGTGAAAAAGCGGCATAGTTGAAGCCCAGTCCTGAATGGAGCCTAAATCTGCAACACGGGATTCCTGTGAATAATAAATCCATTCTACAAAAGAATAGAAAAGAATGTCAGCAGCAAGTCCGCAGGTAAAAATCATAGAGCCCCAGGTGAAAAAATTATACTTCGGTTTTTCGTCTTTTCCTCCAAGCCGGATTTTTCCGATGTCACTGAAGGCAATCCAGAAAGAAATAACTAAAATTCCGAGACCTATTACCAGATAATAAAGTCCAAGTTTGTCTCCTAAAAAATTTCTGATAAGGCTGATTACATTTGTTGAACCTTCTGGTTTGATTACGAAAATTGTACACAGCGCAAGGATAATTATAAAAGGAATAATCGTTGTCGCAGGATCAATTTTTCTTTTTTTTGTGTTGTCCATTTTCTAACACTCCTGTTTTATTTTTCATGCTGAACAAAGATTTCAGCACTTGTAGTTTTTATATGAATTGTCAATTTCGCATAGTTCACTGAAACTGTCTATTTCAATGATATCGCCTTTGTTTATCGGATATACTGTAAGATCAAAACTTTCCGGATGGCAGAACATTGCCACATCATCCCAGTAAATCTGATCATTCTTTTTTACTTCAAATTCTTCTTCTAAAAATTTTTTAAGTTTGAGTCCATCCTCTTTTGTCCATCTGGAAATGCTGAACAACTGCCAGCCTTTTTTTCCACCTGTTCTGCTACAGCTGATTACTTTTTTGTTTTCATCAAGTGTTAAAAGCCATTCATCAGTTTCTTTTTCTGTCCAGATGCAGCTGTATCCGGATTTTGTAATCTCTGGGTTAAGGATATCAGGATTATAAATTATCTGATCGCCGTCTAAGATTATTGCTTCGCTGATATAGTTACGGGCAGCATAAAGACTGGAAATATTATTGCATTTATCGTAGACCTTGTTTTCAATAATTGTTATGTCTTTTTGTTTTTCAGCCCATTCATAAAATTTTTCTTTTTTATATCCGGCTACAATATAGATTTCATTAATTCCGTTTTTATGCAGGGCATCAATGATTGTGTCTATCATTCTTACGCCGTTTACTTTTATCAGAGGTTTTGGAGTTGCAAGCGTTGCAGGTTTCATTCTGTTTCCAAGTCCTGCAGCCATTATGACGGCTCTTTTTATCCGGCTCATTTTATTTCTCCAGTTTTTTTATTTCCTGAGCTGCAAGTTTGTAATAATCTTTTGCATAGCGGTATTGCATCAGAGAATATTCTCCGAATTCAACTCCCAGCTGTCTTTTATATTCACACCAGTTACTCCACAAAAGTCCGCAAAGTGCAACATAACAGTAGATTTTTATTCTGTTTTTGACAGAACACTTATTTTCAAAATAAATATCAATCAGGCGGTCAATTTCGTTTTGATCTGTATAAAGTGAATAAATGCAGAACATGGCGATATCAACGTGAGGATCCTGCATTCCTGAATATTCCCAGTCGATAAGCTGTATTTCTTCTGAAGCTTTTGTTTTTCCAGAAAACAGAAAATTGTCAGGAACTGCATCTATGTGGGTAAGGCATTTTTCAGGCTTACAGCTTTCTATAAAGTCTTTGAGGCTTAAAGCATTTCTCTTGGTTTCTTCATAATCTATGAAAATAGATTTTTCTGACCATAGGGATTCATAAAAATCTATTTTTTTATAAATGTTGAATTCATGTTTTACTTTCAGTTTAAGTTTGTGAAAGTCACGCAGTTTTTTCATGCACTTTTGCAAATCTTCTATATTTTGTGCATCACAGCAACGGGAATTTTCAACAAATGCACTGATTTTCATTCCATTTTCCGGATTTATATAAAACAACTCATCACAGATTCCAAGCCCTTTTATTGTATTATAGACATCAGCTTCTTCCCTGCGGTTTATCAGTTGTTCTGTTCCTTCCCCTGGTATACGCATTATGTAGCGCTTCTTGTTGACTGTAAAAATGTAGGAACGGTTGGTCATACCTTTTTTCAAAGTTCTGATGCCGGTAATCTCTTCATTTTTACAATTAAAAACTTTACAGATTACATTGATTGATTCATTCTGTAATTCTGTCGAGTAACAATCCAAATCCCGAAGCTGTTCATAAGAATTGATTTCTACAACTTCATTTGAACAGACAACTTTAGCAGCAACTGTTATGTCAGATTTTTCAAAAAGTGCTGTTTCCCAGAATTCGTTATAGTTTTTTTCATCTTTGCATAGTTTTTTTATCTGATTAATTAATTTAGAGGCATCTGCTTTTGCAATAAAAGAAATGCCAGCCATTGTGTTTCCAGTTTTTTGGTTTTTACTGTAAGCGAGCTCTCCAGATCTGGTAACTCTTACGGGACTTTTTTCATCAATAAGTTCATTTACCATGTACCAGCTGAAACCTTCGTATGTATCAAAAGGATTTTTTGCACAATATAAGTCACAGGGTACGATGTAAGTATCACATATTTTTTTGCTGACACAGGCCAGAGAAAAAAGATTGTTTCTGGTAGCATAATCTTTATTGTAGACTAGTTTGACACTGTATTTGTCGCACAGATAGTCAAAGGCTTCTTTCATAAATCCAACAACAATTGTAATGTCTGTAATGCCTGCTTCAAATAACTGTTCAATCTGGCGCTCAATCAGTGGTTTTCCGTCTACAGTTAAAAGTGCCTTAGGTTTATTCTGGTTAATAGGAACCATTCGTAAGCCATAACCTGCTGCAAGAATAATGGCATTTTTAGATTTGTTGTTATCAAGATATTTTACAGCTTTTCCTGTTAAACTCAGGTTTTTAGTGATAAAGCCGGAATTTTTTAATGAAGAAATACTCTTATTTACCAGACCAAGAGAAAAAGAAAGTCGTTCAGCCAGAGCCCGCTGGCTAAAAAGGGTATTATCAGATTTGTTAAGTTCACGAAGAACTATAAACTCATTTCTGTTCATGAGACTGATTATATATTATGTTCATGAACAGGTCAATCAAGGAGGTAAAAAGCGGCAACGTGTCTTTTACTTCCCTTGACTTAAATATTTAGTTTATTATAAATTTTAATCGGTTTTAGAAGTATTTGAAATCAATTGTAATAAACGAGGCAGAAAATGATTGGTGGAAAGACAGTAGTTTACACAAGCGGAACCTTTGATATGCTTCATGCAAATCACATCAAAATGATTGAATATGCAAGGGCCTTAGGCGATATTCTGATTGTTGGAGTAAATACCGATGAACTGGTAGAAAGCTATAAGTCAACTCCAATTATTCCATTTGATGAACGGATTGCACTGGTAAAAGCCTTAAAATATCCTGATATAGTTATTCCTCAGCATTCCTTAAACCATGCGGATAAAGTAAAAAAACTAAACTTTGATGTTTTTGTTGTAGGCGACGACTGGGCAGGAAAATATGATTATCTTAAAGAGCAGGGAGTTGATGTAGTTTATTTCCCTTATGGAGCCGGCGTTTCGTCTACCAGTTTGAAACAGAGAATTTACGAAAACTATTCAAAGATGAAGTTAAAGGCAGACAGTCATTTCCCGAATGATATTGATGTTACAAAATAATGCTGCAAAATAATTATAGAGCTAAAACAGATTGATTATGGAAAGATAATGAAAAAAAAGCTTCCAGTAATTTTATTATTAATTATCTTAGTGTGCGGATGTAAAACTCCACCTGTAGAAAAAGAGCATTTCTCTGTGTTCAAAGAATTACAGGAGAGCCGGCATTCTGAACTTCTGCTTAATCAGACTGAAAACAATACTCCGATAATGAAAATTTATTTTCCTCAGTTTTATTACGATGATGGAGAAGTAATTGGTGGAGACGGAACGGTTATCCTTTTACCGGATGGCAAGACAGTTGTAGTTGATGGCTTTTATCCTGATGCAGCTGAACAATATGCAGCGTTTTTAAAATCACTTGATGTTTCAAAAATCGATTACTTAATTGCAACTCATTATCATGCAGACCATACAGGCTCTTTTCCATACTTGATTGAAAATTTTGAAATTGGAGCAATTTATACTAACGGAGCACCGATTAACAATATTACAACACCTTTTTTGCTTGAAGCAGTTTCAAAACATAATCTTACAGAAATTGTTTTAAAACAAGGCGATGAGCTTGATCTTGCAGCAGACTGTCATGCAAAGGTTTTCTGGCCTAACCTTATGCAAAAAGATTTATATGATTTATTTTATCATCCTGGAAGGACAGAGAAAAAAATAAATCTCAGTTCTCTGGTAACAAAAATCAGTTTTAAGGATTTTTCAATTCTGCTTCCCGGAGACATCTATAAAAAAGGTGAAAAACAGCTGATAAAACTTTATGGCTCAGAATTACAATCGACTATTCTAAAAGCATCTCATCATGGCGAATGGTATACGGCAAATTATCCTGAATTTGTTAAGATGGTAAAACCAGACTATGGAATAATTCAGGATAACAGATATATCACTGCTGTAATAAGTAATGTATATAAAAAAGCTGGTAGCAGAATTCTTTACAGACTTTCTTCAGGATATATCTTAATAGAAACAGATGGTAAAAAATATTCAATAACTGAACACAGTTTCTAAAATTAACCCATAAAACAGAGATTCCTGAAAAAAAGTAGAAAATTTTTAAAAAAATTCAAAAAAAATCGCAGAATTTTTCAAAGAAAAGCTAATAAATAAGTGAATCTAAAAAAAAGGAAGTACTTATGAAAATTGTTAGTTTTTCACCTTTCGGATACGAAGGAGAACTTGTTACAGTCGAAGTAGATTTGCGACGCGGAATTCCTGCAGTAGATCTTGTTGGCTTGGCAGACAGTGCTGTGAAAGAGGCCCGGGAAAGAATGAGGGCCGCCATCAGAAACAGCGGCTTTGATTTTCCGCCGGAAAGGGTTCTTATCAGTTTATCTCCAGCTGATGTAAGAAAAGAAGGTGCCGGGTTTGATCTGGCGATTGCACTGGCAGTTCTGGACATTCAGCAAAAATGCAAAAGAACGGAAAGTGAAACTTCACCGGTGAAGGAACCTTATTCTGATGAACAGGTGCTCATAATGGGTGAACTGGAACTGTCTGGAAAAATCCGCCCTGTTAAAGCAATTAATGCAGCAGTTTCAACCGCAGCTGCTAACGGAGTAAAACACTGTATAGTACCTCTGGCAAATGTAGAAGAAGCAGGAGGCCTGGGACTTATGCAGGTTCATGGAGTTGATTGTCTTGAAAGTGCTTTTAATGTCATGCAGTCGATTAACTTTGGTGAAAAAAACGAAAAACAAGTCCCGACTGAAATACAGGAGACTGTAGAATTTGCAGAGATAGAGAATGGAGAAGATCTATCTGAAATTGTCGGGCAACCTTTTCTGGTGCGAGGTCTCCAGATTGCTGCAGCAGGATTTCACAATTTGATTGCCTATGGACCACCAGGCTGCGGTAAATCTCTGGCCTTACAGCGTTTTACTTCTCTGGTTCCTTATCTGACAAAAGAAGAGGCACAGCCTGTTACAAGAATTTACAGTCTTGCAGGATTAATGCCGTCAGGGCAACCACTTATCCGCAGGGCACCTTTTCGTATTCCACATCAAACTGCCACCATACAGGGCATGATTGGCGGCGGAATTAACTGTGCTCCCGGAGAAATATCACTTGCACACAACGGAACCCTGTTTCTTGATGAAGCAGCAGAATTCCGGTCTTCAGTGCTGCAGGCACTTCGGGTGCCTTTGGAAACAGGCTGCGTTACCTTATGCAGGGCTGGAAGGCACACAAGGTATCCGGCAAATTTTCAGCTGTTAATAGCAACCAATCCATGTCCATGTGGAAATTATGGGGCTCAGGATAAAGTTTGTTTGTGCAGTCCTAAAGCTGTAGATCAGTACTGGAAAAAATTTTCTGCGCCTCTTTTAGACCGCATAGATATCAGGGTGCCTGTGCAGGGAACTTTTAATAATGCGGACACAAATAAACAGAAACAGTTATCAAGTACTTTTTTGCGGATAGATATTGCCCGTGCTATAGCAGCACAGAGAAAACGACAGGGAAAATATAATGCAGAGTTAACTCCAGAAGAAATACAGGAATACTGTTTCTTAAATGAAGAATGTAAAAATTATCTTAGTGAACAGACAGAAGAAAATGATTTTTCGGCACGGGCAATTCACGGAATTATAAAAGTTGCCAGAACAATTGCTGATATGGCTGGAAATACGGATATAACTATGAATGATTTAGTTGAAGCAGCCAGATACCGGAAGAATGAAGGCGGTCTGGATATAATGTTGTAAAAAAAAGGCTGTACAAAAAAGTACAGCTCTCTGGAGTACCGGAAGAGAGACTTGAACTCTCACACGGTCGCCCGCAACAGATTTTGAGTCTGTCGTGTCTACCATTCCACCATTCCGGCAAGTTATTTTTAATATTACAGAATTTTAGGGGGTTTATCAAGTGGCAGAAACAGATTGTGTAAAAACTGATTGTACAGAAAAAAATGGCATCAGGAATTATAATAATTTTCTGAAATTTAAAACAAACGCATTTGAAGGTGCTGACATCAGTCTGGTGTTAAACACAGTATTCGGCTTTAAAACTTTTCGTCCCTTACAAAAAGAGATAATCGAAAGTATTCTTCTGCATCATGATACTATGGCGATTATGTCTACAGGCGGAGGAAAATCGCTTTGTTATCAGCTGCCTGCCTTGATTCTGCCTGGCATAACAATTGTGATTTCTCCATTAATATCACTTATGCAGGATCAGGTTCAGGCTCTGGATTCTCTGGGAATAGCAGCAAGCTTTTTGAACAGCAGTTTAACAAGAACAGAATTTCAAAGAACGGTACAGAATATCCGTAAAGGAAATGTAAAAATTATTTATGTTTCTCCAGAAGGACTTGCGACAGGCCGAATCCGTGAAATTTTTGCAGAGGAAAGTATTCAGGTAAGCTTAATCACTGTGGATGAAGCACATTGTGTCAGTGAATGGGGGCATGACTTTAGACCTGACTATTTAGACATTATCTTTTTCAGGCGTTTATTTTCAGATGCCGTGATGTTAGCTTTAACGGCTACAGCAACAACTTTTGTTCAAAAAGAAATAATAAAAAATCTGGGATTGAAAAAGCCGGAAATTTTTATGTCGAGTTTTGACAGACCAAATATTTATCTGGCAGTTAAACAAAAAAAACATGCTATTGAGCAGGTGGCTGAATGTGTTGAAAAACACAGAAATGAAAGTGGTATTGTCTATTGCTTTTCAAGAAAGCAGGCAGAAGAACTAACAAAAAAACTTCAGGAGATGAATTATTCTGCAGTTTGTTATCATGCAGGATTAGAGCCTGAAGAAAGAAAAAAGCATCAGCAGATGTTTATAAATAATCAGGTAAAAATAATTGTGGCTACAGTTGCCTTTGGAATGGGAATAGACAAGAGCGATGTGCGCTTTGTTATCAATTATGATATGCCAAAATCTCTGGAAGAATATTATCAGGAAATAGGACGTGCGGGGCGTGATGGATTACCTTCAGAAGCGATTTTGTTGTATAGTCCGCGTGACCGCTACAAAATAAGGCATTTGTTTGATGAAAATACAGATGTTATAAAAGCTGAGAGCCTGTTACAAAAAATGGAAAACTTTGCAACAAGCCCTACCTGTCGCAGAAAAATTCTGCTTTCGTATTTTGGCGAAACTAAGTTTATCCAGAAAAAAACTGGCAAATGCTGCGATGTCTGTTCTATTAATGCAAAAATCTAAAAAAGCTTACGGCATTCCATGTAGAAACGTTTTTCGCTGGCTTCACCCATGGAAAAACTCTTTCGTGGAAGCGGACCATTGCCGGCAATTGTTGCAAAAAAGCTGTCTTTTGCAATTGGTGGTAACAAAATTGCAATGGAGTTCTCTTTTGCCCCCAGGCGGAAAACTTCATCAGTCCCATGAATATAATCAATGTCTTCTTTTGAAGAATTTTGAGCCTTCAGATATTCATCGAGCGCCGGCTGAAGTCTGCTGACTGCTAAATCTGTAATTTTTGTGGTAAGGATTTTATAACAGATAGAATTGTTTTCTTTCCAGACGAAACCAAAATCAGCTTTTGCCTGTCCGATTTTTTGTTCCATTTCGCTTGCATTGTTACAATCTGTGATTTTTCCGTTCAGTTTGTTTTCTAAAAAGTCCAGAAGTTTTTTTGCATTTGTGTTAAACAGCACCCGGTGAATTGGTTCAAAAGTCAGACCGTCATCATAAATGTTTACAATTTCAATTAAAGCGTAACGGGCATTGTGGTTTTCGAGACCCTTTGGAATTGATACAGTTCCCGAAGAATCTTTTATGCCGCCGTTTTTTTCTTTGAATTCATCCCAGACTGCTTTAGCAGTTGCCAGTGAGTGATTGCCGTCTCCTACTGCAAACATAAAGACAGAACCATCGGTGGTGGTGTTTTTTTTGTATAAAGTTTCAAGGGCATTCTGAACCTTGTTTAAAAGTGCTTCATTTTTTACAGCCCAGCCGGAAATGTGTCCGGAATTTGCCATTAAATCTGTGTCATAAAGGGCAGCAGATTTTTTTGCTTCTTCTCCACAGGCTTCCACGAGACATTTTGCACTGTCGTTTACAAGAAGCATAATGTGCGGGCTTTCTATTGGGGCTCCGCGTCTGATTTCCATGCGCGGTGGAATGCGTTCTACAATTGTTGCTTCGGTTGCACGGATGAGGGCCTTAGAAAAGGGTTTCCATTCATAAGTTTCCAGGTCTATTGCTGTAACAAGTCCTTTGCGAATCCGGCCATAAGCGGTTTTTCTTTCTATATATATCATTTCAGATTCTGCAGGTGCAAAAACTCCGTCTGATAAATATTCCTGCATTGTTTTTCTGATGTTTTTGATGCGTTCAGGTTTATTTTGGTCTGAAAGATAAACTTCAGGTAAGATTATGTTCAATGTGGAAGGTTTTCCCTGTGCAGTTTTTTCTGCATTTGCCCAATAATCGCGGTCTTGTGTGTATTGATCACAGGCAATAACGCTCCATGCTTTTAAGTCAGTCCCGTTTTTGGGAATAAGAATTTCCGGGATTTTTAATCCAAATTTGTCAAAATTGTTCATATCAAGTATATTATAATTATACCGCGTTTTATTCTAGTCAAATTGTTGTTGGAGAAAAAATAATAATAATGATTGCAGGTTTCCGTCAATTACAGAAAATGCAGACATCTCTTAAGATGGCGCCTCAGATGATACAGGCTGTAAATCTTTTGTCATGTACTGTTGATGAACTTTCGGAAAAAATCTATGAAGAAGTTGAATCAAATCCTGCCCTGGAAATAGTAAAAGATGCTTCACACGAGATGAATATAGTGCATGTTTCCAGTAAAGGAACTGGAAGCGCAGCTGATTCAGATGCTCATCAGAATTTTCTGGAAAGTTATGCAGATTCTGGAAAAAGCCTGCAGGACTATCTTTTGGAGCAGCTTTCGTATCAGTCCTGGAATAAAGAAGAAAAATCACTTGCGGAAAAACTTATCAGCAATCTGGATGAACACGGATATTTTTCAAATCCTCCTCAAAGTGTTTTACATGAAGCAGAAGATGAAACACTGCTTAACAGGGTTTTGCAAAAATTACGGGATTTTGATCCTGCCGGAATTTTCTGCATGGATATCCGCGAAAGCTTAATCATTCAAACTCAAAAGTTTTTACCTCAGTCGAAAGTGCCGCCGTATGTAATGCCGATTCTTTCAGATAATTTTGCTCTTCTCGAACATCCTCGTCCTTCACTTATCCTGCATAAAATTACCGGATATGAAAAATATGGACTTAAAAAACCTGTTTTAGAACAAATTGAGGATGCGGTGACGTTTATTCAGGCTTTAGATCCGTATCCTGCCCGTCAGTTTGAAAAACGGAACTCTACACATTATATTGCTCCTGATGTAAAAATCCGGCGATCAACTGCTGATGAGTTTGAAGAAACAGGAAACCGTTTTATTGTAGAATTTGTTTCGGGAAATCTTCCTAAAATTGATATATCAGGTTCATTTAAGAATTTTTCTGGAAAAGACAACACTGTAACAGAAATGATTAAGGATGCACAATGGTTTATCAAATCCATAGAACAGCGGAATTTAACTTTACTGAAAACTGTTTATGCAATTTTAGAGTATCAGGAAGCGTTCTTTTCGAGCGGACCAAAGTTTTTACAGCCGCTCAGGCAATCCGATGTTGCACAGAAAATCGGGGTGCATGAATCAACTGTAAGCCGCATTGCAAATGGAAAATACATTCAGACGGAATGGGGTTTATACGAAATAAAATACTTTTTTTCAAATGCTGTACTTTCTCCATCGGTTATAAAATCTGGAGACAAACCTTCAGGACCTTCAAAAGAAGCGGTTAAGCAGGAAATCCGTGCAATCATTGAAAGTGAAAAAAGCCGGCTTTCGGATTCCAGACTTACAGAAATTCTTGCAAGCAGGGGAATTAAGGTTGCAAGGCGAACTGTGGCAAAATACCGTTCTGAGCTGAATATTTCTTCTTCATTTGACAGATAATTCTTGCCAAATAAACAATTAAAATGTATAGTTTATTTAGAT
>JAEEGL012816204.1_pt1 | contig 16622 bp, 13 predicted proteins | sample 9134231 | NCBI WGS metagenome assembly JAEEGL01 (sample SAMN16246548, study PRJNA631951) | gut metagenome | biome: gut microbiome; feature: rumen; material: fiber-attached | host: Bos | place: Iran: Karaj | collected 2018-10 | reverse complement strand
TTGATGTCGAAGAGGATCAGCAGAGCCCCCACGATCAGGAGCATCTGGATCAGGAGGCTGACGCCCAGGGTCAGGTCGATCTGGTCCAGCGTATCCTGAAGATAGGAATAGCTGGGCCGGGTGGCGCCGGAGGACGCGTCCACGCCCGCCGCCTCCAGCCGCTCCGAATAATACAGCTGGATCGGTACGACGGCGCTCTCGATGGATTTCTCCGTCGTCTGGCGCATCCAGACGCTGGAGGTGAAGATAATGAGGCCCAGAAGGATCACCCAGGCCACGATGGAACGACCGAACCGCCGTTCCTTGTCCCGGCGGAGGATGATGCGGAAGAAGAAAAAGCCCAGAATGCTCCAGGCCGCCAGGATCAGATAGGATTCCGTGGAAAGGGTCTTGACGGAGATGATGTTGGGGATGAGGAACGCCAGGGCAAACAGGGCGGAAACGACCATGCCCACCATTCCCGAGACCATCATGCCTTTGTTCTGATCCCTCCGGGCCGTTTTCCAGGCCGAGGCTGAGGCAAAGACGTAGGCGATGGTGGCCCCCACAGTGGTGACGTCCACGATCCAGCTGATCGCCGTCCGCCCCAGGAAGGGCAGGAAGGCCGAGATAACGAGGATACAGAGGATGGCATTCCGGGGTACCCGGTTCCGGTCCAGCCTGCCGACCCAGCCGGGCAGCAGCCCGTCCTCCGACATGGAGCGGATCAGCCGGCTGAGAGCGATGTAGTTGCCGATGAGGCCCGTAAAGATCCCGCAGAGAGCGGCGACGCCCAGGATCCCGGAGCCAAGGGTCCCCAAGGATGAGAAGGCCGCGTAGAAGGTGGGCTGGGAGGCGGCGCCGGAATAACCGCCCAATCTCGCCAGGTAAGACACCCAGGTAAAGCTGCCGTCGGGCTGTGCGGCGGCGGCCATGAGCGCCAGGAGCGCATAGGCGATCGCGGCGGCCACTACGCCGCCGGCCAGAATGGAGAAGCTCTTTTTCAGGGAGAACTTCGCTTCCGCCGCGGAGTGGGAGATGGATTCAAAACCCACAAAGGCCCAGGGCGTCAGGGCAAAGATCGTGAAAACGCCGTCGAAGGCGCGGTGGGAGGGAGAGAAGGCCGGGGAAAAGGCCGGTCCGTCCCCGGTCCTCACGGCCATCGCCGCCGCAAAGCAGACCACGATGCCCCCAAAGAGGAGGATCGCCATCACGATCTGGGTCCGCTCCGCCAGCTTCCGGCGCAGGCACAGGACCGCGGCGGCGACCAGAGCCCCCACCGCCAGCAGGATCTCGCCGAAGTAGACGTGGAAGCCCGCGATCTCATAGTCGAAGCCGAACTGGAAAACGCCGCCCAGGAGCGTTCTGGCAATGAGGGGCAGCGCCGTGGCATTGGCCCAGATGATGGCGATATAGGTCAGGATAAGGAACCAGCCGTTGACAAAGCCGTGGTCATAACCGAAGCACTTCTGCGTATAGGTGTAGACGCCGCCGCCCCCGGAAAAGCGATTCATAAGATAGTGGTAGTTGACGGACAGGATCAGCATAACGAGACCGCCGATCCCGATGCCCAGTGCGGTCCCCACCGGGCCCGCAATGGGCAGGAACGTGGTGCCGGGCATGACAAAGGCCCCCCAGCCCACGCTGCAGCCAAAGGCCAGGGCCCAGGCCCCCAGGGCGGACAGATAAGGAAGGCTCTGCTGTCGGTCGCTGCGATCTGAAATACGCTTCATGACCTCCGAAGCTCCTTTTGATTCCGGGGGGCGTCAGCCCTCCTCGTACTTTTGGATCCCTTCTGCGGTCTTCCGGTACAGTTCCGCGATCCCGCGAAGCTTTTCGGCGATCTCTCCGTCGCTGACGGCGCGGGGATGGCCGGGGCGGAATTCCTCGGTGATCTCAGCGGCGGCATCGGAAATGCCGATGAGGCCCAGGTTGGCGCAGATGCCCTTCACGGCGTGGGCGCTCTCGAACAGCTGGGTGGGATCCATGGTCTCCCCTGCTGCCAGAAGCGTCTCCACCACGCCGCTTTTGGTGAACTTGCGGACGTGCTTGTCCAGAAGCTTATCCATCCGGAGCACGCGGAGCGCCTGTTCGTAGTCCCCGCCGATGCTTTGATACAGTTCCTGAAGGGTCATGAAATTCAGCTCCTTTTGATCTCCAGCTCCCGCTGGATCAGTTGTTCAGGCTCCGAAGCAGGCAGCGGCCCCGGACCGGATCGCAGGACCTCTCCCACAGGACCTGGAGCCTTCCCTCCAGGTCGATCTCACGGCCGTCAGCTGCCGGAGCCGGCCGGGGGCGCCGGATCTGCCTGGATCCGGGCATTCGCCGAAGCCGCCTCCGCCGCTTCTCGTATCGACCGGCTCAGGGTCTCATACAGCTTCTCCGCATCGACGGGCTTTGCCAGATGCGCGTTCATCCCCGCCTCCAGAGAGGCGCGCACGTCGCTTTCAAAGGCGTTGGCGGTGAGCGCGATGATGGGGATGCGCCCGGCGTCGGCCCGGTCCAGGGCCCGGATGTGCCTGGCGGCCTCCAGCCCGTCCATCACCGGCATGCGCAGATCCATCAGGATCGCGTCGTAGTGTCCGGGCTGTGAAGCGGAGAACATATCCAGGGCGGTCCGCCCGTTTTCCGCGTGTTCGGTCTCCATCTCTTCCAGTTCCAGGAGATCGGCGACGATCTCCGCGTTTTCCGGCAGATCCTCCACGATCAGGACGCGGCGTCCCGCAAGGGAGGCCGTATCCCCCGCCTCCTCCGCCGGTCTCTCCTCTTCCCCCGCACAGGGCAGAGGGACCGTGAGGGTGAAGGTGGTCCCTGCGTTTTTTTCGCTCTCGACCCCGATGGTCCCGCCCGCCAGTTCCACGATGCGCTTGACCACCGCCAGGCTCAGCCCGCTGCCGCCGTAGCGGTTGGTGGAGCTGTCATCCTCCTGAGAAAAGACCTCAAAGATCTTCGGGAGGAAGTCCCGGCTGATGCCCACGCCGGAATCCTTCACAATAAAGCGCATGGTCCGCACCGCATCCTTCTCGGAAATGCAGTCCACCGCCAGGCTGACCGTTCCCGGCGCGTCCGTATACTTCACGGCGTTGTCCAGAAGACTCAGCAGCATCTGCTTGTACTGGACCTCGTCCCCCAGGCAGCGGAAGGCCGTGCCCTCCATGGACACCTCGTAGATAAGCCCCTTTTCCTGGCAGAGGGTATTCACGATGGCATTGACCTGCTCCAGCGCGCCGGAGACGGAGAACTCCTCCGTCCTGAGCTTCAGCGCGCCGATCTCGATCTGGTTCCATTCCAGGATGCGGTTGATCATATCCAGCAGATACTGACCGCTCTGGCCGATCTTCTCCAGCTGCTCCCGGGTCTGGGGACGGAGCTCCGGGTCCTTCAGCGCGATGCTGTCCAGCCCCAGGATCACGTTCATGGGCGTGCGCATCTCGTGGCTGATGCTGGCAAGGAAGCTGGCCTTGGCCCGGTTGGAGGCTTCCGTCACCCGGAGTTTGGCTTCCAGCTGCTCTTTTTCCACGATCTGTTGGGTGATGCCGAAGAGCAGCTTATACATCACGAAGACAAAGACGCTTCCTCCGAAGAGGATCAGGGAGACGATCAGATCCGGCTTTCCGAAAATGCCCACCGCCAGATAGCCCAGCAGAAAGAGGACAAGGAGGACGATGGGGATCTGCAGGATATGGTCTCTTTTGCTCCAGTTTTTCAAGCCCCGGACGTAACGGGCGAAGCGGATGAAGCCGCAGATGTTACAGACCATAAGCGCGCTTCCCAGATACACCATTCCGTAGATGGCCAGGTCGACCACGGGCAGCCCTCCTTTGTCAGTTATTCGCAGGGAAACACCGTATAGGAAGGATATGCCTATACAGGCCCAAAGTATTTTATACCGAATGTAAATAAATAGCAATAGCAAGCGGCGAAGGGAAAAGGCAAGTGCCGGACAAAGTACCTTCCTCCGTCATGATCGAGTCGTCCTCAGGGACCTCAGGGATCCGGCAGGCGGATGGAGGTCCAGGAGGCGACCTCGCACTGTCCCTCGTCGTTGGCGCCGGCGGCAAGCACCACCCCGTCGGCGCGAAGGCCCACCGTGTGATGCCATTTGGCGGAGAGGGCGATCACGTCCCGCCAGCCGGAAACGTCGCACTGGCCGTACTTGTTCCAGCCCGCGGCGACCACCGTCCCGTCGGCGCGAAGGCCCACGGTCTGGCCGTAGCCCGCGTCTGCGGCGACGATGTCCCGCCACGAAGATACGCTGCACTGCCCGTAAAAGCCGTAGCCTACGGCCAGCACCGTTCCGTCGGCGCGGAGCCCCACCGTATGATAGTCCCCGGCGGCGACGGCAACGATGTCCGTCCAGCCCTCCACGCGGCACTGGCCCTTGTTCTGCTCCCCTACGGCGACCACGGTCCCGTCAGCGCGGAGCCCCACGGTGTGAAGGTAGCCGGCGGCGACGGCCACGACGTCCGTCCATTCCCCGGTGAGGCACTGGCCGCAGTAGTTGTAGCCCGTGGCCAGGACCGTCCCGTCGGCGCGGAGCCCCACGGTATGCGCGTTCCCGGCGGCGATGGCCACCACCTCCGTCCAGTCCTCCACGTCGCAGCGGCCGTCGTAGTTCCAGCCCGTGGCCAGGACCGTCCCGTCAGAGCGGAGCCCCACCGTGTGGTTGATCCCGGCGGAAACAGCGACCAGATCGCTCCAATGGCTGACGTCGTATCTCCCGGTGCTGTGGCGGCCCACGGCCACCGGCGTCCCGTCGGAGCACACCCCCACGGTGTGAGAGCCGCCGGTGGCGACGGTCTGGCGGACCGCCAGATCGTCCCACAGTTCCCGGGCCCGGTCACGGGCGTCCAGATAGTCCCCGGCCCGGCCGAAATCCAGGGCCGCGCCGGGGCGGTCTCCCGCCGCCAGCCGCTCCTCTCCCCGGGCATAGCTGAGTTGGGAGAGACGCAGAGCGCTGTCCCACCTCTGTTCGGATTCGGCGAATTCCAGGATGGCGCCGTCGTAGTCCCCGGCGGAGGCCAGCCTTCTGGCGCTGAGGTAGTGCCAGCCGGGGATGAACACCAGCAGCGTCAGGAGGACGCCCAGGGTCAGGGCCAGGGCGAGAGCGCCCAGGACGACGATGCTTTTCTGCTCCTTCGCCATCTCCCTCAGGGTCGCCTCCAGGGCGAGGCGCTGCTTTTCCCGCTTCTCCGCCTCCTGCTGCTCCCTGGCCCGCTCCCGGGCGGCGATGCGTTCGGCCACGCGGCGCTTCCGCGCCGCCTCCGGGGACTCCGCTTCTCCGGCGGCAGCCGGGGCAGGCGCGGGACTCTGCGCCGCCGGGGCTTCCCCCGCAGCGGAAGGCTCCCCGATCTCCTCTTCCGGGATCTCTCCCGGGCGTTCCCTGTCGCTCATGACCCGCTCCTTGTAGCTCCGCGCCGCCCTTCCCTGGGGAAAAACAGCGATCCCGGCTCCGCTTCCTCGCTTCGATCCATTCCAAATATATACTATGGGTGTTCCGTATGCAACGCTCTTTTCCGGCGCCCGGAAAAATTTCATCCCCCCAGGGGGCTTCCGAAACGGCATTTGCCGGACTAAAATACGCTAAAACACGTCTGCGGCTTTGCTGCGCCGTACAAAAACACACGAACAGGAGTGAGATCATGAAAAAAACGAGATGGCCTGCTCTGCTTCTGGCCCTCGCCATACTGCTCTGTCTTACCGCCTGCGGCGGAACGAATACGCCCGCCTCCGGCGGAAACGCGCCTGCTTCCGGCCCTTCCGGGAGTGAACCGACCCAGGGCGGCACTTCCGCTCCGACTCCGGAGCCGAACGCCGACGCCCCTGCTCCGGCCCCCGCCGCGGAGCCGAAGATCCTCAGGCTGGCGGAGAGCTTCGCCTACGCCAGCCTGGACGCCCATAAGGAGTATTACGGCTGGTACACCTCCATCTACGGCGTGACGGAGACCCTTTTCCGGGTGGGGGACGACCTTTCCGTCCAGCCGCTTCTGGCGGAGGGCTTCAGCGTCAGCGAGGACGGAAAGACCTGGACCATCACGCTGAAGGACGAGGCCGCCTTCTCCAGCGGCGCTCCGCTGACTGCGGAAATGACCGTACGCAACCTCCGGCGGCTGGGAGAGGTGAACGAGCGCTTCGCCTATCTCCAGGGCTTCGACATCGCCGCCGCGGGGGAAAAGGCCCTGACCATCACCACGCCCGACGCCTACCCCACCCTGCTCAGCGACCTCACCGCCCCGGAAACGGCGATCATGGACCTGGACGCCGGGACCGACCTGGACACCGCGCCCGTCGGCACCGGCCCCTTCGTGATCAGCTCCTTCCAGCCGGAGGGGACCGTGGAGGTGGTGAAAAACGCCGCCTACTGGGGCGGGGACGTGAAGCTGGACGGCGTGATCTTCTACTACATGCAGGACGACGAATCCAAGCTCATGGCCATGCAGAGCGGGGATATCGACGGCTATACCAGCGTCACCGCCGCAGCCAAGGCCATCTTTGCCGCGGACCCCGATACCTATACCATCACGGAGATCCCCGCCACCCGCCTGCAGTTCTACGCCCTGAACGAGAACCGGCTGGACGACGCGGTGCGGGCGGCCATCAACCGGACGGTGGACTGCGAGGCCATCGCCGCCTATCTGGGCGGCACGGTCTCCCCCGCCGTGGGCCCCTTCACCTCCAAGGCCACCTACGGCCGGGTCTCCAAGCCCGCCCCCGACCCGGACGCAGCCAGGGCGCTGCTGGAGGCGGACGGCTATACCCTGGGCGACGACGGGATCTACCGGAAGGACGGGAAGGCCCTCACCGTGGACATCGGCTACTACGCCGCCCGCAGCCTGGATTCCATCGCCCTGCTGATGCAGGAGCAGCTGAAAAACGTGGGCATCGCGGCGACCCTGAACGTCCGGGAGGACCCGGATTCCACCTACGTCGCCACCGGGGACTTCGACATCGCCCTCTACTGCATGATCGCGGACAAGGCCGGCGACCCCTATTACTGCATCGACGCCCTCTTCCGCCGGGACAGCCGCTGGTCCGTCGCCGGCTTCCGCAGCGACGAGTGCGAAGGGCTCATCAATAAGCTGGAGTTTGAGCCGGACCCTGCCCAGCGGGCGGCCCTGGCCAACCGGATCGTACAGACCGTCATCGACGACAACGCCTTCGGCTTCGTGGGCCTCTTCAACAAGACCACGGTCATGGCGAAGGGCGTCTCCGGCATCGCGGAAAACTGCCCCTTTGATTTCTATGGCGTCAGCGCCTTGACGGATATGCCGTAAGCGTTTATTATCTTTTCATTCATGTTGCGGGGCCGCCCGGTCCGGGCGGCCCCGCAACATGGAGTTTCCGAAGAAACGGGGTGAAGGGCATGGGAAAATACATAGGAAAGCGGCTGGGGCACCTGCTCTGGATCCTGGCGGCCCTGAGCTTTCTCACCTTTCTGCTGATGTATATCTCCCCCGGCGACGCGGCGACGAAAAAGCTCTACGCCCAGGGGATCGCCGTCTCCGAAGATGTCCTGGCGAAGACCCGGCAGGACATGGGGCTGGACCGGCCCTTCCTGGTGCAGTACGGGGACTGGGCCCTGGACCTCCTCCGGGGCGACCTGGGGACCTCCTTCAGGGACGGGCTCCCCGTGGCGGGAAAGCTCTGGAAGGGGCTGAAGAACACCCTCGTCCTGGCGGGGCTCAGCCTGCTGGCAGCTCTGGCGGTCTCCCTGCCCCTCAGCATCCTTACGGCGCTGAAAAAGGACGGCATCTGGGACCACCTGGTCCGCTTTCTCAGCTTTGTGGGCAATTCCCTGCCGAATTTCCTCATCTCCGTCCTGCTCATGTACTTTCTCTGCGTCCGTTGGCGGCTTCTGCCGGTGGTGGCCGGCGGCACCTTCCAGGGGCTGCTGCTCCCCTGCCTTGCTCTCAGCATCCCCATCTGCGGCCGCTTCACCCGGCAGTTCCGGGCGGAGCTGCTGGAGCAGCTGGGCCGGGAGTACGTGAGCGGCGCGAGGGCCAGGGGTGTGCGGGCCCGGTATATCCTTTTCCGGAACGTGCTGCACAACGCCTCCATCTCCATCCTCACCATCGTGGGCCTCTCCGTGGGGACGCTTCTGGGGGGCAGCGTGGTCATTGAGACGGTGTTCCGCTGGCCGGGCCTGGGCAAGCTGGCCATGGACGCCATCAGCGCCAGGGACTACCCGGTGATCCAGGGCTTCGTGCTCCTGACGGCCACCCTCTACGTCCTCATCAACCTTTACACCGACGTCTGCTACCACTGGATCGACCCCCGGCTGAGCCGGAAGTGAGGAGGCGAGTGGAATGAGCGAGGATCGCACCCTGAAAAAACGCCTTCCCGTCCGCCTGGTGGTCTTTCTCTGCCTGGCGGGGCTTCTGGCGCTTCTCAGCCTGCTGGCGCCCTTCCTCACGCCCAACGACCCCAACGCCACCAGCGCCCCGGACATGAACCGGGCTCCCTGCGCCCAGTACCCCTTCGGAACGGACCGCTACGGCCGCTGCGTCTGCTCCCGGGTCCTCATGGGGGCCAGGACCTCCGTCTTCTCCGCCCTGGGGCTGGTGCTGCTGACCTTTGTGGGCGGGACCCTTCTGGGGATGCTGGCCGGCTGGTGCGGCGGCGCGGTGGACACCCTCGTCATGCGCCTGGCGGACGTGCTGATGGCCTTTCCCCAGATGGTCCTGGCCATCGCCGTGGCGGGGATCCTGGGCGGCGGGATGGGCAACGCCATGCTGGCCCTGGGGATCACGGGCTGGACCCTTTACGCCCGCCTGGCCCGGGCCCAGGTCCTGGCCCTGAAGGAGGAGCCCTTCGTCTCCGCCGCCCGGCTCACGGGCTGCAGCTCCTGGGAGCTGCTTTTCAAGACCTTTCTCCCCAACGTTCTGGGGCCCCTGATCGTCAACGCCGCCACCCAGATCGGCACCGCCATGATCGGCATCGCCGGACTGAGCTTCCTGGGCATCGGCGTGACGGAGCCCCAGGCGGAGTGGGGCAGCATGATCAGCGCCTCCAGGGCCTATATCCAGCTGGCCCCCTGGGCGGTCCTCTTCCCCGCGGCGGCCACGGTGCTGACCGTGATGATCTTCAACTGCCTGGGCGACTGCGTCCGGGACCGGATGGACGTGGAGGCGGAGACATGAGTACCGGTGAAGTTCTGCTCCGGGCACAAAACCTCTCCGCCGGGTACGGGAAGGGCTGTACGGTGAAGGACGTGTCCTTCTCCCTCCGGGCCGGAGAGATCCTCTGCATCGTGGGCGAGAGCGGCTGCGGGAAGAGCACCCTCCTGCGCGCGCTGCTGAGCTCGACACCCGGGCTGAGCGTCCTCTCCGGCGAGCTGTGGCTGGACGGCACGGACCTGCTCCGGCTGCCCCTCCGGCAGCGGCAGAGGCTCTGCGCCCAAAAGATGGGCGTCGTTTTCCAGCGGCCCGGCGCCGCCTTCAATCCCATCCGGAGCTACCGGAAGCAGTTCATCGAGACCCTGAAAAGCCATGGGCAATACGAGGCCGGGCGCTTTGAGCGGGAGGCGGGCGAAGCCTTTGAAAAGCTGGGCCTGGCGGACGCTCCCCGGCTCCTGGCCGCCTGTCCCTGCGAGCTCAGCGGCGGGATGAACCAGCGTCTCAGCCTTGCCCTCATCATGCTGCTGAAGCAAACGCTCCTCCTGGCGGACGAGCCCACCAGCGCCCTGGACGCCACCATCCAGCTCCAGGTGGCCGGCGAGCTCCGGAAGCTCCGGGACCTGAGCGGCACGGCCCAGATCGTCGTCACCCACAATCTGGCCCTGGCCCAGTACCTGGGGGACCGGATCGGCGTCATGTACGCGGGGCGGCTGGTGGAGCTGGGCAGGGCCGGAGAGGTGCTCGCCTCTCCCCTGCACCCCTACACCCGAAGCCTCCTGGCGGCGATCCCCTCCCTGGACGGACACATGCCCCAGGGCCTGGAGGGGCAGCCGCCCACGGACGGTCCCCGGGAAAAGGGCTGCGAGTTCTGCCCCCGCTGTCCCCGGGCAGGAGTCTCCTGCGGGGAAGCGGAATATGCCCTGCGGGAAGCCGCGGAGGGGCATTTCGTCTCCTGCGGTCTTTGGGAAGGAGGCGTAAAATGAGCCTTCTGGAAGGGATCGGCCTCACCCGGCGCTACAAGCACCGGGACCGGACCGTGGAGGCCCTCTCCGGCGTCAGCCTGCGCCTGGAGGAGGGAGAGATCCTGGGGGTGGCCGGAGAGAGCGGCAGCGGAAAGAGCACCCTGCTCCGGCTCCTCAGCGGCCTGGAGGCGCCGGAGGCCGGCGAGATCCTCCTCCGGGGAAAAGCTCTTTCTCCCCGGCGGAGCAAGGAGGAATACCGGGCGATCCAGATGATCTTTCAGGACGCGCCGGCCTCCTTCAATCCCCGGCGGACCATCGAGGCCTCCATCCGGGACCACCTGCGAAGTCTCCGGGGAAGGGACGGCGTTCCTGAGCCGGACGCCCTGGCCGCCATGGTGGGTCTCCCCCGGGAGCTGATGCGCCGCTACCCCAGGCAGCTCAGCGGCGGGCAGTGCCAGCGCTTCGCCATCGCCCGGGCGGTGGCGGCGGGGCCGGAGGTGCTCCTCTGCGACGAGATCACCAGCGCCCTGGACGTCTCCTCCCAGGCCCAGATCCTGCGCCTGCTGGCCGGGATCTGCCGGGAAAAGGGCATGTCCGCCGTCTTCGTCTCCCACGATCTGGCGGTGGTGAGCTGTATCTGCGACCGGGTCATGGTGATGAAGGACGGCCGTCTGGTGGAGGAGGGGGCGGTGCGCCGGGTCATCGACGCGCCGGAGAAGGAATACACCAAAAAGCTCCTGGACTCCGTACTGGAGATCAGATCATAGGAGAGAAGCATGAAGGAATGGACGGATCGGGTCCGGGACTACTGGACGGCGCGGGCACATGATTTCAGCACCGTTCGCAAAAACGAGCTGCACAGCGAATTGGGCTCCCTCTGGCTCCGGGAGATGCACGATTTTCTCCCCAAAGGCCGCAGCCTGAAGATCCTGGACGCGGGGACGGGCACGGGCTACTTCGCCCTGCTGCTGGCCGGGGAGGGACACCGGCTCACCGGCATCGACCTCACCCCCGCCATGCTGGCGGAGGCGGAGGAGACCGCGAAGGAGGCGGGACAGGAGATCACGTTTCTCCTGCGGGACGCCCAGGACACGGGCTTCGCCGGGGAGAGCTTCGACGCCGTCGTCACCCGCAATCTCACCTGGACGCTGCCGGAGCCGGAAAAGGCCTACCGGGAGTGGTTCCGGCTGCTGCGGAAGGGCGGCGTCCTGCTGAACTTCGACGCCTCCTACGCCGACAACGTACGCAATCAGAATCAGAGCGCCTCCTGTATCTCCCCCTCCGGCGTCTACGGCCACGTGGGGGTGACGCCCCAGCTGGCCAGAGAGAACGCGGAGATCACCCTGGCCATGCCCGCGGGCGCGCATGAACGGCCCCGATGGGACCTGGAGCTGGTCGAAAGGCTCGGCTTTTCCTCCTATGGCGCGCGGGAGGACGCGGGGGTCCGGATCCTCGGGGAACGGGATCTGAGCGACGCGCCCCTCTTCCTCCTCTGGGCGGTCAAATAGCAGCGCAAAACGCCTCTTCGGGTCTTTCGGCCCGAAGAGGCGTCTGCTTTCCGCTTCTGACTCTCAGATAAAGTGATCCTGCCGGGAGAGGCGCTTTACCAGGCGGAAGGAGATCACAAAGAGCAGTATGACAAAGACCTCGAAGACCCAGCTCCATCGGATGCTCTGCGCCATGGCGATGGCGTCGTAACAGCCGTGGAGCAGCGCGGGCACGAAAAAGGCCAGGCGGCGGCTGAGGCGGGCCGCTTCCGCGTCGCCCTCATTCTCCAGGGCCTTCGCCAGCCCGTACCAGGTCCCCATGAACACGCCGAAGCAGGCGTGGCCGGGGACCGCAGTCACCGCCCGGAGGACAGCCGTCCGAAACCCGTACATCGCCACGTATCCGACGTTTTCCCAAAGGGCGAAGCCCAGAGACACAAAGACCGCGTAGACCACGCCGTCAAAGCGGCAGTTGAAGTGGGGAGACCTCCAGGTCCTCCACTTCAGCAGAAGGTATTTCGCGCCTTCCTCCGAGCCGCCCACCACTATGAAGCAGAGCAGGATGCGGTAGAGCCTGGCGTTCCCTTTGCACACCAGCGTCAGAAGATAGCCGCCGACCCGCTCTCCCAGGATCGCCGGGATCGTGGCCAGGATCCCCCAGAGCAGCAGCCCCAGCAAAAGGCGCGGCGGCTCCCGCTCCAGCCGATCCGCCCGGTAGACCCGGACCAGGAGGAACACCGCCGGCAGCACCGCCGCGGCCATCAGGACCGGATGATAGATCAGCAGCTGCAGCATTCTCTTCCCTCCCGTGGTTTTGATTTTTCTATATATTATGCCCTTTTCCCCGGATTTGCAAGGCTCCGGGAGCTGTTTCCGCCGACCCGCCGTTCCACGAACCAGCGGTTCTCCTCCAGAAACAGCCAGGTGGTGCTGCGGCCGATGCGCACGGTATAGCGGATGCCGATGCCGCCCGCCCGCAGGCTGGCCGCCCGGCGGACGTCCGTCACCCGATCGATTGGGTATTTCCTCCCGTCCTCCCAGATCACGCTCCGGGGCAGGATCTTCCCGTCCGGCTGAAAGTCCGCCTCCACGGCCACATAGACCTTCGTTCGCTCCTCCACGTCTCTTTTCCCTCCCCTTCCTTTTGTCCTTCCCATCATATCACTCTTTTTTGGAGAAATCAATATCATTTTTACTCTATTTTTGGGTATAATTTGCCTGTGGACGCCTTCCCCCGCCGGGAGGACGGGGAATTGCGCTTGACAAAAGGGGCCGCTCCCCGTATGCTGAACGTATAGCTCATACGTTCGATCAGAACAGCAGAAAGAAGTGGATCATCCGCCATGGACAGCATCACGATCCTGGGCAGCCGAGGCTCCGTCCCCAGGGCCGGCGCAGAGTACCTGAAATACGGAGGGAACACCTCCTGCATCCTCGTCTCCCTGGCCGGGGAGACCATTCTTCTGGATGCGGGCACCGGCCTCATGGAACTGGACCGCTCTTCTGCCGGCCCTGGCGGAAGGGCCTCCCTCCTGCTCTCCCACGCTCACGCGGACCATCTCCTGGGACTGCCCCTCTGTCCCCTGCTGATGGACCCCGCCGGCAGTCTGGACATCTACCTTCAAAGCCGCGGCGGCCTGGACCCGGAGGCGCAGCTGGCGCGCTACGTCTCTCCCCCGCTCTGGCCCGTGCGCCTGGAGCAGCTCCCGGCCAGGGTCACGGTCCGCGAGCTGCCCGCGGCCCTTTCCATCGGCGAGGTGCGGGTGGAGACCATGGAGGGCGTCCACCCCGGCGGGGTCACGCTGCTGAAGCTCAGCGGAAACGGACACAGCCTCGTCTACGTTTCGGACTGCACCCTGACGCCGGCACTCCTTCCCGCGCTGACGGCGTTTTCCCGCGGCTGCGATCTGCTTCTCTGCGACGGGCAGTATACCGAAGAGGAATACCACGCCCGCCCGAACTTCGGCCACAGCTCCTGGCGCATGGCCGCGGACCTGGGGGTGCGCTGCGGCGCGAAGCAGGTCCGGATCGTCCATCACGATCCCCATCATACGGACGCTCTTCTGGACGCGGCGGCCCCGGTGCTCCGTCTGATCCATCCCGGCGCCGCCTTCGCCATGGACAAGGAGGAGATCAGCTTATGACACCAGAACAGATCCAGCAGTTCCTCAGCATGTGCCTTTCCCTCTCCGCGGAGCGGGACCGGGAAAAGCTCCTCACCTCCATTCTGGATACGGCCATGGATCTGGCCAACTGCGACGCCGGGACTCTGTATCTTCTGGAGGACGACGGCCTGCATTTCTGCCGCATGGTGACCCGGTCCATGGGGGTCCGGCAGGGCGGGCACGAGGATCCGATCACCCTGCCCCCGGTCCCGCTGGACCCCAGCTACGTCTGCTCCTGGGTCGTGCTGCACAACGAATCGATCAACGTGCCGGAGGTCAGCACGGATACCCGCTTCAACTTCTCCGGCTCGGCAAAGTACGACGAGATGACCGGCTACTCCACACGGACCATGCTGGTGGTCCCCCTGGCCAACGACCGGGGAGAGCTCATCGGCGCCATGCAGCTCATCAACGCCCTGGATGAACAGGGACGGACCATCCCCTTCCGGGAGAGCGTGGAGCTCCTGGTCCGGGCCATCTCCGCCCAGGCGGCCATCAGCGTCACCAACATGCAGTACGCCGAGCAGATCACCGCTCTGCTGGACTCTCTGGTGGGGGCCCTTTCCACCGCCATCGACGAGCGGACCCCCTACAACGCCAACCATACCCGCAATATGATCCGTTACGCCTCCGCCTTTCTGGACTGGCTGGACCGGACCGGGGATCCCCGGCGCTTTGAACGGGACAAGCGGCGCACCTTCCTCCTCAGCGTCTGGCTCCACGACGTGGGGAAGCTGGTGGTGCCCCTGGAGGTAATGGACAAGGAGAGCCGTCTGGGCCCCGCGCTGGAGGAGATCCGCCAGCGGTTCCGGCTCATGTCCCTCCTGGAGCGGGTGGCGGTGCTGGAGGGCCGGCTCTCCCCGAAGGACGCGGAGACGCGGTCCCAGGCGCGAAAGGACGGGCTGGAGCTCGTGCACCGGGTCAACACGGCGTCGTTCCTTCCGGACGAGGACCTGGCCGCGGTGGAAGCGCTGGCAGCCCGGACCTATACGGACGAGACCGGCGCGGAAATGCCCTGGCTCACGGCGGAGGAGGCGCACTGTCTCTCCGTCCGCAAGGGGACCCTGACGCCGGAGGAGCGCAGCGTCATGGAGAGCCACGTTTCCGTCACCGCGCGGATCCTGGAGCACGTCTCCTTCCCCAAGGCCTACGCCCAGGTCCCCCGCTGGGCGGGAGCCCATCACGAATACCTGAACGGCAAGGGGTATCCCCGGCATCTTCAGGGAGAAGAGATCCCCTGGGAGGTGCGTCTGCTGACGATCCTGGACGTGTTTGACGCCCTCACCGCCAGGGACCGGCCCTATAAGGAGCCCATGCCCGTGGAAAAAGCCCTGGGCATCCTCCGCAGCATGGTCGGGGAAGGGAGCCTGGACGGAGAGGTCCTCTCCCTCTTTGAGAAGAGCGAGGCCTGGGTGGAAAAGACATGAAAAAGAAGAGCTTTTTTCAGCTTCACCCGCGGCTGACCCGCCTGGGCGCGGCCCTGCTGGCGGCGATCCTTCTGACCGCCCTGGTCATGACCGGGCTGCTGAACGATCTGGCCAATTCGGTCGCCGACCTTCTCTACCAGCGTCCCGCCGCCACCGACGGAGAGATCGTCATCGTCGGTATGGACCAGGCCGCGCTGGACGACCTGGGCCCCATGCCCTGGCCCCGCTGGGTCATGGCCGACGCCATCCGCTTCCTGAATTCCGATCCGGAGCACCGTCCCGCCGCCATCGGCATCGACGTCCTCTACGTGGGCGGGAGCGCCGATCCGGAGGCGGACGCGGAGCTGGTGGAAGCCGCCGCGGAGGGCGGCAACGTGGTCTTTGCTTCCTCCGCCACCTTCGGCAACGTCTTCGAGCTGGAGGGAGACGAGGGGCGTATGAACGTCGGGGTCATCCGGGGCTGGAACGCTCCCTTCGAGGAGCTGGCGGCCGTCTCCACGATCGGTCACATCAACGCCATGTCCGACGCGGACAACACGATCCGGCACGGGCTGCTTTACCTGGACGTACCGGGCGTCGGGCGGGTCTTCTCCTTCTCCCGCGTCCTCTACGAAAAATACGCCGCCCGGCACGGGCTGAGCGTGACCGGGCTTCCGAAGGTCGACCGGAACGGATTCTTCTACATCCCGTATACCGGCGGACCCAAGGCCTATGAGAATATGTCGATCCTCGACCTTCTGGACGAGAACGTCGATCCCGCCCGTTTTGGCGGCAGGATCGTCCTGATCGGCCCTTACGCCGCCGGGATGCAGGACGAATACCGGACCAGCATCGACCATGCCGCCCCCATGTACGGCATCGAGATCCAGGCGAACCTGATCGACGCCTACCGCGACGGCTTTTTCCCGACGGAAGTGGGAAGGACCGCACAGTACATCCTGCTGTTTCTGCTCTCCGGGCTCTCCTTCTGGTGGTTCTGGGACCGGAAGGTGGTTTTTGCCCTTTTGGGCTGGCTTCTCCTCTGCGCCTGTTGGGTGGGACTCTGCCTGGGACTGTTCCGCCTGGGGCTGATCCTCCAGGTGCTCTGGATCCCCGCGGCTTTTACCGTCAATTTCATCGCCACCGTGGCCCTGAACTACATCCGGGCCCAGGGGGAAAAGCGGTACGTCACCGCGACCTTCGGCCGCTACGTGGACCCGGCCATCCTCAAGGAGCTGCTGGTCCAGGGCGGCGCGGCGGAGGACCTGGGAGGCAAGACCTTCAACATCGCCGTGCTCTTCGTGGACATCCGGGGCTTCACCACCATGAGCGAGAGCCTGGACCCGCCCACCGTGGTGGAGATCATCAACCGCTATCTGACCCTGACCACGGAGTGCATCATGCGCCACCACGGCACCCTGGACAAGTTCGTGGGCGACTGTACCATGGCCTTCTGGAACGCGCCCCTGCCCCAGGAGGACCCAGTCTACCACGCCTGCCTCGCGGC
>JAEEGL011739278.1_pt1 | contig 16622 bp, 10 predicted proteins | sample 9134231 | NCBI WGS metagenome assembly JAEEGL01 (sample SAMN16246548, study PRJNA631951) | gut metagenome | biome: gut microbiome; feature: rumen; material: fiber-attached | host: Bos | place: Iran: Karaj | collected 2018-10 | reverse complement strand
CGGCGTCGTAGAAAACGGCGGACTGTCCGGGCGCAACCCCGAAAAGCCCGTCTCCGGAGGCGCGGCACGTTCCGTCCTCGAACTCCACCGGACCGACCGGCGCGCCGGTGGAGCGTATCTTCACGAAAGCGGAAAACCTCTCGGACGTCGGCGCAAGGGCCATCCAGTTCATGTCGCCCACGCGGAACTCCCTGGAATACGCCTCTTCGCGTGTCCCGAGGACAACCTGGTTGCGGCATGCGTCGAGCCGCACGACGTAGAGGGGCTTCGGCCCGAAGGCGCCAAGCCCCTTGCGCTGCCCCACGGTGTAGTTCCAGAAGCCCCGGTGCCTGCCGAGGACGCGTCCCGACATGTCGACGATCTCGCCATCCTTCGGCTCCGCTCCGATGAGCTCGTTCTTGTCGCCTGAGTAGAAGTCCTGCGAATCGGCCTTGTCGGCGGCGGCAAGAGAATGCTCCGCCGCGATCCTGCGCACATCCGCCTTCGTCATGCCGCCGAGCGGGAACTCGACGCCTGCGAGCTGCGCCTGGGAGAGGCGGTAGAGGAAGTAGCTCTGGTCCTTCTTCTCGTCCGCCGCGCGCGCGACGGCAAGCCTGTCTCCGCATCTGACGATCCGCGCGTAGTGTCCCGTGGCGAAGCGGTCGAACTCCACGCCGGCCTCGCGCGCGAGGCGCGGGAGAAGGCCGAACTTGAGCGCCGCGTTGCAGAAGACGCACGGATTGGGCGTCTCGCCGCGGAGCGATATCTCGCGGAACATGCCTACGATCGCCCTCTCGTACGCCTCGGCGCAGTCAAGGACCCTGTACTCTATCCCCAGGGACTTTGCAAGCCCACTCGCCCGCTCGATGTCCTCTGCCTCGCCCGGGCCATAGCATGCGTCGTTCGCGCCGCCGCGGTACGTTCCGCGCCAGAGCTTCATCGTGAGGCCGACTACGTCGCACCCGCGCTCCTTCAGAAGGAGCGCGGCGACGCTCGAGTCCACGCCGCCCGAAAGCCCGACCGCGTATTTCACGCGCGGCCCACTGGAGGGAGACGCAGTGTCCAAGGAACTGGTGTTGTTTGTCATGGATCTATTGGATGGGTGGTACTGGTGGAAGTTGTGGGACTAGCGGGAAGATCGAGCTATTTCATCGATGGGAGGACAACGCCGCGGAGAATCACCTTCTGGCACAGGAGGAAAACGATCGCCGTCGGGATCGAGACCAGCACGAAGCCAGCCATCACGCACCATGGCTGTCCCGCGAAGTTCTGGCTCATCTGGTACATCCACACCGCAAGCGTCCAGTGCGACTCCTTCTGGCACACGAGAAACGCCCAGGCCCACGAGTTGTACGCCGTTACGAACGCAGTGAGCGCGTTCACCGCAAGTATGGGAGTCGTCATCGGAAGCGTGATCTTCCTGAAGATGAGCATCTCGCTCGCGCCGTCTATCGCAGCCGCCTCGTACAGCTCGCGCGGGAGCGCGTCGAAGAACCCCTTCAGCACGAATATCGACATGCCGCTCGCGACCGTCGGCAGCACGAGCGCGGCGAACGTGTTGAGTAGCCCCAGGTCCCTGATTAGCAGGAACCCCGGGATGGCCGTAACGGCCGCGGGAAAGGCCATCGTGGCGAGCAGGAAGAGTATGATGCCCTCCGTGTGCCTCAGCCTGAACCTGCTGAGCGCATACGCTGCGAGCGGGTTCACGGTGAGCGCGGCGAGGATAGAGAGCGCCACCAGGACGATTGTGTTGAAGAACGCCCGTCCGCGCACAAAGAGGTAGCTGCCCACAAGCGAATAGTTCGCGAACGCGCTGCGGAAGAAGTCGCGCCAGCCGTGCTCGCGGAACTGCATCGCGAGCGCCTTCCACTCGTCCGGGTCCGCGGTGCCGTCCGGCCTGTATGGAAGAGTGCGGCAGAGATAGTCCCCGTCCGCGGACATACGGCGGCGGTAGGAGTCCTTGAACTCGAGCCAGGTCCGCCACTTCGCGTCCTGCGGCTCCTTCCACCCGCGGTACCAGAACGCCGCCTTGGACTCGGCGAAGAAGGACACGTCGAAGAAGCCGCGGTACTTCACCGGCCACTCGTCGTTGAGCCTCTCCACGGCGCCGTACTTCCCCTTCACGAACGCCGGCACGTCGCGCGCGTCGTAGTTGCACGTGGTGCGCGAGATGTCCGCCGCGAGTATCCTCTCCCTGAACGCCTCGGCGCCAGCCTTCGCCTCCGCAAGGCGCGCCGGGTCGGAAAGCCCGTCAAGAAGCGGCCCCACCACGCGGTCGACCGTCTCGCGGTCCTTTGCTACCTGTATCCAGCTGCCCCACGTGTCGGGCGCGCCGGGAAGGAGCCCCTTCACGTAGCGCGGGTGGTACGACGCCACTGATCGCATGAAGCGGTCGTTGCGGTCCCACAGCGCGCGGAGCGCGGGCGAGTGGCGCTGGTAGTCCCACGGCCCCGCGAAGCTGGACGAGACCATGACCATGAACGGCAGCACCATGGTCACGCCGCCGAGGATCAGCAGCGAATACACCGTCCCCAGGAAGAGCCGCGCCTTGAGCGTACGGCGCTCGCTGGGGAGTACAACCATCCGTCACGCCCTCTTCAAACGGTTGTCAGAAGCGGCCGAAGTCGACCATGGTGGACGGGCCGAAGGCGCGCAGATACACGAAGAAGCCGACGCGGAAGTCCGCCTCGCGCTTCGATCCGTCTACGCGCTTGAAGGTGTCCTCGAAAGACATCGTGAAGCGGAACGCCAGGCAGTCGGTGCGGAACTCGAACCACGACCCAACTTCGTCGAGCTCGTTTCGGCGCGCGTCCCAGCGGATGAACGGCGAATACGCGAAGAGGTCGCCGAGCTCCTGGGTGAATCCGAGCCCGACCATGTTGGACTTCTCCCTGTTCCACGAGGATATCTCGGAGTCGCCGTAGTCCCAGAGCCGGTGGTCGCGGCCGATGTAGCTCGCGTGCCACGAGAACTTGTCGCTGACCTTGTTCTCGAACACGATGTCGGAGTAGGCGACTGCGTCGTTCTGGCAGTCGTACTCGGTGCGGAGGCGGAGCGAGGAGTCCTTGGAGGGATGCCAGCGAAGCGCAACGCCGGGGACCGTCTGGTGGTCTCCGTCCTTGTTGTAGTTCCCGTTCTTCGGGTTGTGCGGACGGCCGTCGGCGCGGAAGCGCGCCTCGTTGAACGGCACCGCCGCGTATATGTCGGACTCGAACACGGTGCGCAGCACGCCCTGGTTGTCGCGCTGGCCGAACGTGTTGCGTATGCCGGGCCTCACGCCGTGCCAGCGCACGGGGAGCCCGCGCCCGTCGAACCCGAACTGGTCGAGCCAGTCGTACGAGCGGTCGGCGTTGTCGAAGTAGTAGATCGAGCCGCCGTCGCCTTCGCTGCTTATCGTCACGTTCTGGTAGGAATAGTCGAGGTACGGCTCCACGACGTGGCGCCAGCCGCCTTCGAACCAGCGCGAGCCGCGCGCGGAGAGCGTGATTCCGGCCTCGTATATCCCGCGGTAGAGCGAGTTGCCAGCGGCCTTGCCCGGGTCGACGGTGCTCCCAACGTCCTCGTACCACGTGGCGCGGTAGCTCGCACGCGGAACAGCCGAGACGACGTCCCACATCTTGAAAGGCACCGTGAGGCGGTGGAGCGAGTCAGCGCGGAAGCTCTGGTAGTCGGCCCAGCGCCCCGGGGTGTAGCGGAACCCAGGCTCGGCGTCCTCGTACTTGGCGTACTGGCGGTTGAGGAAGCCGACGTGCGTCTGCGACTCGTAGTTGACGGGGAGGCTGAACACCGGCTGGGGCTCGACCTGGAACCACGCTTCGGGAAGGCGCGCGGTCCCGCCGTAGAACTTGTTGACCGGGCCGGAGACCGTAAGCCCGCCGACGTATGAGTTCTCGCGGTGCTCGTACGACACCTCGTTGACAGGCGTCGACGACATGCGTTCGTTGCGCTCGAAGAAGTCGCCGATGAAGTGGGAGTCGGAGAGGTACGACGCCCTGACGCGCAGGGAGTCGCGCTCCGTGAAGTCGGCACTGTGCGTCAGCGCAAGGCCGTAGCGGTTGTAGTTGACCGGCGAGCCCCAGTTCGCGTAGTGGCGCTTGTGGTCGCGCCAGTGGTGGTCGTAGCGGTCATAGTCCTCGTCCCACGCATGGTACATGCGGAGCTTGCCCTTGCCGAAGTCGCCGAGCTTCCAGCGGACGGTCTGCCCGACGGCGAACCCGTTCTTTGTGCGGATGTCGGCATACGTCGACCCGCCGAACGAATAGTCGTTCTCCGCCTTGCCCTCGTTCCAGATGTCGTACACGTATCCCGTGAGCAGGTAGCCTCCCCAGCGCGAGGTGTACCCGGGCATGGCGCGGAAGCCATAGTCGGTGTTGAGCGGATAGTACCAGAACGGCAGCCAGCCGACCGGCGTGCCGAAGAGGTTCAGCACTGCGTTCCTGACCGTGACGCTCTCGTGGTCCTTGTAGACCACCTCGCCGTCGATCCGCCAGTGGAACGCGCAGGCCTCGTTCGTGCATGTGGTGAACTGGGCGTGCCCGAAGTCGTTCCTCCCAGAGGCGTCGCGGCGAACGCCGTCGGAGAAGAACCTGAGCGGCTCGGAGACGGCCTCGACACGCCCCGTCACCGCGAGCTCGCCCGTCTGGCGCGAAGCGGCGAAGTAGTCGCTCTTTATCGAGAGCTCGCCCGTCTTTCGCTGCGACGGGTCGAACTCGGCCGATTCCTGCGCGGACGCAGCCGCTGCGGCGGACGCGGCCAGGACGAACATTGCTAGCTTGGCTTGCTTCATCTTCGTGCCTCCTTCGGCTTTCGGTGTGGCTCAGACCACAGACTTGGTGCTGCCCTCTGAATACTTGACCTGGTCGTCCGCCGCGTCTATGATGCAGAAGCTCTCCGGATGGCGGTGGAGCTCGGAGACGAACGTCAGCTTGGTCTCGAAGCGCTTCTGCAGCTCGGCGAGGATGGATGCGTCCTCGGTGCGGAGACGGTGCATGACAGTCGGCGAGACGACGATCTTGGGCTCGAACGGCTTCTTCTGGTCCTCGGCCTTCCTGAGGAGCGAGATGAGGGCGCGCTGGATGTCGATCGAAATGGCCATGGGCGACTTGACAAGTCCATGTCCGCCGCACGTCGGGCAGGTGGAGGTGAGCATCGAGAGGATCGACTCCTCCTGGCGCTGGCGCGACATCTCCAGGAGCCCGAGCTCGGAGATGGACAGCACGTTCGTCCTCGCGCGGTCGCGCTTGAGCGCCGCCTTGAGCGCCTTCTCGACCTGCTTCTGGTGCTTGCGGCTCTTCATGTCGATGAGGTCGAGCACCACGAGCCCGCCGATGTTGCGGAGGCGCAGCTGGCGCGCAACTTCGTCGACCGCCTCGAGGTTCACCTCGAGGATCGCGTCCTCCTGGCTGCCCTTCCCGCGGTGGTGTCCCGTGTTTACGTCGACGGCTATCAGCGCCTCGGTCTCGTCGATCACGAGGTACCCGCCGCCCTTCAGCGGGACCTTGCGGCTGAACGCCTCGGACAGCTGGCGGTCGATTCCGTAGTGGTCGAAGACGTTCGAGAGGCCGTCGTAGCGGCGGATCTTGTTGCGGGCGCGGCGCGAGATGCGCGCGGCGATGTCGCGCGTCTCCTCGAAGGACTTCTCGTCGTCGATCACCACCGCGTCGATGTCCTCCGTGAGCCAGTCGCGGACGACGCGCTCGACGAGCCCCGGCTCCTGGTACACGCAGCAGGGCGTGCGGAGGTTGCGGATGTTGCCCTGCATCTCGTTCCAGCTCTCGAGGAGGTTGCGCAGGTCGCGCGCGAACGCCCTTGCGCTCGCGCCGCTGCCTGCGGTGCGCACGATCACGCCGACGTTGTCGGGGAGCGGGAGGCGGTCGAGGATCTTCTTGAGGCGCTGGCGCTCCTTCGCGTCGCCGATCTTGCGCGAGACGCCGCGCGTGGTCGTGCCGGGCATCATCACGAGATAGCGCCCGGGGAGCGAGAGGTTCGCCGTGATGCGCGGGCCCTTCGTGGAGATGGGCCCCTTTGTGACCTGCACGATGATCTCGGAGCCGGGCGGGTACATCTTGGCGATCTCCTCGTTGGAGATGCGCCCCGAGCGGCGGCGCGGCTTCTCCTCCTCCTCGTCGAGGCATGCGTCCGCGTCGGGCGTCATGTCCCAGTAGTGGAGGAACGCGTTCTTCTTGAGCCCGATGTCCACGAACGCGGCCTGGAGGTCGTTCTCGAGGTTCTGGACGCGCCCCTTGAAGATGCATCCCACGAGCCTCTCCTCCTCGGGGTGCTCGACCATGAACTCCTCGAGCCGTCCGTTCTCCATGACTGCAACGCGGGTCTCGAGCTTCTCCACGTTGACCACTATCTCGCGCTTTAGCTTGCTGCGCTTGAGCCAGCCGAAAAGATTAATCATTATACCGTCTCCTTTCTAAATTCCGCCTCGTCCGCGCTTCCGTGGACCGAGACGCTCTGCAGAACGCCCAGCGCCGACACCAGCACCACCATGAACGTCCTGCCCGAACTGATGAACGGCAGAGGGAGTCCCGTGATCGGCACAAGCCCGATGTTCATCGCCACGTTCACGTACACGTGGCAGAACAGGAGCGTCGTTATGCCGACCGCGAGTATCCTTCCGCTGTCGTCCCTACACTTAAGCCCGATCCAAAGGCCGGAAAACAGTATCCCGCCGTATAGAACGAGCACCAATGCCGATCCCGCGAAGCCAGCCTCCTCGGCAAGCACCGCGAAAATGAAGTCGTTCATCGAAATTGACTGCGGGAGGTAGCCGAGCCTGTACTGCTCGCCCTTCATCCACCCGCGCCCGTACATCCCGCCAGAGCCCACGGATATCCTGGACTGCCTCAACGTGTAGCCCGCGCCGTGGATGTCCGAGTCCGGGTCGAGGAACACCTGGAGGCGCTTGATCTGGTGAGCCTTCAGGTGCGTGCGCGCCAGTATCCTGTCGCGCGTCTCCGGGTCCTTGGCGCGCGAGGCGGCAGACACGCTTCCAAGCACGAACACAGCCGCCACCGCGGCAACCGCTATTATCGCGACCAGCCCCTTCCAGCAAACGCGCGCGGCGAAAAGCATTGCGATGCCCGTGGGGACGATCACCAAAGTCGTGCCGAGGTCCGGCTCGGCGAACACAAGGGCCGCAGGGATTCCGATCAGGGCTAGCCCCATCGAGAGCCCCCTCCATCCGGACGGCGTCTCGGTCCTCATCCCGAAGTGCCCCTCCAGCCGGCCATGAAGGCCGTACACCGCGGCGAAGAGGAGTATGAGGGCGAGCTTGGCTATCTCGCTCGGCTGGAAGAACCAGAGCCAGCGCCGTCCGCCGTATATCTCCGCCCCGACGACAAGCACAACCACCAGCAGAAGCGTGGACAGCACATACGCCGGCACGGCGAAGATGTCGAGCATGCGGCGGTAGTCGGTCAGCGCGAAGGCGAAGTACAGCACGAGGCTGAAGAGCGCGATCTTCAGGTGGGCGGCGTACGCATGGTGCATGGCCGCGATGCTGCGGGCGCTTCCCGCCGAGTATATGGCCATCGTCCCGATGACGACAAGCGCGACCATCGAGAGAAACAGCACCGCGTTCATGCGGCGGAGTTTGGCGAATATCATGCCCATCAGTCGTTCGCCTCCCCCGCGTTGGACACGGAACTGTCAACGGGCTCGCCCTCTCCGAAGATGCGCGCCAGCACGTTGTGCACCTTGGGCGCCGTGGTGAGTCCGCCGGATTCGCCGTTTTCTATCACCATCGCAATGGCCACGGTCGGCTCCTCGAACGGGGCGAACGCGATGATCCACGTGTTCTTCCGCCTGTTCGGGCCAACCCCTACCTCCGCCGTGCCCGTCTTGCCGGCGCAGCTCACCCTGAGCGGGTACCTCTTCTGCCCGTCCTGACGTGTGCGGATCCTCACGCCCGTCCCCTTGTCGGCAACGTCCTTCATGCCCATGCGCACCAGCTCCATCGCGGCCTTGGAGTAATGCACCGTGCGGACTGGCGCCGGCGCGCCGTCCGCAGGATCGCGGGCCTTTATGTACGGACGGTAGACCTTGCCGCCGTTCGCGAACACGGACGCGACGACGGCCATCTGAAGCGGCGTGACCTGCAGCATCCCCTGTCCAATAGACGTCTGGCAGGTGTCGCCGGGGTACCATCTCTCCCCGCGCTTGTTCCGCATCTTCCACGACTCGTCGGGAACTGTTCCGGGCTTCTCGCCGTCGAGGTCGATTCCCGTGCGGGCCCCAAGGCCGAACTGGCGGGCCGCCTCGTCTATCGCCTCGATGCCTATCTCGTGCCCGAGGTTGCAGAAGTACGTGTTGCAGGACTTCTCGAGCGCGCGGCGCATGGATATTGGGCCGTGGCCCCAGCGCGTCGAGCACCTGAGGTGCCATTCGCCCAGGGTAAAGGTGCCGGAGCAGTCGTACTCGCTCGTGGGGTCGAAGTGCTCGGCAAGTGCGGCTATGGCCGTAATCGGCTTGAAGGTCGACCCGGGGGCGTAGTACTCCGACACTGCCCTGTTCAGCAGTGGCTTCTGCGGATCGCCGTCCAGCCTGGCATACGCCTCCGAGGTGATGCTGGGCACGAACTCGTTGGCGTCGAAGGTAGGGGACGAGGCGAGCGCAAGCACAGCGCCGTCGCGAGGGTCAAGGACAACCCCGGCGCCGACCGAGCCGGCAAGCTCGCGCTCCAGGGCCTTCTGGACGACGGCGTCGACCGTCAGCTTGAGATCCGGACCGTCCTCCGCCTTGCGCCCGTTCCACGACCCATGGCGATAGCCGCGCGCATCGACGAGGATGAGCCTTTCCCCTGAAGCCCCCACGAGGTAGCTGTCGTACCGGCGCTCGAGCCCGAACCTGCCCCTGTTCTCCTTCGCGTAGAAGTGCGGGGCGGACTCGTCGCCGTCCGACAGCTTCGCGAACTCGGGCCTGTCCCACTTCACGCTGCCGACGAGATGCGCGGCGCAGCCGAGCGGGTATGTGCGCTCGAACTTCACGGACTCGGAGAACGCGGGGAAGTCCCGGAAGTTCTCGGCGAAGCGCGCGAGCGCGTCCAGGTCGATGTCGTGGTACACCTCCATCGGGACCGCAAGCTCCTGCTGGACGTGCCTCTCTATTGCGGCGCGCGTCTTCTGGCGCGGGACTTTGACCACCTCCGCGAGGCGATCAAGGGCTTCGTCGACCGCATTGACCGTGTTCGACCATCCGCCGCGCTGCTGCAGTTCGTTGATGTAGCACTCGATGCTGTAGCTCGGGCGGTTGCCCGCCAGGATTCGCCCGTGCCTGTCGAGGATCCTTCCACGCCCGCCAGGGACGAGCATGCGCCGCACCGACTGGTTCTCGGACTGCTTGTTGAACTCTGCGCTTTCGACCACCTGCACGCCGTAGAGCGAGCAGGCAAGAACGGACAGCCCTGCGGCGAAGACAACGCCGAGCGCGAGCAGGAACCACGGCGAGACGCGGCTTTCTGTCTTGTCGCGCGCGCTCATGCCTCGCCTCCCTCGGCAAAGTCGTGCGGTATGCCGCACGCCCTCTCCAGAGCATCCATCAGGCCGAACACAACGAGCTCGGCGAGAAAGCCCGAGAAAAACGCAAAGACCAGAGCCGGAAGCAGAGTCGCTCCGCCCCGCCAGAGCCATATCCGCGTCCACAGCTCGCCCGCCATGGCGACGACGGCGAACATGCCCGCGGCAAGCAGTGCGCTGTGCACCTTGCGGTCGCCGCTGCGCCTGCCCTGCCTGCGCTCCACGTCGTCGGTCCCGCGGATGAGCGCCGCAGCCACGCTGACGGACATCAGGAAACCGGAAGTGCAGAACCCCGGAAGGCGGGACAGCGCGTCGCACATTCCGCCCGCCGCAAGCGCGCACACGAGCGCCGGGACGAGCCTGCGCGTCAGCGCGACCCGGAACGCCACTGCCTGCAGAAGCGCGACCTTCGCGCCGCCCACGACAGGCGACATGTCCTGCAGCGCCGCCGCAACGACGAGCGCAAAGGCGAAGAACACAATCTGGACGGCCTTACTTCTCATGACGGATAAGCACGTCCTCCAGACCGGCAAAATCGACTGCCGGAGCAACGTCGCCATCCCGTTCAAGGCCCGTGGAGTCCACGCGCGAAGAAAGGAGGTATCCGACAGTCAGCCCCGGCGGGAAGATTCCCCCGCGGCCGCTGGTTACCACTGGAGCGCGCGGAGGCATGTCCACGTCGACTCCGAGATGGCGGATTAAAAGAGGATCCACCGCGTAGGAGAGAGGGAGGACTGTTCGCCCACCCTCGTCGCTTCTGGCGGTGCCCGAAAGGATCCCGAAGATGCGTCCCTTCCTCCCGTCGCCCGGCTTTATCTCGCAGGCGACGTTGGATGTTGGGTCGGTAAGAAGAAGAATCTCGCAGGTATGGGGGCTGACGGACGTGACGCGTCCCACAAGGCCATCGGGCACTGCCACGACGGCGTTCATCTTCACGCCGTCCACAGAACCCCTGCCCGCCCTAATCACGCGCATCGAGCCTGACGCGCCGCCGTGCGAAAGCACGGGCGCGAAGATCCAGTTGCCCTCGTCCGGCGGGGCGTATCCAAGTAGCTTCCGGAGTCTGGCGTTCTCGGCCATGACGCGCTCGCCGTCCTGCCTTGCCATGGCGAGTATCGCGACCTCGCGCTTGAGCCGCTGGTTCTCCGCCGCCGTCTCCGTACGTTGCCAGACGCCGCGGACTCTTGTCCAGAATCCCCGGGAAACCGCAACCTTGGCGCGCTCGGCGGGCAAGACGACCTCGGCTGCGGCGCTTTTGGCGCCCAGCCGCCACCAAACCATCCCCGCGGCGAGGACTGAGGCAAGTACTATGCAGGTCGTCGAATTCTTCACTATGATCCCCACTCCCGGAAATCACTTTCCATCGGAGCGGAATCACCTCAAACGGAGATCACTTCCTGTTCCTGGCGAGAGTGTCGTATTCACTCACCACTACGCCTGTGCCCTCGGCAACCGCACTCAGGGGGTCGTCAGCCAAAGTCACAGGCAGACCGGTCTGAGCCGACAGAAGCTTGTCCAGGCCGCGCAGCATGGAGCTGCCGCCCGAAAGCACGATGCCGCGGTCAACAAGGTCTGCCGCCAGTTCCGGCGCGCAGTCCCCGAGAGTCTCCCTCACGGCATCGACGATCTTGGACACGGGCCCCTGCAGGGCGTCGCGTATTTCCTCGGAAGTGATTGTAACCGTTTTCGGCAATCCCGAAACGATGTCGCGCCCCTTTACCTCCATGGTGGATTCCTCGCCCACGGGGAAAGCGGAGCCTATTTCCTTCTTGATATTCTCTGAAGTCCTTGGGCCGATCAGCAGGTTGTACACGCGGCGCATGTACAGCTCGATGCTGTCGTCCATCGCATCGCCCGCCGCTTCGCGCGCGCTGCGCTTGTGCACAATGCCGGCCAGCGAGATGATCGCCACTTCGCACGTTCCGCCGCCGATGTCCACGATCATGCTGCCCGCAGGCTCGCTCACCGGAAGGCCGACGCCTATCGCCGCGGCCATCGGCTCCTCGAGAAGGACCGGGTCCTTTGCGCCGGCGTTCTCCGCCGCCTCTTCAACGGCGTGCTTCTCCACTTCCGTGATGTCGCTTGGAACGGCAACCACGACGCGGGGCTTGATGAACCGGGAGAGGAACCCCTGCCTGTGCACTTTCTTGATGAAATAGCTGATCATCGCCTCGGTGATGTCGAAATCCGCGATAACGCCGGACTTCATAGGACGGATGGCCACGATGTTGCCGGGCGTCTTGCCCAGCATCTGCTTGGCCTCCTCGCCGATGGCAAGGATCTTCTTGGAATCTGCCTGTATGGCGACGACCGAAGGTTCGCGCAGAACAATGCCCCTGCCCTTCACGTACACGAGCGTGTTCGCGGTTCCAAGGTCGATTCCTATGTCAGCAGAAAAGAATCTTGTCAGTTTTTCAAACATAGCATCCCCTTACGGGTGTTTATTCATGCGTATTTTGCGATATTTTCGCCTGAAGGTCAATGCTGAAATGCAAAAAACTACCTCATATCCTGGCGAGCAGGTCATGCCGGTAGAGGTGGCGGACGGCATCGCAGTCCTGTGTATGGCCGCTCCGGTAGCTGACAACAGTGCCGACAAAGCGGTCTCCGCCCGTAAGGGAAAGCGCCGCAAGCAGGTCCAAAGTGGCGCGGTGCCAGACCGGCTCGAGGAACTTGCTCGTGCCTTCGAGCGGGAACCGGGGTTCACCGTACCACCGCCTGCGCCCGTGGATCAGGATGTTGTTCTTGTTGTAGCCGAGGTTGCGGGTGTCGGCGAACAGCCAGCCTATCGTCTTCGCAAGCTGGTACTGGCGGTGCGTGGCGTTGGTGCGGGCGAACGAGCCGTGCTCGAAGGTCCGCGGCGTCACGTCGAACACTATCCGCTGCTTCCCGATGATCGTCCTCCAGTCGATGGCCACGTCCAGGCGCAGGACCTTGCGTCCGTTCTCCGGCGGAAGGAACAGGAGGAAGTCGCCGCGCGGGCCAGGGAACGCGACGGGCTCCCTGACCGCGATGTACGTGGCGTCTGCATCCGTGTCCACTATCCTGGCGCGCTTCATGGCCACCACCAGCGGCAGCGAGCTGTCGTCGAACAGCGGCGGGTCGCCGCTGTTCGTCTCGATCACTACGTTGTCCACCCCAAGCCCCGACTTGAGCGCTATGATGTGCTCGACCATGCGGAGGTAGTTGTGGGGGGAACCGCTGCGCAGGACGAGGTTGCGCGCGCTTGTCCACAGGTTGGCGATGTCTACGGCCGTGTCCAGCTGCTCCGGCTGGTCCGTGCGGCGGATCCACCAGCCGGGCCGCTTCGAGGGAGCAAACGTTATGGTGCGCTTCTCCTTGCCGCGGAAAGTGCCTACGCCCTCGACGGACGCCCGTTCCGCTATCGTGGTGAGCTTGCCGGAATAGCCAGCGTCGTCGCCGTCGATCAGGTCAGCCAGGTCCACGGGCTGGGAATGGAACTTCTCGAACGCGCGCTTGAGAGCTTCTGCGCTCCCGACAACGCGCTCTGGAATCGGGTAGTTGAAGTTTGCCGTCATTTCGCCTTTACTTCTTGTCCTTCTGGACCTTGGTCTTGCCGTCCGGCTTGTTTTCGTCGATGAGCTTCTGGGCCTCCTTCGTCATCTTGGCCCCTTCCTTGTACCCCGCCGCCTTGAGGGCGGCGTCCATCATCGAGAGCCACGAGCCCGCGCCGATGTCGATCACGTACTTGCCGACCTGGGACTTGGGCGCGCCCTTGTCGTCGAGAACCACCGTGGCGGGAAGTTCCATGCCGGTGATCAGCCGCTTGGCCTCGTCGAAGAACGTCGACTCGTCCTTGCCCAGCTTGGTCAGGTCCGGCTTGCCCCTGCGGTCGACGGGAAGCTCGATCGCCATCACCACGCAGTTGGTGGCGAAGAACGTCTTGAGCTCCTTGCGGTTCATCACCTTCCGCTTGAGGTTCGTGGATTCCTCGTCGTTCTGCTTGTATATGAAGGCAAGTATCGGCTGCTCCCATTCCGCCGCGGCTTCCTTGGCAGCCCTGAGCCTCGTGTACATCGCCTTCTTCGGCTTCGGCTTGCCCTTCTTGACGGGTGCCGCAGGCGCCGCCTCGGCCTTGGCGTCCTTCGCAGCAGGTGCCGCAGGTGCAGGTGCATCCGCAAACAGGGTTCCGGCGGTCATCGCGACCGCCACTGCAACAGTCATGAGAATTCTCTTCATATCCGCTCCTTGCGCCACATACGCCTCCAAGGCCTTGCCGCACCGCGCGACAGACGGGAGACATTGCGCATATTATACCAAAGTTTCGGCGCTGTTGGTAGCGGAGAAGGACGAAATATGGTATTATATGCGCCTAGGCCAGAGTGGCGTAATGGCAGCCGCAGCGGACTTAAAATCCGCTTCCGAGTAATCGGAGTACGGGTTCGAGTCCCGTCTCTGGCATTCATCGGCCGAAGACACGCAAAACCAAATGATCCAAAACGGGAAACACTCGCCACTCCATGGCATCTCGGCCATAGCCGTTGCGCCGTTCTCCCGTATGCCCGTGCTACTTGCCGCATTCGCCATCTCGTTCGCCGCCACGGCAGGACTCCCCGAAAGGGCCGAGTCGAGCGCCCTTCGGTTCGCCCGCGGATGGAACCCCTCGCGCGCCAACCCGGCGGCCGCCTCCGTCTTGGAGCGCACGGCCTCGGGAAGGAGATTCCACGAGGTCGCCTTCCGTGGAGGCGGGTTCGCAGTCGTCGCAGGCGAGGATTCAAACGTCATAGCGTTCTCGCCGTCAGGCGAACTGGGAGAAGAGGACGACGGCCCGCTGTGGACCCTCCTGAGGCGCGACCTCGCCGTTCGCGCCGCCGGCTCCTCCGCTTCCGCGCTTGCGGAGGCGCCAATGGACTCCATACCCGACATCCGCGTCCCCGCACTCGTAAAGTCGAAGTGGGACCAGGGGAAGGCGGACGGACGCTACTGCTACAACTACTACACTCCTGGGCACTTCGTATGCGGGTGCGTTGCGACATGCATGGCGCAGATAATGCGATACCACGAGTTCCCCGCCAATCCGGGCGTCCCCTCCAGCACTTACGTCTGCACGTCGAACGGCGTGAGCGTCGCGCTCACGATGATGGGCGGCGCGTACGACTGGGCCGCCATGCCGCTCGTGCCGTCCGCTTCGTCCACCGACGCGTCCCTGCGGGAAATCGGGAAGATATGCTACGACGCCGGCGTATCCATGCACATGGACTACTACAGAAACGGCAGCTCGGCAATCGTGCCGCTTTCCGTGTCGCCGTTCAAGGACACGTTCGGATTCGCCAACGCCGCCACGTACTTCATGGAGGGCTACGCCACCATAGATTCCGACACTGTCGCCGGGGCGATATACCCTTCGCTAGACGCCGGCTACCCGGTGATGCTTGGCATATTCAACCCAAGCGGCGCGGGCGAGGGGCATGCCGTCATAGCCGACGGCTACGGCTATTCCGACGGCAGGCTCTACACACACCTCAACATGGGGTGGAGCGGCGAGTCAGACATCTGGTACAACCTCCCCACCGTCTCCACAACGAACCACTCCTTCTCGCTCGTCAACTCCGTCGTGTACAACATCTTCCCGACAAACTCCGGGGAGATAGTCTCCGGACGTATCACCAACGCATCTAACAGGCCGATCGCCGGGGCCGTGGTAACGGCCACCAGGAGCACAGGCAGCGGCAGCGCCGTCTACACGGCTACGTCGAACACAAACGGCATCTACGCGCTTGTCCTTCCCGCAGGCAGCGGCTCCGGCGGATGCATGTACTCGCTGACGGTGGAAAAGGACGGCATGAACCCCGAGCAGAACTCGGTGTTCGTCGAGCCAAGCGTCGGCTTCTCAAGCCTGGCCAACACAAGACAGCAATTCGAGTACGACTATCAAACAGCGAGCCTGAACTGCGGAAACGTATGGGGCATGGACTTCGTCCTCACGGCAAACCAGAACGTGCCAAGCCACTTCTACGTGTCGGCAACAGGCAACGACGGGAACGACGGATCCGAGTCCGCCCCGTTCGCCACCATTTCGGCCGCCGTAGAAGCATGCGAGGACGGCGATGCCGTCACGGTGGGCCCTGGAGTCTTCGCACCCTTCACTTCGAACGGCAAGCGCATCACCGTCGCCGCGGCGGAAGGACCGTCTGCAACAGTCATCGACGGCAAGTACGCTTCCTCGTGCTTCGAGGACCTGCAGGGCACGACCAACACCGTGATATCCGGCTTCACGCTGCGGCGCGGCTATTGCTTCCTGCAGGGAGGCGGCACGTTCGGAGGGACCCTCGTGGACTGCGTGATCGAGAACTGCCGCTCCGACAACTACGGCGGCGGCGCATACGGATCGTCGCTCGTCAGGTGCATCCTCTCCCGCAACTCGGCGTACGCATGCGGAGCGGCCGAGTCGTGCGAGCTCGTGCACTGCACAGTAATGGGCAACTCCGCCGCGATGACTTCAGGCGGAGTCGGCGGAAGCTGCAACGCAGCCAGCTCGATCATATTCGGGAACACTGTCGAGGACATCGGCGAGTGCAACTTCCCCAGCGGCTCCATTTACATCGGCGCCTTCGAGAACTGCTGCGTGCGGCCAATTCCTCCGACAGGCTCGGGCTGCTTCGCCGAAGACCCCATGGTGGCCGACGCATTCAACGGAGACTGGCGCCTGCGCCTCGGCTCGCCATGCATCGTCGCGAACGGCCACGACGTGGGCGCGGTTGAGAACGCATGCGTCACAGGCCACGTCGTGTCGGCCCGCACGCACGGCGGAGGCGTTGCCGACATCTGCACAAAGGTGGTGGGCGACGGCGGGGATGCAACCGTCACATTCTCCGGCCGCGCGATGGCGCGCCTCTACACGAACGGAGTCGAGGCCGCCGCATCCGCATCCATCACGCTCACTGGCATCACAGGCGACATAGTCGTTGACGCCGTGTTCACAAACTACACGTACCACGTCTCGCAGGACGGCAGCGACTCGAACGACGGGCTTTCCCCCGAAACCCCCTTCGCCACGATCCAGCATGCCGTGGATGAATCCGCGGACTGCGACGAGATACTGGTGCACCCAGGCACATACGCGCGCTTCACGGCAGCCGGCAAGTCGATCGACATCGT
>JAEEGL016727405.1_pt1 | contig 16623 bp, 15 predicted proteins | sample 9134231 | NCBI WGS metagenome assembly JAEEGL01 (sample SAMN16246548, study PRJNA631951) | gut metagenome | biome: gut microbiome; feature: rumen; material: fiber-attached | host: Bos | place: Iran: Karaj | collected 2018-10 | reverse complement strand
TTTCGCGCTTATCCTTCTTCCGTCTTCCGCAGGAAGCGCCCGGCCCGCACGTCCGTCTGCACTCCGTTTTCAAGCGCGACCATGCCGTCGATTACAACATGCCGCACTCCGACAGAGAGCTGCACCGGATCCTGATAGGTCGCGCGCGGCGCGAGAGTTTCGGGGTCGAAGACCGTGATATCCGCGGCCATGCCCGCCTTCAGCAGTCCACGTCGCTTCAGCCCAACATACTCCGCCGGGAGTGATGTGACGCGGCGAACCGCCTCCTCAAGCGAGCAGAAATGATGTGCCCGGTTCAGCCGGAAAAACTCATCGATCGCCCCAAAATAGCGCGGATGCGGATGCCCGGACACCTTGCCCGGATTCCCCGAAAGCGCACTCCCGTCCGACCCGATGGCCGTCTCCTGCGAGAGAAAATACAGCATATCCGCCTCGCTCATCACAAAGAAAATGCACCACGCGCGCCCGTGCGTCCTCACGAGGATCTCCGCGGCCGCCTCCGCATAGTCCGTGGTAGCAAGAAGCTTTTCCGCCACCGCCCGCAGCGTCTTCCCGACGATCTCCGGCCAATAACCCGCGTCATCGCTGATCAGGCAGGTCTCGGCCCGCTCCGCATTAAAGTAGTGCGAGCGAATGCTCTCGAGGATCTCGCCCCGCCGGGCTCCCTGAAGGCGCTCGACAAGCTTCTCCGCCCCGCCCTCAAGACTCCACGACGGGCAGCGGATGCTCAGCGTGGTCGAGGAAGCCGTGTAGGGATACAGGTCGGCTGTGATCGAAACACCGCTCCGTCTCGCGGCCTCGATCTGATCCCAGACCTCGCGCGCCCGACCATGAACCCTGTAGTTATCGATCTTAAGATGCGACACATGCACATGCGTACCGGACCGTCTGCCGACTTCGATAAGCTCCTGCAGCGCTTCGTCGATCTTCAGCCCCTCGCTGCGCATATGGCAAGGCAGGAAGCCGTCAAACTCCTTCACCACCTTGCCGAGCTCCGCCAACTCGTCCACGTCCGCGAAAAAACCTGGCACGTACTCAAGCCCAAGGCTCATGCCCCAGGCCCCGTCCGCGAGATCCCTCCGCAGCAACGTTTTCATCTGATTCAGTTCATCCTGGGTTGGCGCGCGGTCTTCCAGTCCCATCACGTCCGCCCGCAGCGTCCCATGCCCGATGAGCATCACCTGGTGCGTGCCCATCTTATATCCGCCCTCTTCAAACTTCCTCACAAAGCGGTCGAACGAGGCAAGGTGCCACTCATCCTCCGCCGGGCGGCGCACCGGAGGCGCCGGAAACGGACTGTCTCCGCAGTTGCCCGAGATCTCCGTCGTAATGCCCTGATACAGCTTCGACGCGCAACTGTCATCCTGCAAAAAAGAGAGGTCGGAATGCGCATGGCAGTCGATAAACCCAGGCGCTACGACCATTCCGCTCGCGTCAAGGATTCTCCGCGCATCCACCGCCTCCACCGCATCTGCATAGTTTCCGATCCCGCTGATCACGCCTCCCGTGACCGCGACATCCGCATACACCGCCGGCGCCCCGCTTCCGTCGATCACCAATCCGCCGCGAATAATAAGATCTTCCATGATGTATATGTGGAAAAAGCGTTTCAGCTTCTTCCGATCTCCGTCCAATCGATTTTTGTTAATGTTTCCTGATCCAGCGCCGTGCCCGAGACTCCAAATGTTTCACCATAACGGTTCTGGTAGACATGGTCCGCAGTCACGCTGACCTCCACTGGTCTTCCGTCGACTCCGGTATACGTATTGACACCCCGGATCGCTTCGGAATAGTTCGCGCTGATCCGCGCGTCCGAGGCCATTTTCTTGTTCCACGAATCCATCCGCATCGCGGACATTTCCGCCGAATTGCGTGCGAGCGTCTCGCGCAGCTGCTGCTGCGACCGCATCAGGTTCATGCGCGAAATTTGCGCCTGCTGCGCGTATCCCTGTGCCTCCAGAATCCGCTGCTGATGCATCTGATCCACCAGCCGATCGTATTCACGTTGAAGCGCCGGGTCCGGCTCAAGGGTCGAAACAAAGGCCGCAAACGCCGCGGTCCCCTCCTCCTCACATTCCGCCGGCATCACCGCGGCGTAAAGCCGATCGGCGCCCCACTGAATGCAGTCGACCCGCTTCCCGTACCGCTTCGACTGTCCGAAAGGAATGCCGCCCTCCGGCACTGGCAGCGGTGCAGCCTGCCCGGATCGTCCCGCCTGCCCGCCTCCGAAAAGTCCTCCGAGCGCTCCAAACGGGTTCATCATATACTGCATCTGCTGCATGGTGTTGTTGGCATCGTAGTACTCGACCCCTTCATAGTCAACCCCGGCCAGCACTATGATCTCTTTTCCGTTCTTAACTCCGCGGTACTTGACCATGATCCCGCTCGCGGTCGCGTTGGCGATCTCGGTCCGAATCGTGATATCCACGGTATGCGCGCGAACGAACGCGATATGCCGCTGAAGCGCGCCTTTCGGATCTTTCCCATAAGCGCTCGGGAGCACCGCGGTCGCGATCGGTTTCAGCTCGGTCTGCGCGACAGCCGAAGCGTACTTAAGCAGATAGGGATAAGGAGCCAAAAAATCACGCAGCCCGCTTTCGATGATATTCGGCAGCGTCCGAACGGTCTGACGGATGTACGGATCCTGATAATCCTCAAAGGTCTCTCTGGAGGAAGTCATCAGCAAGATCTCACCATCCGGCCGCACAGCGGCCATGCTGATGGTCATCGGGGCAAAATCACTCTGCCACTTGGAAACGATCGTGCCTGATGTTATAAACTCATCCGGAACGACGGCCCCTCCGAGCCGAATTCCGTCCGCTGTAAAATCCTTATAGTTCATGCTCCCTTCCTCCCCTTGTATTCTTTTTTTGACTCTACCTTATTTTCCCATGAAAGTCAAACTATTCTCCACAGCTGTCAATTCACAGGCTGATTCCGACAGTTTGCGCTTTGAGGCTTTACTGCTCCCCAAAAAATGATATGGTAAAGTTATCTTTTATAAGTATTTCAATCAAGTCCCGTCTGAGTCCTACCCATCTTCCTCTTAAGGAGCACCAGAAAGGAGAATTCCGTCATGAAACGCTTCCTTGCACTCTTTTTAGTTCTTTCTTTATTGCTGATGTCCGGCTGCTCTTCTGGCGGTACGGCGGAAAGCAGCTCTGATACGGAAAACACAGCTTCTCAGGCCGAGACTTCCTCCGATGCGTCTTCTGAGAAAACCTCATCGGAAATGACGGCTGAAGTCTCCGCAGCAACCGAGGATGATCCCGCTGTCAAGGTCTGGTATGTTGCCGGCCCCGGCGCGGCAAAGTATTTACTCGACGCGGCCGCGAAGCAGCTGGGCGATGAGATGACTCTTGATATCAAGGAGTTTTCCTCATACGGAGACCTTGATGCTGCGATTCAAGCAGACGGCCTTCCGGATCTTCTCCTGCTCGATGAAGGCTATGTCAGCAGCTCCATTCGGCTTCGCGATCTCGCGTCGGATTTCCGCATCGCCGACCTTACGCCGTTCATAGAAGCAGAACGCGCAGCCGGCACGCTCGTGGATGAGGATTATTTTGCCGGAACCATCTACGCGGGCGAGATGAACGGCGGTATTTTCTACCTCCCGCTGTCGCTCAAAACCTACTTTGGAGTCACTTCTGGCGAGCATTATGAGACAAGTGTCCTCGGAGATCTGCCCGAAAACTACACGCTGACTGAGCTCATCGAAGCCTTCAAAACTGAAAAGCAGCTGATGGGAGACGAATACATCATCACTTTCCCGATGTGGATCTCCGCTCCATCCCCAGACTACCTTTTCGCAGAGCTCCTCATCGAAACCGGCGCAGCCACCATCGATCCCGTCAGCGGCGAACTGATCGTGGATGAAACCGGAGTCGCAGCGATCAGCGAATACATGGAACTCTTGGCGATGGATCTTGAGCTTGTAGCCGCCCTTCCGAGCACCGATGCATTTGATGCGCTATACTACCTGCATTTCATGGTCGCGTCGAACATGAACCTCGCCCATCAGTTCCGCTACTGGCAGAGCGCTTACTCTGAGCTTCTCGATGTTACGATGAAACCCGTCTTCTTCCCCAACTCCACTGCGCCCGAAACCTACGGCGCGATGGCGAACATTATCGGCGCGATCGGATCGACCACGCTCGAAAAAGGTGAGCTGGCTTATAAGCTCCTGCGCACCATGATGGACGTGCCGGCATCGACCTGGACGAACATCAACATCGGCGACGCGCCGAACCTTATCGGTCCGGTCAGCAAAGTCGTTTTCAACGATGAACTGCAGCAGCTTACCGATAACTACGGAGCGAATTACCTGTTGCAGTTCAGCCGCTTCAAGCGCCTCGCGCTTGGCGAAGAGGAACGCGCTGTGCTCGAGGACTGGGCAGAGAAGGTGCAGGTGAAGCCGATGGTTGAAAATAAACTATTAGAATTCGCAAGCAACATTAAATCATAAAGTTGCGGCAGAATACCCACGGACCTATCGTTTCAAAATGCCTCAAAAATCTCGTCCTGTTTCAAGAACAATTCAAGAATCAGATTACACAATTTTTACACCCGTAAAATATACAAACACAAGATGGATATTGAATTGCAAAATTTGATCATGTTGGCTAATCAACTATTTGCTGCGGTATTGGTTTATCATGGTATTAAAATTGTTTTCAACACTCGAAGCCCTAGTAGTGCTACCAATAACAATTTCATTCATGTTCCCAGAAACATAATGTGTATATCTGGATTTCTTGGTTGCAAAAACAGTTCTGTTCTAGCTACCAGATATGTGAATAAAATTTTAACCTTGATGCCCAACAAACTAATCATTTACGGGAAACACGATCCCTATGTGGACGCCCAACTCGATACTTTAGGCATCTCATATCGCTACTATGATGACTTTCATAGCAGAAGCAAAAGGAGGGAAAAATAATGTCAGATTACAAACAGGCTTATTCTGATATTTCAAAAGATTACATAGAGAACATCGTTCCTTCGAACCCAATAGATCAAGCACGATACGATCGAAGTAAAGCACGTGAAGCCTTGTATAATGAAAACTGGATGAAACAAAAAGTCAATCTTAATGAGATTGTCGACAAATTTGTCCCCTTTTTAGAAGGATTTGTATCAGAACGATCCGAAGGTGGTGTAAAATACAACTTTGAGGGAGAACGATATATCGTAAAATGTGACAAGGTTGCTGGATACCTTCGTATCTATGACAAGACTGCAAAATCTTATTGTCTGCTCGATGGTACTCCGAGCAAAGATAATTTACTCACACACTTTAAAATCAAACGTCGGGAGGAAATGTAACATGTGGATTCGTGTAGCACTTGATCAAAGCTCGGTTCATTATAATGAGCCTGTAAGTCTTTCTTACATTGACGGCAAAAACATCGAAGAATACTATTTCGACAACGAAACTGCCCAAGCTCTAGAAACAGATGGATTCTTGACAGCGATGTGGGCTAAACTTGATGCCGTATTTGACTGGGGGGACTGTGATTTTTCCCCCCAGAAAAGTGTGCTAAATTCAAACAGTGGCTGTCTGAACGTCTCTGCCGAGATACAAATCCTGTCATTCGGCCAGTTTATGAGACAATGTTGGATTTTGCAAATAAAGCATTAGCAAATGAAACTGGTATTTCCTTTGACTTCTGAGGAAATAGTCATTGTTTTGGACTATCACGCACCTTCACGAATTGCTTGTAAATTATATGTAAAAAGAGTACTTCAAATAATTTATCTCTTTTCTAAGCGTTATCCGTCCATTGCCTTCTCTATTGCAACAGATGATGAGAAACTGCTATATGAAGTTTTTCTGTTTTACAAAACCATTCAGTCAAATATCTCTGGCAAATAATTCCACACATGGTGGTAGACCTCTTCGTAGGCGTGCACGGCGTTTTCCTTGATAACATAGTGCATGTTGCCGCGGTCCGGGTCCTCCTGATAATCGAAGACGTCCCTCAGCTGCTTCATCGCCTCGACCTGCGGGGTGAGATTATTCACGGCAATGTCCTTGTCGCCGGTCGCGATCAGGAGCTTGAAATCATCCTTGCCAAAGCCGTACTTTTTCACGGTATCCGCGAGATAGTGAGCTGTTTCCTGGGAGTAATCCGCTCCGCCCTTCGGAGCCACGGCCCAGCAGTCACCCGAAAGCGGCAGGAAGGTCGCAAAAATGTCCAAGTGGAGAGTAAACGCCCACCATGTCGTGCAGCCACCCATCGAAAATCCACCGATCGCGCGGTGACGGCGGGAGGCTTGCAGCGCTTCCTTGCGAGTCTGCGCAGTCTCCTGCACTGCTGGCTTTGCCTGAGAATTCCCTACCAACTCCGCAAACGTATGGAACCTTCCTTCCACCGCCGGAATGACGCAGTCTTCGAGTTCTTTCTGGAAGTTTCGAACCTGGTTGTTCTCCGCCTCGGCGTCGATTCCGCGCGTCCGGTGCTGCGACGGGATCCAGCTGTAAAAGCACGGGAACACCGCGATGAAGGGCTCGCAAAGCTTCTCCGCAAACGCCTGGTCAAAGACATTCTTGATCTGCGAACAGTCCAGCCACGCGTCAGCGTTGCCGCCGCCACCGTGGATCAGGTAGAGAATGTTGTACGGCTTTTCCTCATCGTAGCCGTAGGGCAGGTAGACGTTCGCGTACTTTGTCCACGTTTTTCCCTGATAATCCGGGGCATCGTATTCGACCCGTTCGATGCGGCCTCTGAAATCGATGTCTTTCCACTTATGCAGTTTCATTTGAATCTCCCTTCCGAGGCGAAAGCCTTGCCTCCGCTCGTTTTCATCCTATTTCCGAAGCATCGGCCGCCCCATCACATAGGTCTCGAGCGGCTCATAGTCTTCATCCAGCACTGTCAGATCCGCGTCGAGCCCTTCGCGGATGAAGCCCTTCCGCGCATCCAGACCCAGCATTCTTGCCGGGTTCGCCGTCACCGAGTTGATCGCGGTCACCGGATCGATGCCTGCCTTTTCGATCTCGCGCATCAGCACGATGTTCAGTCGGTTGCAGCTGCCCGCGATCGTCCCGTCTTCCAGACGGCCGACACCATCCTCGCAGATCCGGATGGAATGCCTGGGATGCTCCAGCACCGTGCCGGCGGGCAAGCCCTTGATGGCGACGGAATCTGTTACGGAAATGAGCTTGTCCTTGCCTTTTGCCTCCGCCAGGATCTTCGCTGCCGGAAAGACCACATGGACGCCATCGCCGATCAGCTCCGCCCACATATCCTTGAAATACATGGCCGCTCCGAGCACTCCCGGTTCCCGGTGGTGGAGCCCGCGCATGCCGTTATAGGTGTGCGTGAAGGAACATGCCCCGGCTTCCCGCGCCCTCGCGCAGGTTTCGAAATCCGCGCCGCTGTGTCCGATCGCGACCCTGATCCCCTTGGACACACAGTAAGAGATAACGTCCATGGAATCCAGCATTTCCGGTGCGACCATCACATAGCGAAGCAGTCCGCCGGAGGCCTCGATATAATCATCGATCTTTTCGCGTGTCGGGATCTGCAGGCAGTCTTTATTCTGAGCCCCGGCATACCGGAGGGAGATAAACGGTCCTTCCGAGTAGATCCCCACGATATTCGTGCCCTCATAACCTTCCTGCACCGCCGCCGCGATTTCCCGCATGCCGGAAAGGATCGTCTCGTGCGGAGCGGAACCGGTCGTCGCCAGGATCGAGGTCACGCCCTCGCTCGGAAGATAGGCCATCCACTCCTTCACCCACTGCCGCGTCGCGTGGCTCGCGTCGCGCCGCATGTATCCGTGATTATGAATATCGATGAAGCCCGGCAATATTTTCGCGTCACCATAGTCAACGTCCGGCTTTTGACTGCCGTAGGGCATGATTTTCGCGATCCGGCTGCCCTCCAGTTCGATCTCGAGCGGCTGCAGCCTCTCGTCGACATACACGTTCCGACTTTGAATCAGCATACGATATTATCTCCCCAAATTCCTTGCCGCATCGAGCGGACCACAAGTCCTAGCGGAACCGCGCGTTCCGTCTCTGTCCCATCTTCCCTGCGATCCGAGATCCGGAGCATGCGTTCGCCAAAGATCATCATTTGGCCTGACCCGCCGCCGTCCAGATTCACCGCGTTTTCCATGCCCTCGTCCAGACAGATCTTTCCGAATTCCGCAAGGCTCGCGCCGCAGCTGTCCACGCCTTGCCGGTAGCCCACCTTCGGGGCACCCTCCGCCCAGATCAGCATCGGCTCACCATTTTTGTTCGCTCCGATCGCGACTCGCGCAGCGCGGTCCTTTTCGAAGTTCAGCGGATACAGGCTCGGCGGGAAGGATGTTTTTCCAACATGACGGACATTATAGAACGGAGATTCGAACTTTTCCGTCACCTGTCCGTCTTTCACCAGACTGTTGCCAACCTGAAGCCCGAAGCGGATGTCCTCCAGCCCACCATAGCGCACATTTTCCCCGGCACGGATCTGCAGATCGTCCGCCATCGGTCTCAGAACAAACCCGGACGCAGGGACCGTGCACCCGCCGCCATGGTGGACCGCAATCACCTTCGTTCCGATAATGACATATTCATTCCCGTCAAAGCGCGGGGTCTTTTTCGTTTTCGGCCGTTCAAAGAGAAGCGCGTTCTCGTCTGAGACGAAGGTTTTCCCGGCGATCTCGATCGTCAGGTTTTCAAGCGAGAGCTCGGTCTCGATCCGAACTTCGTCCTCCTCCGTCACGAGGAAGCATTCGCGATGGTAAAGCGGCGGACTCAGCACTTTTCCGTTTTGAACGCAGAGACCGAACGGTGCGCCTACCACGTCGTAGGGGCTTGCGCAGTCGAACGGATCCATGATAAAGAAATGCGAATTTACCTTAAGAACCGCTTCCGTTTCCGCTTCTGAAATCAGTCCCGGACGTGCCCCGACCGGAATGATCTTCGTGAAAGGCAGTTTTCCCGAGACGATTGCGAGGCACCCCTCCCGTTCCAGCCTTTCATAGAGCCTTTTCACTTTGTTGCTTTTGAAATGCGGCTTTCCAAAGTGCAGGGTGACCCCCGCGCGGAGCTCTGCCGCTGCCCGGATCAGCGCCCCGTACGTGTTTTTCTCCGGCAGGCAAAACAGGATCATCTGCCCGAAAGCGTAAGGCGCCGCCGGCACGAGAAACTGCCGGTAGATGCGGACAAACCCCTCAAAAGCCGCCAGGCGGCTCTCTTTCGATGCAGGAGAAGGGCTGAAAAACTCCAGCCCTTCAAATGAAGACAGGTTGACTGTCTGGATGCGCTGGATCTCTCCGTTCGGATAATTCAGCGTTTTAATGCCGCTCTTCATCATGGCCTTCAAGCCTCATCCTTCGGAAGAACCACCTTCGCTGGCTCGCCGAAGCGCTTGCCGAGCCGCTCGTTCGCCTCGTCGAAACTGATCTCACCGTTATTGTACAGAGACATATTCTGAACGTCCTTGTCGCGCAGCTTGTAGAACAGCAGCAGGATCACGAGCGCCACCGCAAAGCCCACGGCCGGGAGCAGGTTAAACAGACCCCAGATACCGCCGGCCACGCCTTCCGGCTGCAGCGCGTTTTCGCCCTCGATAAAGCCGACCGAAGAAAGGCTCAGAAGCACGATCGTGCCGATCAGCGCGTTCTTCAGCTTCGCGATGAATGCCTGCAGACTGAACGTAATGCCCGCCGCGCGCGTGCCGGACTTATAGGTACCATACTCGACCGTATCCGCAATCAGCATATAGATAATAACCTGCCAGAAGCCAAGACCCGTGCACTTCAGCATGATAAGGATCAGTGCGACCACGAGATTCGAATATCCCGCGAAATAGCAGACCACGTCCATCACGATCGCGAACGCGAGGCCGCAGCACAGGACGTTGAACTTGTCGAACTTCTTCGACAGCGCGGGAACGACCGCCGAGACCGTGATGACAGCCACCGCGACACCGGCCGCCACGAGCGTTGCCATGTTCTCCTGTCCGAGACAGATGCGGCCCATGTAGATCGCCATCTTCTGCTCCACGCTCGAAAGGCCCAGAAGCAGCATCGCGAGCAGGACGAAGATCAGGTAGCGGTTATGCTTCAGATAGGCGAGGATCTCTTTGAACGACGGGTTTTCCGTCGCCTTCACCGTCTCGGAATGTCGTTCCTTCACGGTAAACAGCATCGGGATCATGAGGATGACCGAGACCACGATAAACACGATGCAGGCCGTCAGCCAGCCCAGTTTCGGGCGGATCAGCGGGATCAGGACCGTCGAGACCACGCCGCCGACCATCGCCCAGAGCTTGCCGCCCGCGATGATCCCCGTGCGCTCCTGCACGTTGGAAGTCATGACCGTCGTGACCGCGAACGCCGGTGCGTCCAGGATCGTGTAGCAAAGGTCAAACAGAATGTAGGCGATCAGGAACCAGACCACCTTGCCCGCGGTCGCCATGCTCGCGGGGATCGCGAACAGCGCGACAGTCGTGATACCGACCGCAGACGTACCGATCCGCACCCAGGGCATGAACTTCTGCCCGTTTTTGAACATGTGCCGGTCGACGATATAACCGAAAAGAACATCATTGACGGCGTCCCAAAGCTTCGGAATGATCAGGATCGCCGCCGCTGTGGCTGCCGCGATCCCGATATCCGTCAAAAACGTTTCGATAAATCCCGCGTAGCCCCAAAGCAGATTCTGACCGAGAAAGAACAGGCAGTAGGCCACATATTCCTTCTTTGTCGACTGATAGCCGACCCTTGATTTCGCGCTCATCGCTTTTCCTCCCTGTAGATTTGCCACTTATTGTATTTTCAGACCGCGTTGTTTTGAACCGGTCCTATTTACACGTTCTCTGCAGTGCGTCCGCCAGATCCTTCAGCTCCTCCGGCTTGATCTTCAGCACCGCGCGGTCGTAGGTGAAAAATCCGTTCGTCTCGTCCTCCACGTCCGAGACCTGGGTGTAGATCGCACCGCACAGTCCCTTCGAGACGAGCGGCAACAGCTGATCCTTGTACAGGCTGCGCAGCGCCTCCACGAACTTCTCACGGTCACTGTACAATGCGTAGCCGTAGGTCTTTTCGGTGTTAAAGCTGTGCTCGTTCACCTTATAAACGTAACCGCCGAACTCGGAAAGCATCTGCGGCTTATCTTCCTTTCCGAGTTTGAGCTTTTTGAAGTAGATATGCAGACTGTCCACGTCCGATTTGGTCTGGTGGAACCAGCCGGACGTGCTGTCAATGAAGCGCGAATCGTCCAGCTTCTTCAGGCGGTCGTACATTTCGTCCGCGCAGAACTGCCCCCACGCTTCGTTGAAGATCGTCCAGTAACAAATGCTCGGATGATTCGAAAGCTGCCGGACCGTCCCCTCCACCGCCTCCACAAAGTTCCGGCGGGTCTCAGTGTCTTTGTGCAGGTTCCGGTCGCTAAGCTTCAGGCCAAGCGTCGGAAGTCCGGTATCCCGCAGGAACGAGTATTCCCCGCAGTTGACCATGTCCTGAAACACGATCATGCCCAGTCGGTCGCAGTCGTAGTAGAACTGCTCCGGTTCGATCTTGATATGCTTGCGCAAGGTGTTGAAGCCCAGCGATTTCATCGCGAGAATGTCTTTTTCATAAGCCTCCGGGACGGCAGGCGTGTACAGCCCATCGCTCCAGTAGCCCTGATCGAGGAGTCCGTTGAAAAAGTACGGCTTGCCGTTCAGGCATAGGCGCTTGATTCCGTTTACGGTCTCGGTCGTCAGCGTGCGCAGGGCAAAGTACGACTCGACCCGGTCGTCGCCCATGGTCACGGAAAACCGGTAAAGGTGCGGATCCTCCGGGCTCCAAAGGTGCGGCTCATTGATCGGAATGCGGATGGTACCGCCCTCGGCTTTATATTCCTCCCCTCCCATCAGGACGGTCGGTATGGTTTCCTCGACGCGGCTTCCCAAAGCCTTCACCGTAATCTCGGCCCAGTCCGCGCCGGTCTTGACCTTAAGTGCCTCGATGTAGGTCTCCGGCACCGCTTCCAGCCAGACTGACTGCCAGAGACCGGTCACAGGGGTGTACCACATGCCGCCGCGGGCGATCTTCTGTTTGCCCCAGGGATGCCGGTGGGAGATTTCGTTCGTGACGCGGACTTCAAGCGCATGGAGATCGTCCGTCTGCAGCGCGTCCGTGATATCGAACACAAACGATAAATAGCTGTTTTCGTGCGTTCCGATCTTCGTCCCGTCGACCCACACTTCCGCCAGACGGCTCACCGCCCCGAAGTGCAGCAGCACCCGCTTTCCGGTCCACTCAGAAGGAACGCGGAAGCTGCGCTGGAAACGATACATCTTTCCGTATTCCACCGGCTTACCGTAGCCCGAGAGCAAACTTTCCAGCGGAAACGGCACCCGCACCGGAACCGTAGGTTCACCATCCTTCGCCGCGGCCCACTCCCCATTCAGATTCAGCCAATCGCCCCGCACCATCTGCGGACGCGGATAGGCCTCCCAACACGCAGCCGCCTGTTCTTCGTTTGCCTGTCCGTTAAGAGGCTGACCTGCCAAAGCCCGCCCCTCTTCTGTCCATAACTGATTCATTGCTGCCTCCGATAACTTGTTATTTCTATCATAGTCAAATACCCCTTGTATTTCAATAATTACCCTCACTGATTAGGAATGAATCTTACTAGATAATCAACCCCTGTTTCAGCAAAGGAAAAAGGGCTTGTGAAACATTTTCTGCTTCACAAGCCCTTGCTTTATCCGTATCTTCCGGCCCAGGCAGCAGGCCGCTTTATGGAAAAGCCTCTGCTCCTGTCCAAGCTGTCCTTACTCCACTTCCACCAGCTGAATGTGGAAGTTCAGTTCCTGCCCCGCGAGCGCGTGGTTCGCGTCGAGGGTGATATTCTCTTCGTCCTTGGCGGTCACGGTGACCGGGAACGGACGTCCGCCGCCGGAGATGTAGATCCGCTGCCCGACCTCGAGTTCTTCCGAGCCGCCCAGATTCGCAAGCGGGATCGTAAAGATCGCGTCCGGGTTCACCAGCCCGTAGGCTTCCTCCGGCATCAGATGGATGTCGATCTCCTCGCCGACTTCCATGTTCACGACGGCCTTGTCAAAACCGGGGATCATCATGCCCATCGCGCAGACAAAGTCGAGCGTCTCGCCGCGGCCATAGGAGGAATCGAATTCGGTTCCGTCGTTCAAAGTCCCTCTATAGTGAACCTTCACCGCTTTTCCGGCATTCTTGCCCTCGTAAAGCGGTTCCCGCGGTCCGCATCCCGGGCAGCCGCCGCAATTGCCGCCGCAGTCCTCGCCGCAATCCTCGCAGCCCGCCTCGTCGTCAGCCTCCTCGGCCTCATGATCATGATGGTCGCAGTTAGCCGCGTCGTTCTGGACCAGCTCGCCCTTCAGCAACTTCACGACCGCTTCATCCGCGCTGCCCGTCACGCCGGCATAGACCTCCAGCCCGGCAGAGGCGAGTGCGTCCTTTGCGCCCTGACCCATGCCGCCGCAGATCAGGACTTCCACGCCCAGGTCCTTCAGCACGTCCGCCAGTGCTTCGTGCCCGACTCCGTCATTGTCATGCACGCTGACCGACACGATCTGGTTGTTTTCAACTTCGTAGATCTTAAAGAACTCGGTCCGTCCGAAATGCTGGAACACGGAACCGGTCGATTTGTCAAAGGTAACTGCGATTTTCATTGTTTTTCCTCATATCATCTGTATTAAGCCAATGGCTCACTGATTGTTCACTATACCATAAAGCAGGAATCAGGGCAACATAAATCGATCCGCCCGCTTATCCTTTCACTTCCCTAATAAACGCATGGATCGCGTCAAGCACTTCGTCCAGATGTTCCGCGAAGACGTGTGTGTCGCCTTCGATCTTAACCAGACGCGCATTGTCGTATTTTTCCGCGGCGTTCACGCTGTCTTCGATCGGGCAGGCAATATCCGCTGTTCCGTGGATCAGAAGAACCGGCCCGTGGTATCTATGAATCATGCTGTCAAGATCGATCGTCTGGGCAACGCGAAGATAATTCCCGTCTACCCAGCGCGGAGGCTTCAGGTTCACCTTATCCGGGACATGATCCGGGTCGAAGCGATTCCCCAGGAACGCGCCCTTCTTTGCTCCGTTCAGGATCACGATCGCAGGAGCCATCAGGATGACCGCTTTAAAATCATCCGGTTTCATACCGGCGAGCAGCATGGTTGTCAGACCGCCCTGCGAATGGCCCAGCACATAAAGATCCGTCACGAATGGAAGATTTTTTGCATAGTCCGTGACCGCAAGGGCATTGTTCAGCCACTTGTACAACGTATGGTTTTCAAACACGCCTTCGCTTTGACCATGCCCATACATATCCACACGCAATGTCGCGATGCCCTCTTCGCGCAGCGCTTTAGCCGCGCCGACAAGGTGCCTCTTTTCCATATCGCCGTGGATGCCGTGTATCACGATGCACAGGGGACACTTCCCGGTCTCCTCCGAAACGCCCTCCGGCATATCCAGCTTAACATGCAGACGAATTCCGTCGTCCGGAATATAAAACTCACGCATAGGTTTCTCCCTTATCCTTTCACTTCCCTAACAAACGTATGGATCGCGTCCAGCACTTCGTCCAGATGATTCGGATAGCAGTGCGTGTCGCCTTCAATTTTGACGAGGCGCGCCTTGTCATATTTCTTTGCGGCGTCGATGCTGTCTTCGATCGGGCAGGCTTCATCGACAGTTCCGTGGACCAGAAGAACCGGACCATGATACTTCCGGATCGCGCGGTCCAGATCGATCGTCTGCGCGACGCGGATATAATTCCCATCCAGGAATCGCTGCCCTCCCAGATCCACTCTGTCCGGGACATGATCCGGATCGAAGGAAAGACCCAGGAACGCGCCTTTTCTTGCGCCGTTCAGGATCACGATCGCGGGCGACAGCGGGATGATCGCCTTAAAATCGTCAGGCTTCAGGCCCGCCAGCAGCATCGTCGTCAGGCCGCCCTGCGAGTGGCCCATAACATACAGGTCCGTCACGAATGGCAGCTGTTTGGCATAGTCCGTAACCGCCATGGCATTGCTCAGCCACTTGTACAACGTATGATTTTCAAAGACGCCTTCACTCTGACCATGCCCGTACATCTCGACACGCAGCGTCGCGATGCCCTCTTCGTTCATCGCCTTCGCCGCCCCGATGATGTGCGGCTCTTCCATGTGACCGGTCAGCCCATGAATCACGATGCACAGGGGACACTTCCCAGTCTCCTCCGAAACGCCTTCCGGCATATCCAGCATAGCATGCAGACGGATCCCGTCGTCCAGAATATAAAACTCGCGCATAGGGTGCTCCCTTCTTCCGATCGCAAAGTAAAAATCGATGGCGCTGCCAGCGCTTTCCGCCACGCCATAGCTTTACTATACCACATTTCCCGCGTTTTCATGGCAGAATAAGCACTTTTTTGCCTGCATTTTTGAGAACAGAAAACCGGCTGCCAAAAAGACAGCCGGTTCAACTGAAAATGTATTGGGCTCTGGGCTTATTTTTCTTCTTGGGACTCTTCGCTGCTTCCTTCGGAAACTTCTGCTCCTCTGCGTCTGCTGCCGTCATCGGAGGCTTGGTCCTTACCTTCCTTATTGGATCCGGGACCGTTTTCGCTCTGAGAAGATTCGCTGTCCTCCTCATCGACAGTGGTTTCGGCAGACTGTTCCGAAGCTTCCACTTCTTCTGTTTGGTCGTTGGAATCCAAAGTGTCGTCATTGCTTACAGCGGTACCTGCACCACTCAGCTCTGCATCTTCTTTCGTATCCGAACTTTGGTCCTGGGAATCTATCGTAACATCTTCTGTAGAAATGTTAGTGGTTTCCTGACTGCTCATCCCTTCGTTTTCCTTAGTATTTTTAATGCCGCATCCAATCATGTTTAACATGACAGCGATAGTGAGCACCGCAATAATAAGGTGTTTCATAATTCTTTTCGTCATTTTTCTTTTCCTTTCGTGTTTATGGTTTGTAGTTCGATAATATAGACGAATGAGGTTTGCAGATGGTTTGGATTATCGTGTGTTATTGCACGTTTTTGTTTATACGTTTTATTCCCCCAGAATAGTAGGAGGAGCCTGTTCAAAGTAGAAAAGCCTCCGGATCCCTGAGTTTCGGGGATCCGAAGGCTTTTCACTTTCTTATCTTATGGTTCTTTGACTGATTTCAAGCTTGACTGTCGGGCTAACTCTGCAATCACTCTTCCGCTGTGAATCGCTTCTTCAGGACCACCACGCCCGCAATACCGATCAAGGAAGCCATCAGCAGACATGCCATTGCAGCGACACCAGAGTCACCTGTCTTCGGCTTATCAGAATCATTATTCTGACTGTCTTCCTTAGAACTACTGTCCGTATCGGAGCTGTCTTTTGCTGCACTGCTGTCTTCCTTCGAGCTGTCATCGGCAGCTGAGCTCTCTGACGTTTCAGAACTGCTCTCGCTCGAACTGTCGGAGCTGCTATCGCTCGAATCAGTGTCGCTCGAGTTGGTATCGCTTGAATTGTTATCCGAACTATTGTCGTCGGTTGGTTCAGCATCCGAGTTGGTAATGGTAATGGTAGCTTTCGCTGTATCAACCTCAACTCCATCATAGCGTTTGTATTCTACTTGAACCGTGTGTTCACCATCCGCAAGTGTCTTCAGGTAATCCTCGTGG
>JAEEGL016458445.1_pt1 | contig 16623 bp, 17 predicted proteins | sample 9134231 | NCBI WGS metagenome assembly JAEEGL01 (sample SAMN16246548, study PRJNA631951) | gut metagenome | biome: gut microbiome; feature: rumen; material: fiber-attached | host: Bos | place: Iran: Karaj | collected 2018-10 | reverse complement strand
TTCTTCAGTTGATTCTTCTTTTGGTTCTTCTTCAGGAGTTTCTTCTACAACTTCAACTGGTTCTACTGTTTCTTCTTCTTTTGGTTCTGCATATATTTCTTTTACTGGTTCGTTTTCTTTTTCTTCAATCAATGAAATAATCTGTTCTACTTCATCGTTATCTGGTTTTGTATCACTTGTTGGGAAACCATTACTTTTTCTATCTTCATAGTTTTTATCATATTCATATAATCCATCATCTGGGAACATTAATAATTTAGTTATTTCTTGAATTTCATTATTTGTAAATACACCTGGTGATGATAGAATATCTTGAACATATTTTTTAGATAGAGAATCTCTTTCTATTTCTTCTGTAGAAAGTCCTTGTTCAAATAAACTAATAAGTCTATTCTTATCATTTTCGGCTTTTTCTTTATCCTTGTTCAAGCCTTCTAGCTTTGTATTTAAATCTTTGTTACTTTGAAGTTTTCTATTAATTTCAACGTTAGTATCATTAATTTCATTAGTTAACTCTTCTGTGTGTTTAGGAGCATTTTTATTAACTTTAGATACCATATCTTCTACGTCGAAATCAATATCTATCTCTTTTAAAGACGCAAAAACGGAATTATCCACATCACTAAAAGTGCTTAAGAATAATTCTTTTTGATCTTCAAAAGTTTTTAATTTATTTTCTAAGTCGGCTTTTTCTTTTTCTTTATTAACTCTATATTCGTCGTTAGCACGAATATCATTTTCCGTATTTTCGATGTTTTTAGATATGTCCGCTATTATTTCGTTGTCATCGCTTTTTAAATTATAAACTCTATCTAATAGTTTTAATATTTCGTTTTTTAATGTGCTCATTAACAACACCCTCTTATTCTATTATGATTATAGCAAAAGATTTAGGAAGTGTAAATCAATTTTTAATTTTTTTAAGATATGTTATAATCCTTTTAAGGTGATAATATGACAGCTAAAAAAGTTAAAAAAGAGTTGTCTTCAACTGCTTTAGATAATAAATGTCCCGGTTGTAGGGCTGTAATTAAGTTTAATCCCAAATTAAATAGATGGAAATGCGAATATTGTGATAGTGAATTTTCCATTGAAGAAATGGACGCTTATAACAAAAGTCGTAAGGAAAAAAACGATATAGATTTAGTAGAAGATGATAGTGAAACATATATTACTTATAAATGTCCAGATTGTGGAGCAGAAATAATTGCCGATGAGCAAACTTCTGCCACTTTTTGTGTTTACTGCGGTAATACAGCTATATTAAAAAATAAGTTGGTTGGTAAATTTGAACCAAATTATATTATTCCATTTAAAATAGATAAAGATGTTGCTGTAGAAAAATTTAAAAACTTGGCTAAAGGCAGATTGTTTGTACCTAAAGATTTTACGGATGAAAAAAACATTGAAAAAATTAGGGGTGTTTATATTCCTTTTTGGTTATTTGGTATTTCTGTTGATGGCAATATTTCGTTTAATGCGACAACTAGTACTTCTTGGACGAGCGGAGATTATAGATATACAAAAACTGATTTTTACCTTTTGAGTAGAGAGTTATCTGTTAAATTTAAAAGAGTTCCTGTAGATGCATCTACTAGGTTTGATAATAAATTAATGAATTCAATAGAACCATTTGATTATAAGGATATGGTTCCATATAATCACTCTTATTTATCTGGTTTTTATGCCGAAAAATATGATATAGGTGACGATGGTGTTTGGAACGAACCAAGGCAACGTGCATTATCTTCTGCTAGAGATTTGGCTATGAATGATGCTAGAAATACTGGAAAGCTAATTACATCTATTAAAGATGACCAGTTGAAAACGAAGGAAGAAAAACACGAATACGCTTTGCTTCCGGTTTGGATGGTAAATGTTAAGTATAAGGATAAATATTATATGTTTGCAATGAATGGCCAAACAGGAGAATTTATAGGTAATATTCCACTAGATAAGAAGAAAATGTGGAAATATGGCATAGGCATGTTTATAGATATACTATTAATAATATTTATCGGATCAATAATATTGTTCTTGTTAGGAGGTGGACACTTCTAATGAGAAAAGTTATTTTTATTGTTTTGTTACTATTTGTAAGTATTAATGTATATGCAAGTACAAATACAATTGATAGAAGTACATTAGATAATTACGGGGTTAATAAGAAATGGGATATTGATGATGATATGCTATATTACATAAAGAAAACTCCGGCAGTTGATGCTACTGAAAAAGTGTATGATTTTTGTGATATTTTAAGTGATGAAGAAGAAAAAGAAATATATAATAAAATTGGGGAATATAAAAATATAACTGGTTTTGATTTAGTCTATCTATCATATGATTTAAAATATAAAAACGATTTAGAAAATGATGATTTTGCTGCTGATTTTTATGACTTTAATGATTTTGGTCTAGATAAAGAGTTATATGATGGAGTTATATTCTTTAGAAACTGTAATGATGATCCATATTATTTAATATTATCTTTTGGTAATGCTCAATTGTATTATAATGATTCAAGAATAGATAGTATCTTGGATTATATATATAACGATATGATTACTCGTAGTTATATGAATGGATTTAACAAACTAAATAGTCAGTTGATTTCATATTACAATGAAGGTAAGTTTAGTGATGATGCTTATGTAGATAATAATTCTTATATAAGATATCATGATTTATATGAACCTGTTTACCATTTTCCATTCTTTGGTATTATGGTATCTGCATTGATTTCTTTAATCTTTGTTGAAGTTAATAGGAAAAAGAATTTTATGATTATGAAAGAGTATAAAGCAGATGGATATATTGATAGGCCTACTATTAAGTTTACTAAAAGAGATAATAAATATATAAGATCGGCTACTACATCGCATTATATATCATCTAGTAGTGGCTCATCTTATTCGGGTGGCGGAGGTTCGTCACATTCTTCTCATTCTTCAGGTGGTCACTCTGGTGGAGGACATTCTGGTGGAGGAAGACACGGATAAAAAAAGGAGATATACTCTCCTTTTTTATTTGACTTTTTCTATTCTAATTAAAGGTCCTTTAACCTTCTTAGTTGTTGTTGTTTTCTTGGTTGTTGTTTTTTTTGTTGTAGTAGTCTTTTTGGTAGTTGATTTACCAGGGCGATTAATCTTCTTGACCTCTTTTGGATCTAAATTAAGTTTTTTCTTGGTCGTCTCTTCCTTTTTAGCAGTTGTTTTTCTTGTACGATTAACCTTTTTAACTTCTGTTGGATCCAAATTTAGTTTTCTCTTTGTAGTCTTTTTAGGTTCTTCTGAATCTTTTTTATTAATATCTTTTCTTAATTCTTTAATATCTACACTATTTGGTCTTTTAATCTTTGTTCGTTTGTTTTCTTGAATTGGAATAATACTTGTAAGTTCAATCTTAACATCTTGCTCTGGTTGAACATCTGTTGTTTTCTTCCTTGGTTGTGGAATAATTTTTTTGTTCTTAGTTTCTTCTATCTTAGTAACTTTAATTTTATTACCTTGTAGATAATTATCTACTTCAATAAGTTCTGGTTCATCTACTTTTTTTTCTTTTATTTCTTCCATATCTTTTATCATCTTATCAAGTTTAGATATTTTGGTATCATATTCTTTGATTTTAGATGATAATTCATCTGTATCTAATATTTCATATTGATCATTCATAACCTTAGTAGGTAGTATGATTTCTGGTTCTGGCTCTTTTTTAGGAACTTTACCAATCTTAGTTGTTTCAGGTTGTTCTACTGGTTGTGGATTTTCTTCTTTTTCTACTACTTCTAATATGTTTTTATACTTATTGTTGTCAACGACAACGTCTGTTTCAACAATTGGTTCAAAGAATCCTTTAACTTCTTTATCACTTTTTATTATTGCTTCTTTTTTTACTTCTTTAGCTATTATCGCTTCTTTAAGAGCTTCTTTTCTTTGGGCTTCTAGTATAGCTTGTCTTTCTTTTTCAGCAAGTAATTCTCTTTGTCTCTTTTCTTTATCAGCTTCAGATTCTTCAGTAATACCTACTACTCTGTCTACTTTTTTTCTTAATCCGTAAAGATCAGTTAGTTTTATTATTTCATAGAATAAGTAAATTATAATTGGAATGATTAATAGTATTAACCAACCTCTTTGATTAGCTAGGAAGAACTGTATTTTACCTAGTTTTGGAATAACTAATACTTCTTTTCCTATTACGTTATCAAAAGTTACATAAACACTATCTGGTTCACTATTATTATCCCCTTGAGTTTTATATTCGTATGTACCATCAGGTAGTTGATCTGCACTGATTACTCGGTGAGTTATTGTCATACCTTCTGAGTTAGCAGCAGTTGATTTATAAGTAATAACATCTCCAACATGAATGTTTTCTGGTTTATCAGCTCTAACATTTAATACTACATCATAAACGTTTATGTATGGCGTCATACTTGGACTTACAATTGTATATATTGATACTTTTGGTCGATAGTTTTCATCCTTAGAATGTATTTGAGCATTTATTATATAAACAATTAAAAGGATTGTTATAATGCAAACAAAAGAAATTACTGTGTATAACAGTATTTTTAGCAGTTTAACAAAGATGTTTTTGTTTCTTTCTTTTGTCACATTTTATTCCTTCTTTTTTATTGCAATAAATTAGTTTGAGTATCTCTTTGTTCTACTTCTATTGTGGCGTTATAGTAATTACTATAATCGTTTTCTTCCATTCTTCCAGTATACGAAACATCAATAGTATATGAATGAGTTTCGTTTGGTTTGATTGTTTTTTCACCAACTATTATCTTTTCAGATAACGGAAGTTCATGACTCTCTGATTTATTATTATTTGTAATTTTATATATTAATTTGTTAGTACTTAACAATGAAGTTTTTATTGATTTTAGCTTTATTAGATATGTTATCGTAGCTGTTCCATCATTTTTTATGGTTATTGTTTTAGCAGGATTCATACTATAGTTATTACCGATGTTGTTTATGTTTAATCCAGAACCTGTATTATATGTAATGTTTAGAGTTTGATAGTATATTTTTTGCTCTACATCAGTTTTATCTTTTTTGGTTGCATTTAATGCTTGTTCAGCAAAAATCAAACTGATTATTACAAACAATAAAGTCACTGATAGTATAACTAAGACTGCTATTCTAAACTTTTTTTCTTTTTTTTGATCTGCTTTGATAAGAATAGTATATTGATTTTCTAATTCTGTTTTGAATTCATCGTTTTTTTCCATTCTTATCACTCCCTTTTCATTTTATTTTGATAGTTTTATTTTATAAGTTCCTACAAATGATTTGTTTAAGTTATATGTTTGATCAATGTCTTTTTTGACGAATTCAATTTTCATTGAACAACTAATTGTATCTTTAGCTTTTACTTCTAAATCTTTCATAATTGTGTATTCATCTGAGTTGGTTGGCATCTTCTTTTTATCTACTTTGGTACCATTAGAACATTCTATGTAATAGGTAAATTCACTAGGGTTTGGAATTAAGGTTTCGTTTGGTACTTCCCATGTGCTTGATACATTGTCCCATTCTACATTGTATTTTAATAAATCAGCATTATTATTAGTTATACTAAAACTATAAGTTGTTGAATATCCGGGTGTTGGATTTTCTATTTTAATTTGATTGTTTTGATTATAAATAATTGAGCTACTTTTATATACGTTATTTGATGCTAAAACTTCTTGTCCATTGATGTTGGTTCGTTCTCTTTCATTGAAATAAACCAGTAATGAACACATTAGAGATGATATAAAAGTAAGCACAGAAAAAACACAAGTAAGTATCAACAACCTCTTATTCATTCCAATCACCCTTTATTATATATAATTATAATAACAAAATACTAAGTCATTATCAAGAATATATTTATTTCAATAAATGGTTTATAATAATATTTATAAGGGTTTTAGAGCCATTTTTATAATAGAGGTGTATTATGAAACTTAGTTTATTAATAGATAGTTCAAAAATTGATATAGATAACTTTTATAAAGAAGCAACAAATTTATTTAAGGATATTAATTATGAATTAATTTTTTTAGATAATGGAGAAAATAAAGATAGATTAATTGATTTATATAACAAAGATTTATTACATATTAGAATCATTTATTATTCTGGTAATATAGATGATGTATTTGATAAATCTATCAGATATTGTAGCGGTGAATATATTTGTGTTTATGATAATAATTATGAAGCTAATAGAATAATGGATATGATCAATTATTTAGATGAACATAAAGAATGTGATTATTATAGATATGAAGTTAATGTAGAGAGAAACTTTAGCGATAAAATAAAACGTTTTTATCCTACTCATTATTTTTTGATGATAAGAAATATTGTTGTATCATTTAGATGTTTGATAGGATATAATGGAATTGATGATAATCTTGATATGACAGTAACAACAAACAAGATCAAAGAAAAAGGATCTTACATCGGTAAAACTATTGGATTTGATGATGATAATTTATTATAGAGGTGTTTTATGAAGGAAAAAATAAAGTACATATTAAAAGTTTTATCTATTGTTTTTATTTTGATTATTCCTTTCGCCATGTTAATGACCGTTAAAGCTGATGCTGGTTGGGATACTGACTACGGCGGAGGTGGCGGCGGCTACTCAGATTGGGGTGGCGGTGGCGGTTACGACAGTTGGGATGTCGGTGGTTATGGCGGCCATAGTAGAAGTTCTTATAATTCAACTGCCGATTCAAGTACATTGTTGTCTTTCTTTTTGTTTTTTCTAGTATTATTCATTGTCATTGCTATTTATAGTTCAAGTTCTTATTCTAATTCAAAAAAAGAATCAAAATATATGTATTTTGCTGATCCTTCTTATCAAGATATGGACTTAGAAAAATTAAAAGAAATTGTTCCAGATATGAGTATTGGGGCTATTAAAAATATGGTTTATAAAAACTTTGTAGATGTTCAAAATGCTTGGATGGAATTTGATTATGATAAATTAAGAGAATTGTGTACAGATGAATTATTTAATACTTATAAAGCTCAATTAGAAACATTAAAACTTAAAAAAGGCAAAAATATTATGACGGCCTTTGATATGGTTGAAATTAAAATAACTAATGCAACAATTGAAAACGATAATATAATTTTAACTGCTTACTTATGTATTAATTTTTATGATTATGTAATTAATACTGATACTAAGCAAACAATTAGAGGTACAAAGGATACGAGGGTTCATAATAACTATATTTTGACATTTGTTAGAAGTAGTAATATTGATACTAGTAAAGATAATAAATGTCCTAACTGCGGAGCACCAATTAACGATAAAGCTTCTGATGTATGCGAATATTGTAAATCTACAATAGTTAAAGACTCTGAGAAGTTTGTATTAAGTAAAAAGAATATTATTAAATAAGTAGGAGGTTTATATGACTGTAGATGAGTTTGTTAAGATGGATGCTACATTTAATCAGGGTATGTTTTTAACGAAAGTAAATAATATTTTCGTTAAGTTACTTACTGCTATTATGATGGATGATTTAGATAGTGTTAGGCATTTTATCAGTGATGATGTATATGAATGGGCCGAATCAATAACGAAAGAGGTAAGAGATAAAGGCCAACGTCAGATGTATGATGAATTAAATGTTAAAGAGAGTAGAATCGATTCTATTATCGAAGAATCTAGACAATATGTTATAAAAGTTTACTTGCAATCAAGGTATTTGAATTATATAATTAATCTAAGTGATGGTAATTTGGTATCTGGAAATGATTATTCGAGAATACAAGTTAATTACAATTTATTATTTACCAAGAAAAAAGCTGCTCAAAAACAAGGTATTGCTAGAAAATGTCCTGGTTGTGGAGCACCAATAAGTGTTAATACATCAGGTAAATGTGAGTATTGTGGTTCTACTTATAATCAAGAAGATTATGATTGGGTACTAACCAAATTAGAAGTTTTATGAATGGAGTGAAAAATAAATGGGTTTAATTAAAGCTTTAACTAGTTCTGTTTCTTCAGGCCTTGGAGATCAGTTTAAGGAGTTCGTCACTTGTCCTGAAGTAGACAACAAAAATGTATTAATTGTTAGAGGCCAAGTAAAACATGGTGAAGGTAATAAAAAACCTTCTGAAGGAGTAATTTCAAAAGGATCTAGAATCGTTGTTCCACAAGGATGGGCAATGATGATTGTAGATAATGGTAAAGTAACTGAGTTCTCTTCTGATCCAGGTGAATTTACTTATGATAATAGTTCTGAACCAAGCATTTTTGCTGAAGGATTGGGCAAGGGAATCATTGATACTATTAAAACAATTGGTACAAGGATTACTTTTGGTGGTCAAACTGCTAAAGACCAAAGAGTTTACTATGTTAATTTATTGAATGTAACTGGTAATAAATTTGGTTCTGCACAACCTAAAAAGATTACTGATGAAAAATATGGTGTTTTAGAAGTTACTTTCTTTGGTGAATATGCATATAAAGTTGATGATCCTGTTGCATTAGTTGCTAGTGTTATTGGTGCTAATGGTAAAGATCAAGTTACTTTTGATGAAGTTGTTGGAAGTCAATTAAGAAATGAATTTGTGGAACAACTTACTAAAGCTATTACTGAAGTTATGAGACTTAAAAAGGTATCATTTGGTGATATGGGTATGTATGGACCAGAATTATCTGATGCTATGAATGAAGTATTAAGTGATTCTTGGAGAAAAAAATACGGATTAATAGTAACTGATGTTGCATTGGGTGATATTAATGTTACAGAAAAATCTATGGCTCGTATCAATAAGATTGATGATGCAGGTATTTTTGCAGATCCAAATTTACAAAGTGGATTACTTGCAAGTGCTACTGCTGATGCAATGAAAGATGCTGCTAAAAACGAAAACGGAGCTATGATGGGATTTGCTGGTATGAATATGGCATCTAGTGCTGGCGGTAGCGCTATGGATGTTGCAAATAGAAATGCTCAAGCTAACGTAAAAGAAACTCAACAAGGTGTTGAGAAACTCGAAGTTGGCGCTGGTACAATTCCTAAGTTCTGTCCTAATTGCGGTACTCCTACTAATGGTGCTAAATTCTGTGGAGAATGTGGAAATAAATTAGGTTAATAAAAAGAGCTTTATAGCTCTTTTTTTATTTCTTTAGTTTATTAAATCTATTTTTCATAAACTCAGTTTTGTTTAGAGTTTCTTCTGTAAGTATTGTATAGATTTGCTTTTTATAACTAAGGATATCTCCTTCTTTGACTTCTTTTGGTAGTAGGTTTATATCTACTATTTTTTGTCTTTTACTTACTCTTCCCTCTAATACTGCTTTATTTTCTTCAATTCTATCTACTATATATCTCATGCGTCTCCTCCATCTGTATTGGTTTCTTTGCTACTTATTTCGATGTTTTCACCATCATCTTCAATAATTATTGTTCCTAATTCACTAGTCATGTATATTTCTTGAGTATATTTTTTTAATCTATTAATTGTTTTTATATGTGGATAGTAATAGTCATTCTCTTTGGCAAATGAAATGATAGCATATTTAGGTGTTACTTTTTCTAAGAATTGATATGTATTACTATGTGTAGAGCTATGGTGAGCTACTTTATAGACGTCTACGTCAATGTTTTTATCTAGTAAGGTCTTTTCTACTTCGCCAGTTATATCACTCGTAAATAAGTAACTATTGGCTTTATAATCCATTCTCAAAACTATAGATGAACCATTTAAGTCTTCACTATTAGTTCCCGAATGAATTACTTCAAATTTTAAATCTCCAACATTAAATGTATCATCATCTTTTGTTATTTCTATTTTTAGATTTTTGTTCTCTATTGCATCTAGTACTTCTTCAAATGTTTTAGTATTAGTAGTTAAGTCTGGCATTAATACGTGTTTTATATCAAAATTATTAATTACGTTATCTAATCCACCAATATGATCTTCATGAGGATGGGTTCCAATTATATAATCAAATTCTTTTATATTCATTCCTTTGAAATATTCTACTAATAATTCTCCATCTTTATTATTTCCTGCATCAATCAATATATTGTGATTTTGATGCCTTATGAGAATGCTCTCAGCTTGACCAACATCAATTAATTGAACTTCTAAATCCGGTGTTTTCTTATCTTCAATTGGTTTTGATATGAAATAAATCGATATTGCTATTATAAGTAATATGACTAATGAATATATTATATTTTCTATTTTTATTTTTTTCATACTTATCACTATTTAATTATATCATGTTAGAACATAAAAAAAGTTCGAAATTTCGAACTCTTTATTTTATTAATTGTTCAAGTATTTGAACAGCATTACTTGCAGCGCCTTTTCTAATGTTATCAGCTACAACCCACATATTAATACCGAAATCTACGGTATCGTCTCTTCTTATTCTACCAACGTATACTTCATCTGTATTATTTGAAGTTGTTGCTAATGGATAGATATTATTTTCAACATCATCCATTAAAACAATACCAGGGCTTTTCTTTAATAATTCTTTTAATTCTTCTATATCAAAGTCTTTTTCAAATTCAACATTGATTGATTCACTATGTGAGTTTAAAACTGGTACTCTAACTGTTGTTGCTGTTACTTTTATATCATTACGATGAAGAATTTTTTTAGTTTCTTCAATCATTTTCATTTCTTCTTTTGTATATCCGTTATCTAGGAATACGTCGATATGTGGTAAACAGTTATTGTAGATAGAATGTGGCCATTTTTTAGGTTCTAATCCTTTAGTAGTATTTTCTAAATCTTCTATTCCTTTTTGGCCAGCACCTGATACTGCTTGGTATGTAGAATAGATTACTCTTTTTATTTTGTATTTATCATCTAATGGTTTTAGAGCAACTACTGCTTGAATAGTAGAACAGTTAGGATTTGCTATGATACCTTTATTTTCTTTAATATCTTCTTTGTTTACCTCTGGTACTACCAATGGCACTTCTTTTTCCATTCTAAATGCACTACTATTATCGATTACGATTACTCCTTTTGAGGCGGCGATTGGTGCGTATTTTTTAGATACATCTCCACCAGCACAGAAAATAGCATAATCTATATCTTGATCAAATGAATTCTCATTTAATTCTTGAACTGTATATTCTTTTCCAAGTAATTTGATTTTTTTACCTGCTGATTTGGCTGATGCTAAAAATACATATTCAGATATAGGCAAGTTTTTTTCTTCTAATACTTTAATTGCTGTTCTGCCTACTAAACCAGTAGCTCCAACTAAAGCAACTTTTACTTTTTTCATATTATTTCTCCCCTTCTATTAGGTCTTTCATATTATAAAAACCATTCTTTTTATTGATTAGGAACTCAGCTGCTTTTATTGATCCTTGAGCGAAGATACTTCTTGAATTAACTGTATGAGTTATTTCAAATGATTCATTATCACCAAAGAATAAAACAGTATGTTTTCCTACTTCGTTACCACCTCTAATTGAGTGAATACCGATTTCTTTATCTTTTCTTTTTTCTTTTCTTGAATGCCTGTCATATGTGTATTCCATTTCACCTTTTTTAGCATCATTAATGCTATTAGCAAGCATTAATGCGGTTCCTGATGGTGCATCTACTTTATTTTTGTGATGTGTTTCAACTATTTCTATATCAGAATTACTTAATTCTTTAGCTAGTTTTGCTACCATATCACACATAAGGTTTATTTCATAAGACATATTGCTTGATTGAAATACTGGAATACTTTTTGAATACTTTAATATTTCATCTTGTTGTTCTTTAGTAAATCCTGTTGTAGCTATTACTACAGGTATAGATTTTTCTTTAGAATATTTTAAAATATTTAGTGTTCCCTCTGGTGTAGAAAAATCTATTACAATATCTACTTTTTCTTTTATGTCGTTTGCATTTGTATATACTGGTATCTTTAGTTCTGATCCTGTTCTAGAAACTCCAGCAACTACTTCGATGTTTTTAGTATTATTTATTTCATTTAATAATACTTGACCCATCTTACCATTTATACCATTTATCAATACTTTCATTACTTAATTACTCCATAATCTTTTAAGGCTTTTTTTAAGTTTTTTTGACCGTTAGCAGACATTTCAATTAATGGTAATCTTGGAATACCAGCATTAAAACCAATCATATTATATGCAGCTTTAACTGGTATTGGGTTTACTTCACTAAATAAGTTTTTGGTTAGATTTAGAGTATCTAATTGTAACTTAGTAGCTTTTTTAGTGTCTCCTTCTAAGTAAGACATTACCATGTTATGAACATCTTTAGGTATGATATTTGACAACACTGATATTACTCCTACTCCTCCAAGAGATAGAATTGGTAATACTTGATCATCATTACCTGAATAGATAGTTAAATTATCTCTACATAATGCTGCAATTTCTGCTATTTGAGAAAGATCTCCACTAGCTTCTTTGATAGCTACGATATTTTTTACTTTTGATAGTTCTAAGCAAGTAGCAGGTAGAATATTAACTCCTGTTCTTGATGGAACACTATATAAAATAATTGGAAGTTTAATAGATTCAGCTATAGCTTTATAATGTGCTACTAAACCTTCTTGAGTAGTTTTATTGTAGTATGGAGTAACTACTAATACAGCGTCTGCTCCAGCTTTTTCTGCCCATTTAGACATTTCAATTGCTGATGCAGTACAGTTTCCACCAGTTCCAGCAATTATAGGAACTCTTTTATTTGCTTTATCTATAGCAAATTTAATTGTTTCTTTTCTTTCTTCTACAGACATTGTAGATGATTCTCCAGTTGTTCCACAAACGATGATAGCATCTACACCTTGTTCTATTTGAAACTCAATCATTTTACCGAATTCTTCAAAGTTAACTCCATCTTTAGTAAATGGTGTGATTATTGCTGTTCCACAGCCTTTAAATATTACTTTTTTCATTTTTTTCACCTCTTATAACATATGTTTTAATAAATCTTCTTTTGAATATCTTGTTAGCAATGCTGGAGCAATATCAAATACTGTTTTACAACCGTAATCTTTTTTATCTGCTAATCTATGAATTGCTCTAGCATAACTTACTAGGATGCTAGATGTAAATTCTGGATTAGATTCTAGTTTTAATGAATACTCTATTATTTGATTAGTTTCATTGTTTAATCCAGTTTTACCACTTCTTATTACAAATCCACCATGTGGCATTTTAGAGTGATTTTTCTTTAGTTCTTCTTCTGAAATAAAGTATACTGTTGTATCATATTCATCAAAATAATTTGGCATTGTTTTGATTTCTTTTTCAATACGAGCAGCATCTGCTCCGTCTTCTAGAACAACATAGCATTCCCTTATATGTTTTTCTCTAGTAGTTAGTTCTGGGTTTTCACCATTTCTTACTTTTTCCATAGCTTCTTCCACTGGAACAGTATATTGAATTGCGTTTTTAACACCTTCTATTCTTCTGATAGCATCAGAATGTCCTTGTGATACTCCTGTTCCCCAGAATGTATATGTATTACCGACTGGTAAAAAGTTTTCAGCCATTAATCTGTTTAGCGAGAATGCTCCTGGATCCCAACCACATGATATTAATGCAACGTGATTAGTTTCTTTAGCTGATTTATCAACATTACCAAAATGTTCAAATATTTTAGCGTGTGTATCGAATGAATCAATTACATTGAAAATTTTTGCATATTCTGGAGTTTGTACTGGTAAATCAGTAGCAGAACCTCCACAAATAATTAATACATCTATTTTTCCTTCATATTCTTTAATATCATTAACTGATACTACTTTAGTACCTCTTAGTGTTTTAACACTTTTAGGATCTCTTCTAGTAAAGACAGCGACTAATTCCATGTCGTCATTATCTTTAACTGCTAGTTCTACTCCTTTACCTAGATTTCCATATCCTAATATACCTATTTTTATCATATTTACCTCTTTCTAACACTCAACTAGTGTTCCCATTGAATTATCTATAAATGTTGATCTTACTCTTATTTTTACGGAATTTTCTTTTGCCATTTCAATACATTTATCATGTAATACTCTAGCTCCATTTTGTGCTAGTTCTAGCATTTTATCGTATGATATTTTGTCATATTTTATTACATGATTGTCTTTGTTTGGGTCTCCCGAATAGATACCATCAACATCTTTGAATAATTCACACTTTTCGGCATGTAGAGCGATTGATAATGCAATTGCTGTAGTATCAGATCCACCTCTACCGATAGTAGTTATTTCATTATTTTTATCTACTCCTTGGAAACCGGCCACTATGACAATGGTATCTTTTTCTAATTCTTTGATGATGTTTTCCGTTCCTATTTCTTCTATATCAGCATCACTGAAGTTAGAGTTTGTTATTATAGGAACTTGCCATCCTAAGAATGATTTAGCTTTATATCCTTTTTCTTGTAACATAATAGCTAGTTTGGCAATAGTAATTTGTTCTCCTACTGTTACTAGCATGTCATGTTCTCTTTTATCAGCATTTTCTGATATTGTTTTTTCTTGTTCTATTAGATTATCAGTAGTCTTACCTTGAGCAGATACTACTACAACCATTGATTTTCCTTTATTTTTTTCTTCTATGATTCTTTTGCATACTTTTTCTAATTTTTCATTGTCAGCTACTGATGAGCCGCCAAATTTTTGTACTACTATTTCCATAGAATTCACCTCACAACCTAGTCAATTATATTATTTATATAAATAGGTTTTAAGAGATTTTAGTCCACAGTGCTTGTGGACAATTTATATATTATCCACACTTTACATTTTGGCATAAAAAAAAGAACAATAATGTTCTTTTTTATCTAATAATTATTGCTAGCTTATAACTCTAACATATAAATCACTATCAACACTTATAGTATATGTTTCATCAAATGTTACATATCCGCTTCTTGAATTTTCTACTGTAATTGTTAGTGTTGCTGTACCAGGTTTTAATCCTTTGGCGATGTATTTTACGATTTCTCCGTTTCCTTGACTAACGGCTTCATCAGTTACTCTTATAATACTCGGATCAGATACGTAATATGAATCGGTTTCAGTATATGATACAGGAACTTCTGCTACTACGTATTCATTTGTTTTCCATTGGGCGTATAAGGTTTGATTTTTGGTTATATCTGATGGTTTGGTAATTGCTGTACCACCATTTTTAGCTGTATACCATCCTGAGAATACCCAACCACTTCTTGTTGCTGTAGGCAAACTATTATCATTTATAGTAATATTCTTTTCTACAGAGGTTTTTCCTTCAACTTTACCTCCATTGGCGTCAAATACTACTTTATATGTATTTATTGCCCAATATGCATATAATGTCATAGATTTCTTTATTTCGCTATATTTGGTATATTGGTTTCCACCTGTTTTAGAATCATACCATCCCGCAAATCTATAACCAGTTCTTGATGGTGTTGGAAGATTTCCTGTACTCTGGCTCGTTACTGTAATTGTAGTTGTGGAATTTCCATTTATTTTACCTCCATTAGCATTTAATACTACACTATACTTCGTTTGTGTTGGTGTTGTCGGTGTTGTAGGAGTTGTCGGTTTTGTTGGTGTAGTTGGAGTAGATTGAGTTTCTTTTTTCTTCCATACAGCTGTTAATGTTATATCTTTGGTAATTTTTGTATTGAAATTAAATACTTTTCCATTTAATCTCCATTCAACGAATGTATATCCTTTTTTCGTTGGGTTTGTTGGTTTGTTAATAATTCCGTTTTCAATAACTTTTTTAGATTGAACTGCGGATCCTCCGGCAGAATCAAATGTTACTGTGTATTCTACGGTATCCTTTTTGATTTCTTGCCATTTACCAATTATTTCTATATCTTTTGTAACTGGTGTATTAAAATCATACAGATTTCCATCTAACTCCCAACCGGTAAATGCGTATCCTTCTTTTTGTGGAGTAGTTGGTTCTGTAACCGTTTTTCCTTCTTCAACGTACATAGTTTGGGATTTTCCATCAACTACAAAGTTTACTTTATATTGTTTTTTTTCTGGTTCTGGAGCTGGTTCTAGCTCTCTTTGTTTTTCTTTTTCTTTATAAACAGCCCTAATTATTTGGCCGGCTTTCAATTTTTGGTTTTCATCTAATCTTTTTCCGTTTTCATCTTCCCAGTATAAAAATTCATACCCTTCCTTATCTGGTACTTTTAAATCTTTTACAGTTCCACCTTTTTTGACTGTTTGAGTGAACTTCATATTTGTTTGGCTATCTATTATTGCTACTTCAAAAGTACTATTTTGTTTTTTATTAGGAACACCAAATATAGAAGATCCTACGATAGTAATAATAAAAATTGTGAGAATGGCTACAAGAGCAATTTGTTTCTTGTTCATAAAACTCACTAACCTCTCTATCTTACTTTAATGGTATCATATTATTAATATGGACAGCTTCTAATATTATCAAATATTTGTAAAAAAACGTAAATTTTTTACACAAAAAAAAGCCTTTCTTAAGGCTTTCTATTTTATATGGAGGGGCCTACCGGATTCGAACCGGTGCTCAGGGAGTTGCAGTCCCTTGCCTTACCGCTTGGCTAAAGCCCCGAGTAGGCATGTCTCGCGACATGTCTTAATTTTATATCAATAGGTTTTAAAAGTCAACAT
>JAEEGL011404519.1_pt1 | contig 16623 bp, 10 predicted proteins | sample 9134231 | NCBI WGS metagenome assembly JAEEGL01 (sample SAMN16246548, study PRJNA631951) | gut metagenome | biome: gut microbiome; feature: rumen; material: fiber-attached | host: Bos | place: Iran: Karaj | collected 2018-10 | reverse complement strand
GGGTTTTCCATGATTTCCCGGGCCATGTCCGGGTTGGTCTTTTCTATTCCGGTGAGCATGAATATCACCATTCCGGAATCGGATACGTCAAAGTTGACGCCGTCCCTGCGGATGCATACGACCAGGCGGGAATAGAGCCAGTTCCAGCTGTCGCGCTTGTACAAGGGGTTGTTCCTTGCGGGAGATGTTATAAGCCAGTCAAAATTATTCTTGTTTGACTGCAGCCCGTCATAATCCTTGCCGCCGTTCTGGTCGGCCGGCATAATAAAGCGGACGCCTCCTCCCGGCACGGAATCACCGAACTTTTCATTAAGGGCGGTCCAGGTCCAGCCGTGATGACGGTCCCAGAACGGTCCGTCGGGATTCTCCGCATGCCGGTTGTTCCAGCGCCCGTGCGATATCAGGGTAACGTATCTGAGTTTGTCGCGGTCGGCCCGGGCGATTCCCTCGCCAACGACCTGGAGCGGTCCGGCGGCGATGATTATGAGGGGATCTTCGGCCGAAGACTTGTTTATCTCATCCCTCATGGCCCTGTATGCCGCCTCCGGATTGTCCACCGCGCAGAGGAAGCGGGTGTTGTCAAAGCCAAAATACTCCTTTCCTTTCAGCGCCGATTCCTGCATGTGCTGGTAAGGGGTCATCCCAAAGCGGACCCCCTTCTCGTAATTGCTGCCCCAGACGTGGTCGCTGTATACGTACAGGGTCACCTTGTCCTGGAGCCCCCGGGCCGACAGGAGGGCCAGCGACATGGGGGTTGCGCCCCAGTCGTCGTCGTCGTGCTCGTTTCCGTCGCAGCTGTATGCGATGCGCCCCTTGCCCTGCCAGACCGGAGTCTGGGCGGCACACTCTCCAAAAAAGAGGGCAAGGACCGGTAAGAATAATGCAATTCTTTTCATATCAGTTGGTTATGAGGATTGTCAAGCTATTTTGATCCACTTTTTCCGAAGGAAGAAGATTGCGGAAAGGAGGCAGAAGGAGGCACAGGCGATAAGTATCCAGGTGGTAATGGCGTAGTTCCCGCTCCTGTCCACAAGGACGCCGATCCGGCTAAGGACAAAGGAGGTGAAGAGGGTTTCGCAAAAGCCCACCAGGGCCGACACGGTGGCCACCTGCCCCGGAAGCACGTCCTGCTTGAACGAGTGCTGGTTGGCAAGGCACAGCCCCATGCCGAAGATGAACACGGCATAGATGGCCACGTTGAGCCATGGATTCTTGATGAAGAACAGCAGGATGCAGCTCATCATAAGGAGGAAGCCCATGGCTATCACCATCTTGCGGGCGGAAAGCACCGAAAGCTTCCTGGAAGAGAAGAAGAGCACCAGAGCGCCGCTTACCCACATTCCCATGTCCTGGAAAAGATAAATCACCGTCAGCTTGTTGGCAAGGGCCATGTCGTACGGCTGCCCGAGTTCATGTATGAAATACGACGGAAGCCATTGTGTGCAGAAGTACAGGCAGGGGACGATTCCGAGCCCCATTGCCGTTACTCCCCAGAACGCGGGGCGCGACACAATCGCCTTGAAACTCTGAAGCCAGGTTGTCCTTCCGTTTGCCGGGGCTGCCTCTCCGGAGGGTTGCCTGTCCTTGAAGACGGCAAACCAAAGGAACAGCCACAGGACGCCCAGCAGGCCGGAAATCACAAAGGCATATCGCCAGTTATAGGCCGTGGAGAAGTAGATGGTGAATTTTGGGGCGGCGAGAGTGGCCAGGAAACCGCCGCTGCTGAAGATTCCTGCGGCAAGGGTCCTTTCCTTTGCCGGGAAGATCCTGGCAATCAGCATCAGGCACATGGGAAAATTCACGGCCTCGAACACGCCAAGGGCGTAGCGGAGCAGAAGGATCTGGTGGTAGGAGTGCACAAATCCAACCAGCACAGTGCAAAGCGACCACCCCAGCACCAGAGATGCGAAGAACGGCTTTATCTTCCGGACCCTGTCGGTTATGAACCCTATGAAAAGATGGGCGATGGCATAGGTCGTGACAAAAGCCGAGAGCAGCCGCCCCCTCTGGACCAGCCCCAGTCCGAATTCGTCACATATCGGCTCGATTGCGCAGCCCAGTGTCTGCCGGTCGAAATAATTGATGAACGTGACGAGGAACAGGGTTGCGAGGACCAGCCACCTTCTTTTGTCCGGGATGTCATTGCCGAGGGTCTTTTCCATGCGAAGGGCTTAATTCATGAAGGTGTTCATCAGGGTTATTATCCTGTCTTTCAAACTCTTGAAATGAGCTTTGATCGCAGCCGAGGCAAGTTCCGGCTCCATGTCCAGGACGGCGGAACCTATTCTCTGGTGCTCTTTGATGGAACCGTCCAGATGCCCGGTTATGGCGCTCAGGCCGACGCGTATGCGGTGCCACTGGGCGTTGAGGTTGTCGATGATTCCCTTTGCCCTTGAGTTTGACGCCATCTTGTAGAGCTGCTCGTGGAAGCGGCGGTCGAGGTTGAGCCAGTGCTCGATTTCCTCGGGAGAACCTTTTTCCGTGCCGAGCCTGTCCTTGAACGCCTCTATTTCATCCATGATCTGCTGCATCTCGGCGCGGGCAGTCTCGTCGCTGCACGAGGCGGCTTTTCCTGCGACCATGCCCTCGATTTCAATCTTAAGGTCAAAGATCTCGCGGATATCCTCCTGCGTAAGTGCGTAGATGCGTTTCTTCCTGTCGGAATTGATGATGAAGCCCTCTCCCTCGAGCCTTTTCAGGGCCTCCCTGATGGGAGTCCTTCCAACGTTGTACATTTGGGAAAGCGTGTGCTCGGAGACAACCAGGCCGGGTTTCAGTTCCCCGTTCATGATTCCCCCGATAATCCGTTGGTATGCGTCTTCGCTGTGGTTGTTGTTTTGTTTGGTTTTAACCATGGTGAAAAAAATTATATCCGGGGAATTTAATAAATATATCGTTCAAATACTTTTCTGAGTGTGTCTTTTTGGCCCACATTTCCGGGGAAAACCACAAAATCGTGCCCGTTTTCCTCGTTTTTCCACACGGGGACACCATCGCAGACCTGTCCCAGAACCCTTGTCCGGCGGATGCCCAGGGCGTCCCTTGCTATGGTAAGGGAGGTTATGCCGCCCTTGCAGATTACCGCGTCGGGCGGGACCGGAAGGGCGGATACGATCTGGCAAAGGGCCGAGGCCAGGGCGCCGCTGAGCCGGAGCTGGTCGGCGGGGTCCTTTCCTGCGGCGAATTCCCTGGATGTGCAGAGCAGGCAATGCCCGGTCCGGAGGGCGTTTTCCACCATCTTCCCAACCTGGTTGATATAATTATCCTGCGACAGCGCGGAAGAGGTATCGAGGCATACTACGGAAATGTCTCCGGGTTTTGTCAGCTCTTCCAGCTGGGAAGTTGTGAGGGCGGTATATGATCCGGCCACCACAAGCACGCGGGACAGCTTTCCTGAAGGACGGTAAAAGGCTTCCCCGCGTTGTCCCAAGTAGGTTTTCACCAGCGACGCCGCGCTTCTGAAAAGGAACCGCCGGCCGGCTTTTTCCGCACCGCGGAGTTGGCTGCAGATTGATTCCAGGTCGCGGTAGGACGAGGCGTTTACAATAAAAAAACTGCCGGACGGGCTTTCGGAAAGCATTCTGGCAGAGGCGTTTTCGGCCGTCAGGGATATGCAGGAGGAGGCTTTGAAAAGGCCTCCGCTCCTTTCTTCCAGCCAAGAGGGAAGATGTGAGGTGCCGTATCCGAATACCGGGTCGGCCGCGAATTCTGTTTCGCTGGCCGGGATTGCCTGACCGCCGGAGACGAGGTAATGGGTATCGTTCCGGGTAATCCTTCCGCACTCGAAGAACGCCGGTACGATGACGGTCCCGCTTATCTCCGGGAAGGCCCCGAGAATGGTCGAGACCTCTTCCGCGAGGTGGCCGCGGAGCATGGAATCGCTTCGGCTGATTACAGTTACGTCGTATCCCCTGGCGTCCTTTACCTCGCGGATGCACCGGCAGACGTCTTCCGTAACCTTCCGGGCCCCGCGGCCGTCCATGGCGCGGGTGTTGGTGAGGATGAAAACGGCGCCGTCGTTTTGCAGGACGGTGTCCAGCAGGGTAGTGTTCCACTCCAGCAGGAGCGGGACGTCGCGCACGGTCTGACAGCCCGTAGGGTCGTCGTCAATTATGATCGTGCGCCTCAGGGTATTCATCTACAGGGAAGAAAGGACTCTTGCCGCCCGGGCGAACCCCGTGTCGCCGCTGTTGTAAACAGGAATGCCGAATTCCTTTTCCGGCTCCGGGAACGAGAACGAGAAAACGGCCATAGACAGTTGCGCAAGCACCACGGAATCAATTTTTTCCCGCTTTTGTGCCGCCCTTATGGCGTCGGCTATTCGCTGGTTGTGCTCCTCTATCCGGCCTTCTCCAAGGAGTTCAAAAGCGTCCTCGATGGTGGCGCCGGTGTAGTCGGCCCGCTTCCCCAGGGCCGCGGCTGTTTCCTTGAGCAGGGCGGTGGTGCTTGCCACGGTGGGCCCGTGGGTGGCTATTACCAGTATCCTGCCTCCGCGGTTTACCGCGAGTTCCATCATCTCCTGGTCTATCTGGATAACGGGAACCCCATAAGGGGCCATGGTCCTTTCCACCTCCCGGAATGCGCGGTTCATGGTGGAGCAGGAAATCAGGACGGCGTCTACCCTGAACAGGTTGTAAAGGTCCAGGGCGTAACGGCAGAAACAGTCGATATTTATCTTTGGCGGGACCTCATCGCCCCTTTGATGGGCGCCCATGAAGTTCAGCTGAACGGCCTCGTTGCCCACATTGACAATCTTGGCACCTTTAAGGTGCTTGTGACCGAACCAGTCGCTCCAGAGGCTTACCCAGTTGGAGCCGTTGACCACGCCGAGCTTCTTCCCCGACAGGGGTCCTTCCCCGAAACCGAGGCTTGGAACCCCGACGGTCTGCATGTAGGAGGAAAACAGGCTGATGGGATCCATTTATTTGAGTATTAGTTCTTTAACACGGGCAACCACGTCGTCAGACGTCATATGGGCGTCGAACATCAGGTCATTTATGTGACCGGTGTGGATAAAGTCGTCTGGATTGGAGCCGATGGGGCTGACCCTTACCGGGCAGCCTTCCCTTACCAGGTGTTCGGCAACGATCGAGAAGAGTCCGCCGCTCTTGCAGTGGTTCTCGCAGGTGACGATCGCGCCTACCTTCGAGGCCATGTCGTCAAGGAGGTCTCCGTCGAACGGCTTCAGGGAAGGATGGTGGTCAACCCTTACCCGTATACCCTCCTGAAGAAGCTTTTGGGCCGCTATCCTGCAGATATTGAGCATGCATCCGCTGCAGACCAGGCCGGCGTCGGTGCCATAGTCCAGCACGGTTACGCCCTTGCCCACGGAGAGGCTGTATCCTGGTTTGACGCTGTTTTCCGGGACCGGGCAGCGCACTATCCTCAGGTAGAACGGCCCGGGGGTGGTGGCGGCTATCCTGAGGGCCTGGCGCATCTCGTCGTTGCAGGCAGGCTCAAGAATGGTGAGGTTGGGCACCCGGAGCAGGTAGCTGAGCTCCTTGTCGCTCTGGTGGGTGGCGCCGGCCTTCCCCGTAAACAGCCCCACGTAGCTTCCTATCATCTTGACATTGGCGTTGTTATAGGCGATTGACACGTAAAGCTGGTCCATGAACCGCCTTGAGAAGGAATCGAAGGTGCAGGTGAACGGAATCATGCCTTCCTGGCTCATCCCGGCGGCGATGCTGGCCATGTTCTGTTCGGCGATTCCCACTTTCACCAGCTTTGAGGGGTGGAAATGCTCGAAAATATGGATACCGGTGGAGCTGCGGAGGTCGGCGTCGATGACCCTTATGTCGGGGAATTCGTCGGCAAGGTCCTTGAGGGCCCAGCCCATCTGGTACCGCATCTCGGTGGTCTTGTCCCTTTCTGGTATGTTGAATTGTGCCATGGTTCCTATGCTTGCTTGTCCTCGAATTTGTCTATGCAGGCGTGAAGCGGTGCGGCCACCACCATATCTGAAACAAGTCCGTCCACAAAGTCGTGGCTTATCCCCAGTTTCCGCCCCTGCTTGCGCCACAGCTCCTCAAGCCAATCCTGTGCCATGGCGATGCTTCTGGGCGCACTGGTGTGCCAGTTGGGGTTAAGGGTGCAGGTTTCTATGGGATAGCCCTTTACCGTGTTTAAGACAACGACGCTGCTTTTTCCTCTTCGGCAGGACAGGAGCGAGTTGAAGGTGGTTATGATTTCCGCTACGTCATGTCCGTTGCGCACGGTGTAGACATCCAGGCCAAAGGCTTCCAGCTTGTCTTTCAGTGGCTCCAGGCCCATGTCGTCGCAGATGAAGCCCTTTGCCTGGACCTTGTTGTAGTCTATCACGAACACCAGGTTGTCCAGGCCGTACTGGCTAGCCGACATGAAGGCCTCCCAAACCGAGCCCTCGTCACATTCCCCGTCGCCGATCAGGGTATATACCATGCGGCCGTAGTGGTCGGGGCCCTTCTGTTTCATTGCGAGCGCCCGCCCCACGGCAACTCCCGGAATCTGGCCCAGCGACCCTCCTGAAATCTCTATTCCGGGAGTCTTGTGCATATCGGGATGGCTTTCCAGGATGGATCCGAACGTCCCGTAGGTCTTCAGGTGTGAAGGGTCGAAGAAGCCGAACATGGACAGGATCGCATACAAACTGGGACAGGCGTGGCATTTGGAGAGATAAAAGACGTCCCTCTTTTCCCAGCGGGGTTCCCGGGCGCGATACCTTAGTAAATAATTATATAAGACGGCCAGGAAATCGCTGTCGGAAAAGGAGCCTCCGGGATGCCCGAGCGCCCCGCAGGTCATGGTGTAGACAGCCAGGCATCTGGCCACGAATGCGGTTTTTTCACACGATTCCACAAGGTCCCCGAAATCCCTGTCGTGTTCAAAGACAAAGGAAAATTCCGAAGAATCCTCGCGGAACGCGCTCCAGTTGAGGTTTGTAGTAAAGTTGAATGCCATTAGCCGATAATTTTGCATACAAATATATGAAGATTTTGTATATAATTCAAAAAAATTTCCTACATTCGCACCGTAACACTAATAAGTTGTCGACAATTTTATGAAATTTAAGATTCGAGCTCTTTTGACGCTGATGCTCCTGGCACTGGCGACGCCCTTGTTTGCACAGGGCGGGAGAGACATTACCGGAAAGGTCGTGGATTCCGACGGCGCCCCGGTTCCCGGAGCCGGAGTCGTCATCCTGGACGAAGGCCGGACCAAGGGCGGAGTGGTTACCGACCAGGACGGAGCCTTCACCCTGAAGGTGAACCCCGGGAATTCAATCCAGGTGTCCTGCATCGGTTTCGAGACTCAGACCATCAGTGTCGGACAGACCAGGGAGTTCAATATCGTCCTCCGGCCCGATGCCGAGCTTCTTGGCGAAGTGGTCGTGGTGGGATACGGCGCCCAGAGGAAGGAAACCCTGACAGGGTCCATCTCGGTCATTAAAAGTGACGCCATCATAGAGTCGCCTACCACCAACCTTTCCAACGCCCTGGTCGGCCGCGTCCCGGGAATTTCGTCCCTGCAGTCCAGCGGCGAGCCCGGCGACAATGAGGCCACCCTCAGGGTCAGGGGTATCGGCACCCTCAACGCGGAGGGTCAGGACCCGCTTGTAGTGATAGACGGGGTGCAGTCCACCATTGACGTGATGAATACCCTGGATCCCAATGAGATACAGAGTATCAGCGTGCTTAAGGACGCCTCGGCCACCGCGGTGTACGGCGTACAGGGTGCAAACGGTGTGGTGATAGTCACCACCAGGAGGGGGGCGATGGGCTCGGCAAGGGTGAGTTTCTCCTACCGCTACGGCATCACCCAGCTGGCAACCAAGCTCCGGATGCTGGATTCGTACCACTACGCCCTGCTCCGCAACGAGGCCATCCTCAATGACGGCGACATTTCCAAGAACCAGTACCTGTTCAACGAGGTACAGTTATGGAAGTTCCTGGCCAACAGGGACTATACCCCCACCGAGCTGTCCCTGATGCCCGGCCTTACCGAGGCCCAGAGGAGCAGCCTTGAGAATGCCCCGGCCCTCTATTACCGGTCCGACGACTGGTTCGACCGCCAGTTCGGCGGAGTGGCCCCGCAGCAGCAGTTCAACGTGAACGTTTCCGGAGGGAAGGACCGGGTGAGGTACTTCACCTCTGCCGGCTGGACGCGCCAGGACGGTCTTTTCCGCAACGGTGTGTATGCAAACGTCGACAACAACAGCCACTACAACCGCTATAATTTCCGTTCCAACGTGGATGTGGACTTTACCCGCAACACCTCTCTGTCGGTGAACCTGGGCGGTTCCATAGAGCACAACCGCGGAATCCTCGGCAAGGACGGCGACATCTCTTCCGCAGGAAGCCGCCACAAGCAGATGCTGGTGCAGATTCTCAGCGCCGCCCCGTTCGCAGGGCCGGGAATGCTCGACGGAAAGCTGGTGAGCGAATACATAAAGAGCCTGAATCCTCTGGACGGGATGGGCACCGCCTATTCCGCAACGGCTTATCTTATAGGATGTTCCCTGCTTGATACGAGGACGTCCAACCTGAGCGCCACGGCCCGTCTCACCCACAAGATGGACTATCTTACCCCGGGCCTGTCGCTGTCGGCCGCGGTTTCCTATTCCGACCTCTATCGCAAGAGTTCGGTGGAAAACCGTTCCGCGCCGATGTACAGGGTCGGCCGCGACAAGACGGACCCCACGCTCATTTATTTCTTTGGCGGAACGATTGCCCCCACAACGGTAACCGACAACGCTTCATACAACTACAAGTCCAATTCGCTGTACCTCGAGGCAAAGGCTGAGTACAGCAGGACCTTCAACCGCCATGCGGTGTCGGCCCTGCTCCTGGCCAACGCCCAGCAGAGGCGCAATCCCTCGCTCGCCTACAACGTCCCTTCCGGAATGATGGGTACCGCGTTCAGGGCCACGTATTCCTACGACAACAGGTACTTCGTGGAGTTCGACGCCGGCGTCAACGGGTCCGAGAACTTCCCCAAAGGCAAGCGCTTCGGCTTCTTCCCGGCCATGTCGCTGGGCTGGATCCTGACCAACGAGCCGTTCATGCCCAAGAACGACTGGCTCACTTTCTTCAAGGTCCGAGTCTCCTATGGCGAGGTGGGTAACGACAAGGTGGGCGGATCCCGCTTCCTGTACCTGCCCAGCACTTGGAGCTATACATCCGGAATGAATTCCGACGGTGTCGGCGGCGGACACGGAGCCTATTTCGGCCCCAGCGACGGATCGGCCCTGCCCATCTATTACCAGGGTGCAATCGAGAGCCGCCTCGGAAATCCCGACGTCACCTGGGAACGGGCCCGCAAGACAAATGCCGGCGTTGACATCAAGCTGTTCAGGGACCGGTTGAGCGTGGAGAGCGACATCTTCTACGAAAAGCGCAGCGATATCCTGTGGAGCTACGGTTCCACGCCTGCATTCGTGGGCGCCACCCCTCCTATGGGAAACATAGGAAAGATGGAAAACAAGGGATATGAGATCCAGGCTTCCTGGTCCGACTCCGTGGGCGGTTTCTATTATTCCATCGGCGGGGGAGTGTCGTATTGCGTCAACAAGATTCTCTACATGGACGAGGCCCAGAATCCCTACGAGTGGATGAACAGCACCGGCTACTCCTACGGCCAGTACAAGGGCTATCATACCGAAGGCTTCTACAACACCGTGGAGGAAGCCCTGAACCGCCCCTACATCACCACCGACGGCAACAAGGTCCAGCCCGGCGACATCCGCTACATCGACCTTAACGGCGACGGTGTCATAGACAGCAAGGACCGCGCCCCTATCGGCTGGTCCAACCTTCCCCGCTATACATTCAACGGCAACATTACGTTGAGCTATAAGGGTATAGGTATTTCCGCCCTGTTCACCGGGGCGGCCCAGGGATCCATGCCCATCGCCTCGCACTACATGCTGAACCCGTTCTATATGCAGACCGGGTCGGCCCAGTGGTTCCATTACGACGGCCGGTGGACCGCGGAAAAGGCGGCGGCCGGCGACAGGATCACCTGGCCACGCGCCTCCCTGCGCAACGAGGATACCCAGAACGGCCTGATGAACGACCTCTACCTCCAGTCCACCGCCTTCTTCAGGCTCAAGAACCTGGAAGTGTCATACCTGATCAAGGGGAAACTCCTTTCCAAGGCCCACATTTCCTCGATGAAGGTCTACCTCTCCGGAAACAACCTTTTCACCGTTTCCGGAATGATTCCCGGATACGACCCGGAGCAGTCGGATTCCGGCGGTGCGGCCGACGGATACCTCTATCCTATGACAAGGAGCTACAATATCGGAGTCAACATCCAATTCTAATGTCCTGAGAGATGAAAAAGTTGTTCTATATACTGTCATTTGCGGCCGTTGCGCTGGGAGCGTCTTCCTGCGAGGACTATTTCCTCAGGAAGCCCCTGGGGAACGACCTTACCGCCGAGGAGGTCTTCTCGTCAAAACAGAAGGCCATGTCGGCCATCGCGCAGGCATATTCCGACGCAATCCGTATCAACATAACCTGCGGTGACGACAACAGCCGCACCTACGGCCTGGTCTCCGGAACCCTCGCCCATATCTCGGGCGAGCTCAACGGGTTCCGTTACAACTGGTCCGACCCGGTTGCCATCTCTTCCAGCGGAATGTCGGCTACCGGCAACTACCGGATAGATAACTTCGGCTTCAATTACAAGGCTATCCGCCGTTGTTATACCATCATCGACAACATCGGGCAGGTTCCCGACATGACGGCGGCCGAAAAGGAGAGCGTCATAGGGGAGATGTACGGCCTGATCGCCTATCGTTACTGCAGGATGCTCATCCAGTACGGCGGCGTTCCCATCGTCGACGGCATAGTCCCGTTTGACGCCAAGGAGAGCCACCGCTATTCCGTGAAGGAAGTTCTGGAGCACATCGTAAACCTCTGTGACAAAGAAGCTTATCCCCGTCTTCCCGACGTTCAGCCGGAAGATATGAAAGGCCGTCTGACCAAGGGCGTGGCCCTCTGCATAAAGGCTCAGGCATACCTCTATTGCGCAAGGCCCCTCTTCAATACCGACGTCCCGTATCTGGACCTCGGGGCCAACAACAACCTCATCTGCATGGGCGAGCCCTATAACGCCAAGCTCTGGCAGCAGGCCAGGGACGCCTGCCAGGCGGTCATCGACTGGGCCAAGGCCGGGAACAAGTACCGGATCGTGGAGACCGGAAATCCTTTCGACGATTACGGCCGCGCCGTGGGAGCGCCTGACAGCGAGGAGGTTATCCTTTCGTGGCAGGCTTTCTATGCAAAGCATTACGACCCGCGCCAGCAGGGCGGCGGAGCCAACAACATGAGCTTCACCCAGCTCAAGCACTATTGCAAGGCCGACGGTACGGATCAGACCTGGCCCGAGAACCTCGGCAGCAACGAATGGGCTTCGGTGGAAGACTACTGCACCAGGGTTGAGGAAATGGAGCCCCGTTACTGGGCCAGCGCCGTTCCCGGCGGATATGATGCCCGCAACAACGAGGGATACAACGCCTGGAAGGCGAACCAGATGTGCAATTACGGCAACTGGGAAGGCCGGGCCAATGTTGAACAGTGCGGCAGGCGCTGCAAGTTCTGGTATCACGCGGGTGACAGGACGTGGTTCAATTATCCCATTTACCGCCTGGCGTATTTCTACCTGGCCCTTGCCGAGTGCGAGAACGAACTGGGCAACACCAAGGCGGCCCAGGACGCCCTTGATGTCACCCGGCACCGCGCGGGCCTTCCAAAGCTCATGATTACCGACAAGGCGGCCATGAGGAAAGCCATCCAGAGGGAATGGGCGGTTGAGTTCTATGAGGAGAACCACAGGCTGTTCGACGTCAAGCACTGGAAACTTGAGGACATTGCCGACGGCGTTATCGGCGGCCCCAAGAAGGCGTTCCGCTTCAACTACGTCACCGCCAGTTCGGGAAGTTACTCCCTGAGCAACTACACCGGATACAAGGTGGATGTGTTCTACAAGGGTTTCTGGTCCGACAACCAGTACCTCAACCCGTTCCCCGCATCGGAGGTTAACAAGGGCTATCTGGTACAGAATCCGGGATATTAGAAGAAAACGATTATGAAAAGGATGACATCAAGAATCGCGGTCATTGCCGCCGCCCTGGCGGCCTTCCAGGTAAACCTGGGAGCGCAGGTGCTGTTTGACGTGTCTCCAGACCGCAACACTGCGGCGGTTGGGACGGCCACGTCGGAACAGATGGAGAAGACCCCGGTTTCAAATATAACCAATACGCTCTTCGGCCTGGTTCCCGGCCTTGCCGTCATGCAGGGAAGCGGCCAGCTGGGTTATGACATGGCCGTCATGACCATCCGGGGGGCAGGAACTTTCAACTCGGAAGATACCTATTCGGTTTTTGTGGACGGCTTTGAAACCGATCCGTCATTCATCAGCTATATGCTGGTGTCGGAAATAGACAAGGTATATGTCCTGAAAGATGCCGCCGCCCTGGCCGCCCTGGGAATGAAAGGAGCGAACGGAGCCATCTGGATTACCACCAAAAGGGGAGAGGCCGGAGGTGTCAGGATCAACCTCAACGCCCGCACCGGATGGCAGGCTCCTAAGTTTATCGGCAAGCCGCTTTCGGCATCGGCTTATCAGGAATACTACAACGAGGCGTTCAGCAACGACGGCGGCATGGTCTGGAACCCCTTCTATTCTTCTGCGCCAGAGTATGATACCGACTGGTACGACGCCGTGCTCAAGAAGAGCTCCCCATATCATTCCACGGACCTGAGCATAAGCGGAGGGAATTCCAACATCCGCTTCTTCACCACCCTCGGATATGTCCGCAGCAACGGTTTCTACGACGTAAAGAGGGACGACACCCACGCCAATTCCTCATTGGACCAGTATGTGGTGAGGACGAACCTCGATTTCAACATGCTGGGGATCTTTGAGGGCAAGGTGGACGTCGGAGGCAGGCTGGCCGACAACTTTGCCCCCAACTACTCGGAGGACCTGCTGTGGTACAACATGGCAACCTATCCGAACAATATCTACGGCGTGTTCGACCAGGGCGTTGAGAGCAATGACACCTGGGCCGGAACGGCAACCCATCCCGACAACCCCGTGGCCAGCACCAGGGCCTTGGGATATCAGTTCCGACGCGACCGCACCTTCATGGCAAACACCACCCTGAAGGAAAAACTGGACTTCATTACTCCCGGACTTTACCTTCAGGAGGCGGTTTCCTTCTCCACCTGGACAAGGGGAACATACAAGATGTCAAGGACTTATGCCCGTCTTTCCGGCGGAGAGCCGCAGACCGAGGCCGTGAATTCGAACTACGGACCCAGCGACGACAAGGGTACCAACCAGTGGTCCTGGAACCAGTTCCGGGCGCAGGCGGGATACGACCGTGCGTTTGGAAAGCACGCGGTAAGCGCCGCCGTCGCATATGAGCAGTACCACAGGTATGTGGACGCCTCCCTTAACGGAAGCGCCGGGCTCCAGCGGACCTACGCCCACCAGGCGGTCCTTGGCCGGGCCAATTACTCCTTCGACGGCAGATATGTGGCCGAGGTCGCCCTCTCCTGGTGCGGTTCCGACAATTATGCAAAGGGAAACAGGTTCCGCTTCTTCCCTGCTGCATCCCTGGCCTGGAACATATCGGAAGAACCGTTCCTCAAGGGCGTTTCCGCCGTGGACGTCCTCCGGCTAAGGGCCTCGGCCGGAGCTGTGGGATATGACCTGTATTCCGGCGGACGCTATCTCTACGATTCCTACTACGTGGCCGGAAACAGCTATCCCACAAACAATTCCGGCAGCCCTACGTGGAATTCATCGCTGGTCCCGTCTTTCCTGGAAAACCCTTCGCTCACCTCAGAGACGGCCCTCAAGTTCAACGTGGGCGTGGATGCAAAACTGCTCTCGTCGCTCGGGATAACCCTCGATGCCTATCTGGAGAAGCGGAGCGGCATAATCACCCCCGACAACTCCTATCCGGCCGCCATCGGAGTGAATCCCCCTTACCGCAACATAGGCAAGGTGACCACGGCGGGCATGGAAATCGGGATTGACTACCACAAGCACTTCGGCGACTTTGTCCTCGGGGCCGGCGCAATGGCGTCGTTCCTTTCCGACAGGATCGACTATATGGCGGAGATACCCACGGCCTCGCCCGACGCAGCGCTGACCGGACGTAACATAGGAGCCGTGATCGGTTACCGCAACGACGGCTTCTACGACGTTTCCGACTTTGCCGCGGACGGCAGCCTCAAGGGCGGACTTCCCGTTCCGTCCTTCGGAACGGTTCAGCCTGGTGACGTCAGGTACAAGGACCTTAACGGCGACAAGACAATCGACGAAAGGGACAAGACCTTCCTTGGAAAGGGCTCATATCCATATCTTTACTATTCTGCGACGTTGTCGCTCGGCTATAAGGGCATAGACTTTTCCGTCCTCGTCCAGGGGGCCGGTCTCCGCCAGGTGAACCTCCTTGACGCGGCCAGCAAGGTCATCGCTTTCCGCGGGAACACCAACATATTCCCCATCGCGGAAGGACGCTGGGCATACTATCCCGAGCAGGGCATAGACAACAGGGCACAGGCCACCTATCCCAGGCTTTCGGCCGGTGCAAACACCAACAATTACCTCACTTCCGACCTCTGGCTGCGCAGCGGAAGCTTCGTTACACTGAGGAACGTGGAACTGGGGTACACCCTCCCCGAAAAGCTCACCCGCAAGATTGCGATCCGGACCCTCCGGTTCTTCGTAAACGGCGTGAACCTTCTCACCATCTCCCCGCTCATGTCAAAGGCCGGGCTCGACCCTGAGCGGATGACCGGATATCCCGGCATCAAATCGGTCAATCTGGGCCTCAATATCGGATTCTAAAAGCGATGGAAATGAAAAAGACCATATCATTCTTCGCATTCTGCGCCGCTGTCCTTTCCTGCACCGTCCTGGATACCTATACCGACATCAATACCACGCAGGAGCAGCTTGACGGCCAGTCTTCCATGGTCCTCAAGGTGGGTTACGCCCCCTACGGATACATGGTCAACGGCCTGTCGGAAATGGACTCGAACATAGCCGCGGCAAAATCCGACGAGGCGGTCCAGACGTCCCTGTCGGCCAGCGTCCGTTACTTCAACAACGGCAGCTGGAATGCGTATAACAACCCCGACAATCCTTACGCCTCGTTCTACAAGGGGATCCGTGCAGCCAATTATTTCCTGGATTATTCCGTTAATTACAAGGAAATGCTGGCCGTGGCGCGGGATACCCTTTCCGACAGCGGGACCGCGTATCACCAGGACGTGGTGAACGCCGGCTTCCTCCGCGCCGAGGCCCATGTACTCAAGGCGTATTACTATTTTGAACTTCTGAAGCGCTATGGCGACGTTCCCTTGTACAAGGAAGTCCCCACAGACGCGACCTTCCTTCCCCGGACCCCCTATCAGGAAGTGGCCGGGTATGCCGTCGGGGAGATAGACTCCGCGCTTGACGGCCTTGCCCCCGACTGGAAGGGATATACCTCCTATGCCGGCCGATTTGACAAGGGAGCCGCCATGGCCCTCAAGTCGCGCATCCTGCTTTATGCGGCGTCGCCCCTGAATACCGAAGGGATGGGTGCGGCTGAAAAGAAGGCCGCCTGGATAAAGGCCGCGGAAGCCGCAAACGACGTGATAGCAACGGGCGCGTACTCTCTTTCCCCGTCTTATCCCAGCCTGTTTGCCGGCAACACATCCTCCAACGGAGAAATCATAATGTCCAGGAGAAGCTCTGCCTCCAATTCGCTGGAAAAGGCCAATTATCCCATAGGTACGGCGGGAGGAAACAGCGGTCTCACCCCTTCCGGAAACCTGGTTGACGCTTACGAGTATACCGGTGCGCCCGATCCGTCCAACCCCTATGCCAACCGCGACCCGCGTCTGGCATATACCGTTGTGACCAACGGAAGTACCTGGAACTCAAGGACTATAGACATAACCGAAAATGGAGAGGATTCTTTCCGCGCCACCAACGCGTCCAGGACGGGATACTATCTTAGGAAGTGGATGACGGACAACCTGGTGCTCTCGCAGAACCAGACCGCAATGCACCAGTGGATTTATTTCCGCTATGCCGAGATACTGCTGAATTTCGCCGAGGCGGCCAACGAGGCCTGGGGCCCCGATGCTTCCGGCGTCAGTTCCGGCCTTACTGCGCGGCAAGCCCTCAACCAGGTCAGGAACAGGGCCGACGTGGCCCTTGGCGACGTTGACCTGAGCCGTTTCTCCGGCGGGGACGACCAGGCCCGGATGAGGGCGGCGGTCAAGGCCGAACGCCGTGTGGAGCTCGCTTTTGAGGACCATCGCTACTGGGATCTTCTCCGCTGGAAGGACGGCAGCGTCCTGGCGGAGCCCATCACGGGTGTCCGTGCCCAGGCAAACGGCTCCGGAAACGTCTCATATTCAAAGATCAACGTTGAAGACAGGGTGTTCCTGCCAAAGATGTACAGGTACCCCCTGCCGTTCTCCGAGATAAGCAAGTCGGGCGGAATCCTGCAGCAGAACCCCGATTGGTAGAAACAATATAAACCAAAACAATAATCACTTATTTTGTCATGAAACCTATTAAAGCATTGTGTTCGTTGGCGGCTCTTGCCGCAGCGGCGTTCCTCACATT
>JAEEGL016868228.1_pt1 | contig 16625 bp, 9 predicted proteins | sample 9134231 | NCBI WGS metagenome assembly JAEEGL01 (sample SAMN16246548, study PRJNA631951) | gut metagenome | biome: gut microbiome; feature: rumen; material: fiber-attached | host: Bos | place: Iran: Karaj | collected 2018-10 | reverse complement strand
TTATTGGTAGTCTGTATAAATCCTGTAATCAGATACTTATATGACTTATTACCATAATCAAGCTTTAACTCGTCTCCGATTTTAAAACCATTATCCTTTCCAAATGAGCCACTTACCGCAATTTCGTTATCATGTTTTGGAAGTCTTCCCTCATAGCAGGCATTTTGATTATTCATCTTACTTACATCATCAAATACATAGGTTAACAACTGATCCTCATTGTTGTAATACAAATATACATCTATCACTCTTCTTATATTTGTGGTATCATTTCTATCCTTTAGATATTTTTCTATATCATCTTTTTTCTCTGAATCAGCCATAACAACCCCGCCACAGGTCTCTAATGTCAGTAGTTCCAGATTTGGTTTTCTGTTAAAGTTTTCATACATAAGAAGGCCAAATGCACATGAATAAATTATTAATCCTGTTACAAAAAATGTTATGATATTTTGTCTTTTATTGAAAAACATGGTTTTTAAGGAAAGACTAAGATTTAATCCAAAGTATGACTTATCGAGTCTGATATGATTTTTCCTGAAATTATGATTTTCCATTCCTTCTCTTATCGCTACTACAGGTTCAATTTTCTTTATTCTTCTTGTGGCTAAACAAGTTACTATTAGAGCATATAGTATCACACCGACTACAGGTACAATCGTAGCTACCATATTAAATGAAACCTTATAAGGTATACCCATCTGAGCTATAACAAAGGTTGACATTGCCGGCATGATAACGTATGCAGCTATTACTCCAAGTATGCTTCCTACACTTGCAAGGAGAATAAACATTATTAGAAATGAATTCCTTATATTAGAATATGTATAACCTATTGCTTTAAGCGCACCTATGGTCTTCATATTTTCCTTAATGTAATTTGATATAGAGTTTATAAACATCAATAGTATTACAAGAAGGATAACTACAGTAACAACAATAAATGATAATACCATAATAAGCGCCATATAGCTTTTTGACATCAATGTATCGTCTAATGAAAGTCTTCTTACTACAGTCATGGGGTTAATACCTGCAACTTTATTTAAGAATTCTATCTCAAATTTGGATTGCTTTACACCATCCTTTAATTCATAAAATATAACTGCTGTATCGTTCTTTTCTTTATCTATGTTTTCTATCTCTTTATAGCTTTCATCGTCAAGTACAAAGAGAAAAGACCCGTTATTATTACATCCAAAGTATGTTGTATTTAAAAATCCCTTAACCTTAAAAGTATACTTTTTTTCCTTTAATTTAAAGGTATAATCCTCTCCTCTTTTTACTCCTCCGGATGTATAAAACTGATATGGAAGATATATATAATTACTCTTTATGCTATCATCTACGTCAACTGTTTCAGTTACTGACATCTTCTGATCAAATACACTGCTGTCATCCACAAGTAAATTTATAGACATCTCTCCATTACCAAAAGGCACGGAAGATGTTGTATATTGAAGACAATGCTTTATTTCGTAGTCTTTTGTATCATCCTTAATTAATTCTTCTATTTTTTTATCATCTATTCCTGAAAGATCATCAGACAGTCTTATATGTCCATCTCCTGAATTTAATCTTACTGCTTCCTTACGAGCTATGGGATAAGTATCCATAATTATAAGCATGGATACACCTATTAAAAGTGTTCCTATAAACAATAATATAAATAATCCAACAGATGTTCCTTTATTCTTTTTTATATGACCTTTTGCAAGCATTATATCTTTATTCATAATTACCAACCCATCCTTCCGAGAAAATCTCTTATTTTTTGATGTCTCTCCGGATCTCCTGACACGTATGCTCCTAAGTTACACTCTCCTGCGATTTCACCATCTTTTACATAAATTATCCTGTTGCCACGTCTCGCACTTACTATATCATGTGTAACCATAACTATTGACTGAGCATTGTCTCCTGAGTTGAATTTTGTAAGAACATCCAAAACATCTTTTCCTGTTTTTGAGTTTAGTGCACCTGTTGGCTCATCTGCAAAAACAAGTGATGGTTTATTGATAAGTGCTCTTGCAATTCCTACTCTCTGAGCTTCTCCTCCGGAGATTTGAGTTGGAAATTTGTTCCAAAGTGATTCTTCAATATCAACTGACTTTAATAATCTTTCTGACTCCTCAGCAACTTCTTTTTTATTTTTATTTACCAGAAGTCCTGCTACCATAACATTATCAAGTACACTCATGGAATCAACGAGGTAAGTCTGCTGAAATACAAATCCACAATTTGTTCTTCTGAAAATCGCAAGCTGATCTGTACTCATGGATGTTATATCCTTATCACAAAAGCTTACTTCTCCTAAGGTTGGTCTGTCCATACCTGAAAGCGCATAAAGAAGAGTAGACTTTCCTGCGCCGCTTGCTCCCATGATTATTGTGAAGTCACCCTGTCTGATTGTCAGATCAATATTTTTTAACACATGCTGCAAAACTCCTCCGTTAGAAAATGTTTTGCATAACTTTTTGGTCTCAATGATATTTTTCATGATTTTTCTCCATTTCTTTTGTTCTGTTCTGAAAAGGTCTGGGCAATATTTGTTTCATTTGACAATCATAAGATATCATTTCAACCCTTAAGTGTCTTTAAAAAAGTCTTAAATAATTCTTAAATCTTATCATTCATAATTGGCTTTTCGTATGTATAGAATTACCGAAAAGCCGTTGTTACTTTCTAATTCTAATTTTCCATCCATGGAAGTTAAAAAGTAATCCGTCAGGTAAAGTCCTAGCCCGGCGCCCTCCTTCTCAGTTATATTGGATCCTCTGTTATACTTTCCCTTAAGTAATGGTAACTCATCTTTACTTACACCTTCGCCAAAATCCGATACTGTAATTATAAGATATTCATCATTTTCCTCTACTTTAACATCTATAGATGTATCAGCATATTTGTAAGAATTCATAAATATATTATCAAATGCTTGTTGTAGTCGAAGTTTATCCATAAACACATTACAATCAGGTATGCTAAATTCTCCTGCTTTTCCAAGATAGTCTGCATTCTTTATAAGACCGCCAATTCTCTCGGATGGCTGAACCACCGGACTCACAGCGATTTGAGTTACTTCATCTATACTGGAATTAAAAAGATTATCTACTAGAGTTGTAACCTGGTCACATTTTGTATTTATCAGGCTAAACTTCTTTTTTGTTCTTTCCTGCTCCGCCATCTCCATACCGAGTTCGGAAGTAGATTTTATGGATGCGATGGGTGTCTTTATATCATGAGAGAGCTTTGCTATTGTTTCTTTTTTATCATCATTTGCCTTCTTTTCAGCAAGTCTTGCCTTCTTAAGTTCTGATCTCATTATATCAAATGCTTCGGTAAAATTTCCAAATATTTGACCTTTATTCATGGTAAGCGGTATATCGAGATTTCCTCCCGCCACCCTTACAGCAAAGTCTTTTAATTCATGAAATGGATTTATGATTCTTTTTCTGATATACAAGTAACACCCTACTATCATTAATAGCTGTATGGTTGCAATTATTATGATAATTCTAATAAGTTTATTCTTATTATCTTCTACTATTTTCATAGTTTTATTTTCAAATATAATCTTTGCTTTGATTTTTTCACCATCCGTTATGTCCATAATTAGATCGTTATTTTTCACTGCTTCGGAAATAGTTTCTGAGATACCGGATTTACTCTTATAAAGCACATTTCCTTTGGTATCTATAATTGTATACGCCTCATTATCCGGATATAATCTCTCTTCACCGAAATTTTCTTCTATGGTTTTTATACAATCATTAATAGCCGTATTATCTCTTTTTATATCATCGTATTTATCTATATAAATAACGCAAATAAGTGCTTCTGCCACAAAAGACAAAAGCACTGTTATTAAAAATAAGTATTTTTTTATTCCTGCGGATTCCATCTGTAGCCCTCCTTCCAGACTGTTACAATCCTCTTTGGACTTTTAGGCTCTGTTTCCACAGCCTCCCTGAGTTTTCTTATATGAACATTCAGAGTACCGTCTGAAGTATACTTATCATTCCAAACATTATCAAAAAGTTCTTGCTTTGTTATAAGTCTATTAGGATTCTCAGTCAGATAATCAAGCAGATTATACTCCATACTTGTAAGCTTTTTTTCCTCGTTATCAACATATAAAAGCTTATTCTTTTTATCAATTCTTATATTTCCGTTTTTATACTCGTCTGAATTCACAGCACTCTCAACAGTCTTTTTATATCTTTTTAGTACAACCTTTACCTTTGCCAGTATTACACCTAGTGAGTAAGGCTTTTCGATATAATCATCACCCCCGATATTAAGGGCAATAAGCTTATCATCATCTGTATTTCTCGCAGATATAAAGAGAATCGGAGTATCATACTTTTCTCTGATTTCTTTGCAAAATTCAAAACCACTTCCGTCAGGAAGATTAATATCAAGCAATATAAGAGAAGCAGTATGTTCCTTAAAGAATGTCTTTGCGCTCTCTGAATCATTGCAGGCATAAGCCTTTACATCGAACATATTGAAGTACTCACAGGTATTATCCGCAAGAGCTTTTTCATCATCTATTATAAGGCAGTCGTAATTCATAAAGTCTCTCCGTATCATATAGTTGGTTCTTTTAAGTTCATTTCTATTATAGTTTCTACTCTGTATAATACTCTTCCAATCTCGGACGAGCAGCCTCATATACAGCTTTAAGTCCCGGATCGAACTGAGTGCCCATGCCCTCAGTAATTATAGCATCTGCTTCTTCAAATGACATCTTTTCTTTATATACTCTTTTACTTACAAGAGCATCATAAACATCTGCAATAGCCATAATACGGGCTTCTAATGGTATCTCTTCTCCCTTAAGTCCATCAGGATAACCTGAGCCGTCCCAACGCTCGTGATGGTAATGAGCTACATTTTCTGCAATTTGCTTAAAGGCTTCATCATCAGTTTCTTTAAGTACCTCGTGTACTATCTTTGCACCCTCTGCTGCATGACTCTTCATAATCTCATACTCTTCAGGTCTAAATCTGCCGGGCTTTCTGAGTATAGCATCGTCTACTGCAATCTTACCGAGGTCGTGCATAGGAGCCGCCTTTATAATACAGGTACAAAACTCATCTGAAAGCTTTAGTTTTCCTTGCTTCCTGATTTCATCAATCAGTATATTTACACCTTCGCTTGTGCGTCGTATGTGTCCACCTGTGGAATTATCACGACTTTCAACCATGGTTGCCATACTAAGTATGAGATTATCATGCATCTTTATTATGCTCTCGGTTTTAGCCTTAACCTCATCCTCAAGCTCTTCATTATATCGATCCAAAAGCCGGATATACATCTGATTCTGAGTATCATCTACTATGTATATAAGGTATCCCTTTCTGTAACGACCGTCATAAAGGTAATTTATGCTAATGGCATACATCTTATCATCATCTTCAGTTGTGGGATCACCATAATCAATATAAACTGTTTTATCTTCTCCCTCTTCCTCAAAGTGCTTTATCCAATGGACTACAGTTTTATTTAATTTATCGGATTTTGATATTTTTTTATCTATAATTAAATCATTGATTTCCGGAAATATTTCCTTTGCTGTTTCATTACTTCCTAAGTAATTATACTTAAAGTCGACAGTTATAAATCCTGTATCTCCTGTCTCAACCATGGTTTCAAGCATCATGTCATTTACTTCATAAAGCGAAACTCTTCTGGCTATCAGCACGTAGACTATCTCTGATATAAGATACATAACCGGCATTATTTCTATACCATCCATCACAAAATGGTTCAGTGCGTAGCCCATAATCGACACAAGTAAAGGAACATAAAGAAGTGTCAGTAACTTTCTTGAAACTTCCTTTTTTCTCATATAACTGTAGATAATGGTAATTATGGTAACTATAAAATAAATAGCTATATAGACATAAAATACAGAGTGCATGGGACCATATGTTTTATGAAATATCCACTTTTCACCATCATGACTTATATCTATTTTTTCATAAAACAAAGGCAGATGACCTATTGTCAAAATAATCGAGTACATCAATGTATTTACAATAAATGATATAACCCGAACCACACGGCTTAAGCTTATTTTACACATATCAAAAACGCACATAAGCGTGAACCATGGCAGATAACATCCACCCATGTATATCACCTTAAATGCGTAACCGGCTACATCCGGCTCATGCTCTGTATACATCACATAATAAGCCAGATTTACAATTGGTATTAATATCATAATTGCGCTTATATTAACATCAAATCTCTTTTGCCATCTGTAAACATAAACTATTGCTATAATAAGGGATATGATGAATGATGAAATGTAATAAGCATATATCATATATTTTAACTCCCTGTATGATTGATTATCTTTAACTATTATAAGTTTATATAATTAAAAAGTCAAACTTTAGCCATAATAAAAGGAGACGCAATAAAATACTTTGCGTCTCCTTTAAGTTTATTTTATATACACATCTACCTGGGTGAATTTATCCGTAACCAAGCCTCGTCTAATCTTTGCTGTTGATTTTACTTTTTCACCGTATCTTTGTATAAACATATATAATCTGCTATCATTTACGACTGCATATCCGGTATCCTTTTTTCCGGAATTTCCCCTAATAACAGAATTCTTCATAATGCTGTCAAAGAGACCTCCATCGGATTTATTTAAGCTTTCGCTTTCATAATTCCAGCTAACTACTCCTTCATTTAAGTTTACTTCATTTCCCTTATCATCCAAGAGCATCTCCCACTTTCCGTATATATCCGAATCATCATCATCCCTGTCAGGTACTGCATCTCCGGAACAAAATGCAAATTCAGTCAAAGGAGAAAGGTAGGAACCCGAACTGTCTGTAGAGTAATACAAGTACAAACTTTTTCCATTTGTTTTTTCATTTATATCGATGTCAGAAGCCAGATTATAAACTCTTTTGTCAACTTTTATTTCTTTTTCAGGTGAATCGGTTTTGACGCAGATAACATCTCTGATAACATTATCAAATATATCAATCTCATCAAAATCAAAATTAAAATCGTTATAATCTTCATCAGAAAGATCAAAATCATCATCACTGTCCCAGTTCTCTTCGAAGTCTTCCTGTGCTTCAAGTATCTCTTCTTCGTCCAGATCCAGGATATCATCGGAGTTGAGTTTACACACAAGATGGATCTCCTCACCATTGGCATTTGCGTTCATATTTGCCTTTGATACAAAGTTATAACCTTCTTTAGTTGCATTTTTTACTACCTCTGTGTATTTACCCCTCATAATTGATACTCCGCAAACGATTGCATTCGTCATATCGGATTTCAGATGATAATATCCATTGAATCCCGAAAAACCTTCTATATCCTTGGTATTTCCCTTATCATCTACTCCACTAACACCACCTACTGCAGCTATACCATCAACAACAGACGAATCGTCAAATGTAATCTCTTCAACCGGAAATCCGGAACCGGCCACAGGGGACTTCGTGTAGTAAAAATAGTAATCTCCATATTTATCTCCTGCCCGCCTGTACTCTACGCCGTCATACTTAAGTCTCAGCGGAGCCTTCGTTTTTCCATCTGTCCTATACATAAGTAAATTGGTTATTGCCTGGCTTGCATCATCCGTACGACTCACTCCGATATAACTTGCTTCAGTACTCTCTGTAGAGTCTTTCCGATACCATGCCTCCTTCTGATTTACTGCTATATTGTAATTTAATACTTCATCATCAACCTTTGATAAGAGTCCCAGTATACATGTATCATCAGCGGTTTTTCCAATCTTTTTCAATTCTTCTTCTGTATATGTGTGTTTGTCAGTATCTTCAGGTCTCGAGTATGAAACCACTTCTATACCGCTGATATACTTTCCTTTTTCTTTAGCATCACCCTTAAGATAGAGATATACAGGATCTCCCTTCCCTGTCTGGGCAACAAAGCTGATATCCACTGAATTTTTCTCGTTTGGATTATTAAATCTCTTTACTGAATGCATGCCTTCCGGAGCACTTTTTTCCGTAGATACTAAAACGTCAGACTCTTTAAATGGCATCTTATCCGCTACAGGTCCTTGCTGATAAAATCCCTGTAAACGTACATCAGCATTATCCCATGTTATATTGCCTTCTATGTTGGAACTTGTTCTTGTATTGAAGGAAAACTGCCACATAAGACATAGATTTTTATCAATATATGCATTATCAGACATTTCTCTTATAACCGTATCGCCCCAGAAACCTTTTTTGCTTATATCCATAAGCTTTGTAATATTGCGGTCATATGCTGCAAAATACCCCTCATCTGACATTAAAGTCTGACCTACCGCAGAGTAATATCCGCTTCCAACGCCAATTGATAGAGGGAGTTTTTCAAGCCTCTGAGTAGCTGTATAAAGACCTATATCATATATAGCCCGATAAGGATTGTATGTTGTATCATAGCACAGTTTACTGGTGTAATAACGATGTGCTCTCTGGTAGCTTTGAGATGACATCAATACCTTTCCTTCTTCACTCTGCTCTATACTCTTTTGTACATCTTCGCTCGAAGGATATACTAAAGGAGCAAGTTCAGCATCATATATCTTCATACCATACATTTCAGCCAGATACTCAGGTGAACCCTCTGTATCTCCATAAACACCGGATAGTACCTTGAATCCTGAAATATACTTATCTCCTGAAACAAAAGCAATGGATGGTTTGAAATACAGATATATATTACTGCCATATGATCCCAGATTGTAAGGCTGATTTATGGAAAATGTATTTACCGGTTCATATATGCTATCCATACCTAAAACACTCTCCGAAACATAAAGTGAATCAATAACAGGAGAACCTGCTGAATCATATTTGGTATATACGATATGTGAACCATCCGGAAGAACACCAGCTGAGGTATATCCTGCAGAGCCGTGCATCAGAGTTTCTCCCGAGTAATTATTTGCAATACGTATGTCCTTAATAGCATCCTTTTTTACAGTTGTAGAAGAATAGCCTATATAGGTATACCCATTTCCACGAGTTATGTTTTTATCATAAATCTTATACCCTGCACGCTTAGTAATGCCTGCCTTTGCGGCTGATTCGGTTTCTTCAGAGGATACTATAATATCCGCTAAGTACTTTTCTCCCTTTTTTAGTTTTACTTTAAATCCCGGATTAACACCGTCCCTCACTATTATCTTCTTACCTAAATCCGGATTATTAATCTCGTTTTGAGCTTCATCATTGGTGTCTGATTCTTCACTTCCTTCTGCTATTTCTTCCTCTTCGTATATTATTCCATCCCTTAAATCCTTTGTAACATAATATAAATAAAGACTGTTTGCATCTCTTTTTTTGACATAAGAATTAAGATTCGCAGCCGTAGATTCACCAAAACACGTTACTGGCATATATCCACTAGGTGTATTGGCATCATTTACGTTTCTTTTAAATGCCTGACCTAAGCTGTTAAGAGTTACAGGTGATCCGTAATTCTCATTGCGGGTATAGTATAATAGATTCCAACGCTTACCATCATCAGCATTTATATCCTGAGGATTTCCTTCGGAATTCGTAACAGGTAAGTACCTTATAAATTCCATTTTTCTCTGATTATCTACAAAAACCTTATCGACATCATAGATTTCAGTCGGCATCTTGCTATACTCTTCCTCCTCTTTATCGGAGTACTTATCATATAACAATTTAGCCAAATATACTATTCCTGCTACTATAAGCGCCGCTAAAGCAACCCATCCCGTTATTACCATGGCACATCCTATTATACCTCCAACAGTTGCAAATATACCTGAACCAATGATACCTGCACATGCAGCCCAGACAGAAAGCTGACTGCCGGCGATAAGAAGACCCAGACTGATACATCCGGTAACAAGCATAGATACTGAGCATGCCAGTCCTATCCCCATGAATGCCAGATTCATTCTGTCATAAAACTCACCCTCTTTGGTAAGCTCGGTATACACATCGGCTGCCTTTGTTTGTCTCAATGCTTCACTGGAAAGAGCTACCTTTCTCTCGTAAAACTCTGTATTTACACCTTCCCAAATACATATTTTGTCAGCGCCGTTCGTTGCTGACTTTATATTATTAATAACTTCTGTTTTTTGTTTTTCAAGTTCTTCATATAACTCATCTGATTTATTTAAAGCAAGTGCCATCTGTGAAAGTCCGATTATTTTAAGCATTCCAAACTGTCCGTCTGTAAAGGCTTCAACTAATGGATATAATTTTCTGTAATCAGCCCTTTTTTCGTATTTATCATTACCAAGTGTTAGTATATAATCTCCAAGCTTTTCATCTCCTACACTGTAATTATTCATTATGCCGTAGGCTGCCTCATATATTATATCTCCAGCCTCATCATCGGATGAATGCTCGATTATATCTTTTACATTCTCTTCCGTAGGTGTGTCAGAATCAGAGTCTAACTCTACTCCGACTGTTTCGTCATTGTTTTTACTTTTTCTTTCCATCGCCTGACTGTATCCGGCACAAAAATCCCTGAGTACCTGGAGCAATTCCTGCGAATATTCATAATACAGTCTGTCATTTGCAGAGTTTGAACCTGTATTGGCAAGCTTTTCCTTGTAGGTTTTTGTGTTCTCGATTCGCTCTGCCCAGGTAGTATCAATATCAGAAACACCCATTGAAAGAAATGAGTACATAGCAGTAAGGGAGCCGCCGTTGCCCTGTATAATGATCTTTTTTATAACATCTGAATCTATGTTGTCACCTGAAAGATAGTCACCAAGTAAATAATATTTGGAATCGTTTTCTTTGTATTTTATCAACTTACCCAGTTTTAATTTCTCTTCGGATGACATCTTGTCTGTAAAAAACAGATAGTTTAAATATTCCTTTGCATACTGAGCAGATTTTGACCCCTTTGACAGATTCTCTTTAAATTCAGCCGCAGCTGTTTTTATATCCTCAACCAGTGGCTCTAACTTTTCCATCTGTCCTTCAGCTATTTTTTGATAATCAAACCATTCATAGCCATGATTCATCTCAAGCATTTTTATTGCTCTTATTGCATTTGATTCGTCATTTGTTTTCTTATATCCAAGATATATACTGTCCTTTCCTGTTTTTTCATTCAGATCAACAGGGGTATTTCCTTCACAGTATAATTCGTATCCTTCGCTTTTGGCTTTATCTATTGCGGTAGATGCCGCTCCCTCCTTAACCTTATATAAAACAACATCCTTTATATAACTATTCGTTTTTTTAGTTTCTTTAGTCTTTTCATTATCTGTAGTTTCGGATTTCTCTTCACCATCAACTGTCTTTTTTATCTCTTCGTCTACTATACCGGTATCCTGATCGGCCTTTACCGCTGAGACTCTTGTAAGCGGAGGCTCTATAATCATCATAAATGCTAAAGCGATAGCTATAATACTTATAATAGTTTTATTCTTCATGATTATTGACCTCCTTCTTTCTTTTTTTAAGCTTTGATAACATAAGTGCAACTATACCTACAATCAAAAGTCCTATTGCTATAAATAAAGCCTTACCTATGGGACTTATGGCTGTTGCCATAAAGATTTCGGTTTTTTCACCTGATTTTTTGAATTCTAGTTCTCCTTTATCTGCAAAGAAAAAAGTCTTATCAAGCTCTCTCATGCCGGAAACCAAACATACATTAACCTTTGCTTTGTCTCTGTTTATACCTATTTTTGAACCTCTATCAAGCCATCCAACGTGTATAACCGCCTGTTCTGTTCTTTTGTTCCCTTTAGCATCTACAGAAAGATTGCTTGTTATTTTCTTTTTTTGTGAGATATTATTGTTAACGATGCATTTACCCTGAAAGTTAACCGAAGAACCTTCACCCTTGCCTTTATCATCCACTACTGCTGCAAATATACCACCGCCGTCTAACCACGCTTTATTGTCATGGATATCACAACCTGCAAAAACAACCTTCTCACCACGTACCCATACTGCACCTCCGTCTCCGTTCTCTGCGTAATTCCCGGTAAACTCACAGTTTCTTAGTATAATTTGAGAATCAGAGCCATTGATATAAAGTGCTCCTCCGCTAATAGCTGCATTGTTGTTCTTTAAAACACAATTTTCCATATTTAGGATACCTGAATCCCCGATGTCAATTGCTCCTCCATAAGGTGCATCATTTTCCTCAAATACTGAATCAGAGATGGATACGCTGCCGTCTCCCTTTATACTCAGACCTCCTCCTATATGCTCATCTCCGTTTTGGTGACCGGAGCCATTGAACCTGATAGCGCCACCCGTCATATTGAGTGTACCTTCGCAGCAGACACCTCCACCATTTAACGCAGATAAGTTATCACATATTGTGCCACCTTTTATCTCCAGGTATCCTCTTTCTTTGATACATATGCCACCACCATAGGATTTATTTCTTCCACCTGTAATGATACCACCTGCTCCTCTGGGTTCATCTTTATATTTTTTATCATATTCTTTTCTGGAATCCGGATAATAATCTGGATTGGAATCGATTATTATTATACTTGCATCTTTTTCTACACAGATAATCTCTCCGTCTGATATACAATCATCCCCTATATCCCGTTTCAGTATGAACCCATTTAGATCTATGGTTACATTCCTGTATTTATCTGTAGCTGTCAGCTTACTGCTTATGGTTTGATCACATCTAAACTTTATTAAAGCATCATTTTTACCTGATGCTTTATCCCATGCTGTCTTTACATCCGTTAGTATCTCTTTCTTTGTTTTGGACTCACCATTTTCCGTAATCTTATAACTTAACTCAACTCCGGTATTTTTTATTTTTTCAATATCTATGTACGGAATACTTGGCAAAAGTGGTGTATATGACGCTTGTGAATAAGGAGCTTTAGTTGCAAATGATAATACCAAAAAGGAGAATATTACCATTATCTTTTTTATGTTTTTTTGTAATAATACCTTATTTTCTTTCATGCTCTATCATCTCCTTATCATCACAAGAACCTCTGATCTGCTATCGGTTTTCTACTGTTTTTTTCCTACGAAAACCGGTTCCGGCTACAAGCCCTATTATAATACCGACCAATAAACCTATGCCTCCTGCGGCAGCAGTTCTTCCTCCGGTCATTGCCGTTCCTACGTCTTCATTATCTATGTATTCATTATTATCTTTTTCAAAATACAGGTAAAGTCCGTTTGAGCTGTCCCCATATGACCATCCACTCTCTCCATCTGAAAATGTCAGATTTTGTGCTGTATTCGGTGCTCCGAAAAGATGTAAAGGTGAGTAACCGTCAGGTGTAATTTTACCCTCTTCTCCCTTCTTGAGCATGAACTGATGCTTATTGCCGTCCGGTGCAAGAATAGGTGCTCCCACATCCTCATCCTTTGTAGTGTATAAGGCGAGCCACTGTTTACAGAAATCTCCGTTGGTATCCCCCATCTTTCCATTATTATCCAAAACACATTTATAAGCTATAAAGGAAGATTCTTTGTCTTCATTGTAGGATAAATCAACCATATGATGAGGAATCGGCATATGATCTCTATTATAATACTTATAAAGCGTAACGGATGTAAGCACAATATCAACTACTGCAAGAAGAATTGTAAATACGGCAAATCCTATCTTAAGTGCTCTGAACATCTTATATGCAGGCATACCGGTCTTTGCCACTCTGTCAATTTCATTGAGAGCATTGATAGCAGACTGTTGAGCTCCTTCCACACTAAAGTTTCCTCCGTATCTGGCAAGCTTAATCATACGATCAAGAGTATTAAGCTGTATGTAAGACACCGTATCATAACTTATATTAAATGCTTTTGCCATCTTTGCAGCACCCTCAAAGCCTCTGTCTAAAGTAGTATAAATAATATTGAAAGCTTTTACATAGGCCATTCCCTGAGCACATTTAAATCCAAAAGATAATAATCCCGAAACAACAGTCGATATAGTAAGACCTAAGGCGCATTTTTTAAAACCGCCATTATCTACAAAACTGTCTGCCCATGGTGTTCCCGTGCCGGTACTGTAAGTCTCGGCATTTGAAGTAACAGCTACACCTCCTTCAAAAATCTGTCTGTCTACACCCTCATAGACAGAAATCTTATCTGCATCATTCCATTCATCTATTTTTTCATCTACATAATCTTTTATTTCATCTACTTCTTCTTTTTCTTCATCAGTAGCAGCACTCATAACATCTGCACCCTGTCCGCTTTTATAATCATTATATATATTAGCACCTAAAGCGTCCTGAAGAATATTAAAAAGACTTACTGTTTCATTAACAGCTGCCAGTTGTCCATCCGAAAGGCTTGCTGCCAGTGGGTATAAATACTTAATATCTGTTCCCTCAAAATCTGATTTATCCTGATAAAAATAATCAAGCAGTGTCTCACCATCTGAACCGTCTTCTCTTACTCCTTCAGATTTGTACTTATATCCTGCGAGAGCTGTCATTGCCGCACTTTCCTGTGCAAATGCAAATCCCTGGCCTTCATCAAGGTTTTCTTTTATCCATTTTTCGCATTCTTCATCAGTCATTTTATCAATTTCATATTTTTTTACGAACTTACTCATGGTATCAAAGTGCTGATGAAGATCATTCCAGCATTCGTATATAATAAGTGCTTTTTCATGATACTTTGCTTTCAATGCTTTATCTGCCTTCACGGCATTATTATTATATGCTTTTAAAAACTGCTTTCTTAAACCGGTATAACTTCCCAGCGAAACCATACGGTCAAGCCATGTTTTTTTACCTGTGTCACACGCTGAAGCAATTTGCTGCTGTAATGTAAGCAGTACATTTCCATTCATCTGAAGGAAAACTGAAGCCAGATTTTCATCAGAAACATCGAGTAAGAAATCTCCAAGAGCTTTTCCCGAATCATCCTCTATATAGGCGTTTAGAAAGTCATGCGCCTTTACTGCCATAGGAATTTTATTGTCATAGTTTTTACGATATTCTTCAAGCATTTCCTTCATATCTTTTACCATGTCGGTATACATGTCTTTTTGATCATTTACAAGCCTTTCATATTCACCTTCGCTGTAATTTCCCTTTTCATTCATGACCGCCATATCTCTTATCGCTTTTTTGGGGTCTGTAGTTGTCTTGTAGCAAAGATATACTCCGATTTCATTTCCTGATATTCCACTGGCTCCCTCATTTATATTGAGATCTATAGGATACCAGTCATTATCCGGATCTTTATCCTTATTCTCTTCCTGACTTTCACACCATTTATGCAGTCCTGATACATCTTTTGCGCCCTTGGTAACATACAACTTTACTTCACTGATATACTTTTTGTTAGTTGATGCAGCACTGGCACTCTGCTTACACAAAGGCTGTGTGATTAAAGAAATTCCAAGTACTGCTGAAAGCATAAGTGCCACTCCTCTTTTAAATATCCTCATAACTAATCTCCTTTCGGTTTTATATATCTAATAATTATACTTTACTTTTTTATTGAATACCCTTTCTATTATAATATCGCATTTTAACAAAAATTATCACATTTATAAATAGTTTCTTTTTTTTTAATATAAAAAACATGCTATAACCTCACCCTCATCAACTAACTCTGCTCTGCCGAGAGTCGATTCGGGTTCGGGATGGTGGTAGAATTCAGTTTGTTGGATTTGATTAAAAAAAAAGAGTATGGTGCTAAAGTATTGACATTCATCATTCATATAAATCAGAAACTTAAAAAAGTATCACTCCCTACCCCTTTTACTAATAATTCAAACAAGGAAGGTGCAATAAAATTTTTCTCATTTTTATCCAAATCCCCAAACGAAATAGCATACACCCATATTCTGTCATTGTTTTTTGAATATACAATAGCATATCCGCCCTCATCATCGCCAATTGCCCACGAATCTGGTAAATATGTTTGTATATTATATCTTGATTACTGATAAAAGGAGCTTTTAAATCAAATATTAGAATCAGATGTATATGCCATGCGTTACCATGATTCTCACCTTGAGGTTCAGCAACTGCGATAAACTTAAACTCTGTCTTTGACTCTGACATCTTTTGTTTTCTCAGATAACTGCGGAGCTTACGCAGGAAAGCCTTATTGTCCTTGAAAACTTTTTTGCAGTCGGTCATTTCTTCTCGATATGTCAAAGTAATCCATTTACAATTGTTAGAATTGGTAGCATTACACCTTATTAAATCCATAAGTGAGTTGATACTCTTTCTAACACTTTTAGGTGACTGAAAACGATTTTCTGAATGTCGACGTTTTTTCACCTCTCCAGTCGATAAATCCACGAACTCATCTTTTGATAGATTTTTTATAGGACACTTCTTGTTTTTACCAGCTGTAAAAGTAACCTGTGCTGTGTTACCTGCCAACTTAAGCGATACTTCGGCATTTTGAGAGATATAAAGCTGATTTGAATTAATAGATTTAATTTTAGTCATAGAAAAACACCCCTAACCCTGCGCTATAGCTTCGAGGCATGAGATTTCTCCGACAAAGCAAAAAAAAGGAGACATAAAATACCAGATTTACGTCTCCTTTAAACTCTTATCACTTTGAAAGAAAGCGGCTTTTATTCATCTTTCTATCAGTAATAGCCGTTATGTGGGTTTACTTTAGAAAAACTTCAGCAATTTTCATGTCCGTTGG
>JAEEGL016375086.1_pt1 | contig 16625 bp, 14 predicted proteins | sample 9134231 | NCBI WGS metagenome assembly JAEEGL01 (sample SAMN16246548, study PRJNA631951) | gut metagenome | biome: gut microbiome; feature: rumen; material: fiber-attached | host: Bos | place: Iran: Karaj | collected 2018-10 | reverse complement strand
TGGATGCACGATTGCTCTTCATTTGAAGATTTCCGGCTATTGTATCCACGTTGGTATCCCTTGTTATCCCTGGGTAGTTCTGCTCAAACTGCACAAGAAGCTCTCTGGTCTCCTTCTCCCCACTCACTGTCTGTTCATACAGCTCTGCAAAGCTGCCCATTTTCATGACATTCTCAATAAATGCCTGAGAAGATTCAGGCAACTCCGACCAGCCTCCATACAGATCAGTGACTGCCTTGCGAATCATTTCCATAGAGATGGAAGACCCTCTCTTTTCGTGTTCGTAAAGGATGCCCAGCACATCGGAGAGATCGCTTTTATACTGTCTGCCGGAGCGCAGCTTCATGGCAACCAGGTATTCCGCAGAGACGGTTCGAATCGTCAGCACATTGGAGTAGGTCTTATAATACCTGGAAAACGATGTCAGCTTTGGAGAATAGGAAACTTCCGGTACTCTTTGGCAACTTCCGTCAGATAAGTATCGATATTCTCTTTCGTAAACTCGAATCTCATGTCAGATGACATTTCTTACCTCGTTCTCTACAATGTTGAACCGCATAAATTCCGGAATCGCCGTCTTTGATGCCTCCTTTATGGCGGCATCGTCTTGCGCCGCCGCTGAAAGCGCACGAATACTGGCGGGGTAAACAGGCTTTTCGAGCTTGCATCGACGGAGATCGTCATAATCATCGCAGATCGGCACATCATTCTCCCGGCTGAGATAATCCAGCATGGCCAGGAGATACAGGCTTTCAGGATACCATTTTCGATTGTAATAGGTACGGATGTCCTGACTCTCTAACGTATCAATAATGAAATTGATATCGCCCAATTCCTTGACCCGGTGGCAGACGGTGCTTTTGAAATTTTCAAAGCTGCTGCGTTTGATAAAGCAGGGAGCCAGCAGCTCCTCCATGGCAATATTCAGCGCATGGGCAAGGCGGTAGACTGTCTCCGCACTGCATTTTTCCAGCCGTGTTTTGCCGTTACATATATCATTCACCGTAGCATAAGGGATCTGGCTGGTTTTAGCCAGACGGTAAACGGACATATTCTTTTCCTGGAGGATATCTTGGATCGTCATTTTATATCACCTGCCTTCACATTCATTATAACGGTATACCGTTATAATGTCAATTATGGTATTGTTGATTTTCATTGCCTGCAGGTTCAATGTCGTACAAGCCGGAAGCCCTGAAGAAGAGGCGTGCAGATTTACTACACCAATTACTACACCAAATTGGTGTAGAAACACAAATACCTGCGTGAAGTTATGAACGTTTTTCGGGAAAATTTTCTGATACAATTGGTATTGACTCCTTAAAAAAATCGTTTATAATGAGGTTTGTGAAGAAAAATAGACTTTTTTCACAAATATTCACAACAGGAATTCTTCGGGGCGGGGTGAAACTCCCCACCGGCGGTATAGCCCGCGAGCCGCATTTTGCGCGCATGATCCGGTGAGACTCCGGAGCCGACAGTACAGTCTGGATGAGAGAAGGATGCATTTTGCATTTGCGTATCTGACGCCCTGAATCGAAAGGTTCAGGGTTTTTATTTTTTGCAGATGGGTGCAGACATGTCACGGAACTCCTGTAACACACGTTTTAAGCTCCGGATGGGGCAAAAGAAAGGAGTACTTATGTCAACCGAAACAACCGCTGCAAAAACCACCAGAAACTCTGTCGAGACGACCCGCATGATCGCCTTCTCGGGCATGTTCGCCGCGATCGCCGCGGTCCTCATGTTCTTCGAGATCCCGCTCCCGTTCGCGCCGAGCTTCTACAAGCTTGACTTCTCGGAGGTCCCGGTGCTCATCGGCACCTTCTGCTTCGGACCGGTCACGGGCGCGATCATCGAGGGCCTGAAGATCCTGCTCAAGTTCGTCATCAAGGGCACCTCGACCGCAGGCGTCGGCGAGCTCGCGAACTTCGCGGTCGGATGCGCATTTGTCGTCCCGGCCGGCATCGTCTACAAGGTAATGAAGAACCGGAAGGGGGCGCTCGTCGGATGCGTCACAGGCACGCTCGTCATGATCGTCCTCGGATGCGTCATCAACGCCTACGTGCTGCTGCCGTTCTACGCAAATGCATTTGAGATGCCGATCGACGCCCTCATCGCCATGGGGACGGCGGTCAATCCGGCCATTACGAGTCTCCTGACATTCGTGATGCTGGCGGTCGCGCCATTTAACCTCCTGAAAGGCGTCCTGGTCTCCCTCATCACCTTCCTTCTCTACAAGCGCATCAGCCGGCTTGTGAAAGGCGCAAAGAATGGACTATAAGATAAAGCGAACCGGCAGGACCCTGGCCGCCGGCGGCGCGGTTCTCGAATTCTACAAGGATGATATGGTCTTAAAGGACGGGAGCACCGCCGTCTGGGACTTCGTGCACCACAAAAAAGGCGGCGGCGCCGCGGTCGTGCCGGTGCTCCCGGACGGGCAGATCCTGCTGGTCCGCCAGTACCGCCCTTCGGTCGAGCGGGAGATGCTGGAGCTGCCCGCGGGGGCGAAGGATTTTGAAAATGAAGACCCCAAAGCCGCCGCAGCCCGCGAACTCCTCGAGGAGACGGGCTATGAGGCGGGAAAAATGACCTTCTTAACCCGCGTCAAGTCCGCGCCTGCCTGGTGCGACGAGGAGACGACCGTGTTCCTCGCGGAGGAGCTCGTCAAAAAAAGCGGGCAGCACCTCGATGCCGCGGAGGAGATCCGCTTTGAGGCGCACCCGCTGGGTGAACTGCTTGATTTGATATTTTCCGGAAAGATGGAGGATGCGAAGACCGTTGCCGGCATCACCGCCTATGCGGCTCTTAAAAGCCGGGGGTGAGTCACGCAAGGAGGGCCAGCAGCTCTTCCTTCGTCATCTTGCCGAGCGTTCCGTTCTCGGAATTCAGGATCTCGTCCGCGAGATCCTTTTTTGTTTCCTGCATTTCCACGATGCGCTCCTCGATCGTGCCCTTGGCGATCAGCTTGAAGACGGAGACGACCCTGGTCTGGCCGATGCGGTGGGCCCGGTCGGTCGCCTGGTTCTGGACCGCGAGGTTCCACCAGGGGTCGTAGTGGATCACGATGTCCGCCCCGACGAGGTTCAGGCCCGTGCCGCCGGCCTTGAGCGAGATGAGGAAGACCGGGGTGTCGTCGTTGTTGAAGCGCTTCACGAGCTTCATGCGCTCCTCCTTGGGGGTCGCGCCGGTGATCACGAAGTAGGAGATGCCCGCGTCCAGAAGATCCTGCGCAATCAGCTCGAGCATGGAGGTAAACTGGGAGAAGATGAGCATCTTGTGGCCGCCGTCGATGGCATTTTCGACGAGGGTCTTCAGCGCCTCGCGCTTGGCGGAGCCGCCCCGGTAGTTCTCGACGTAGAGGGACGGATCGCAGCAGACCTGGCGGAGACGTGTGAGCTCGGCCAGGATCTGGATCTTGCTCCTTGAGAATTCCGCGTCGGTGGCCGTGCGCAGCATGTCCTTCATGTGGGCGACCTGGGCGTCGTAGAGCTTCTTCTGCGGGTCCTCGAAGGCCGCGTAGCGGATCTCCTCGAGCTTTTCCGGGAGGTCCTTCAGGACGTCACCCTTCAGTCTCCGCAAAATGAACGGCGCGACCATCTTCCTCAGGCGCTCGGCGGCTCCCCTGTCCTCGTGGGAGGTGATCGGAACCTCGAGCTCCCGGCGGAAGGTCTCGTAGTCGTAGAGGAAGCCCGGCATCAGGAAGTCGAAGATGGACCAGAGCTCCGAGAGACGGTTCTCGATCGGGGTGCCGGTCAGGGCAAAGCGGTGGGCGCTCTTCACGATCTTGGTCGATTTCGCGGCGGCGGAGGACGGATTCTTGATATACTGGGCCTCGTCGAGGACCACTGTGTTGAAGGTATAGTCCTCGTAGCTGTCGATGTCGCGCTTTAAGAGGTCGTAGGAGGTGACGAGGACGTCGGGAATCTCATCGCGGAACGCGTCCGCAAGAAGCGTCTGGCGCTCCGGCTTTGAGCCGACGAGCGGAAGCGCCCGCATGGAAGGCGCAAAGCGGGCAAACTCCTCGCACCAGTTGTAGATGAGCGAGGCCGGGCAGACGATGAGGGAGATGCCGGTCTCGGCGGCTTCTTTGGCCGCGAGCAGCACCGCGATCATCTGCAGAGTCTTCCCGAGACCCATGTCGTCGGCCAGGATGCCTCCGAACCCGAAGCTTTTCACGGTCTCCATCCACTTGAATCCGTAGACCTGGTAAGGCCGGAGAACCGGCCGGAGTGAGGAGGGAACCTCGAAATCCGAGTCCCGGGCGGTCTTGAAGCCGCGGATGAGGCTGCGGAAATTGCTGTCGCGGCGGGCGGTGATGTCCTCGTGCTCCTCGAGCATCTTATTTAAGTAGAGGGCGCGGTAGGCGGGGATCTGCATTTTCCCGCGGACGAACTCCTTCGGGCTCACATGGGCGGCCTCAAGAAGCATCTCGAGGACCTCCGCGTTCTCGTCGGAGAGGTCGACGAAGTCACCGTTCTTTAAGCGGTGGTACTTCTTTTTGGCGCGGCAGCTCTTTAAGATGTCGAGGAGCTCCTCCGGGGAGATGTCCTCAGAGAGGATGTCGACCTCCATGATCGAGCTTTTGACGGAGACGCCGACGGAGAGCTTCCATTTTTTGCGGATCCGAAGCGCCAGAAAGCGGTCGGTCGAGTGCACCTCCCCGAGGGAGAGCAGGCGGCCGACACCGTTTTCGAGGATCTCGTAGACCGCGTCGTCGCTCTTTTTCGAGCGGAAGAGGCCCTCGAGCTCGTCGTATTCCGGGAAGAGCGTCTCGATGTAGGCGGCCGCATCCCGCTCGGTTTCCCGGTCGCGCCAGCCGTAGTCGAGATGAAGGGACTTTAAGTTGCTCGAAAGGACGTAGGAGTCCTCACCGTAGGCGGCCTCGGCCCGGCAGGTGATGTCCTCGTCGCCGGCATCGAGATAGAATTTAAAATGAACCTCCGGCGGAAGGAAGGAGGCGATCTCCTCGCTGCCGGTCTCCGTGATCTCGGCGTATTTCTCGATGACCGGGAGCACATGGTAATAAAAATCCGAGAGATTGCGGCGGCCGATCCTGAGGTCGATTTCGCGGCTGCCGGTCTCGGCAAGCGGCAGGAGCGCATTTAAGTTCTCCTGGCTCATGCGGCAGAGCAGGGCCCCGCCGGCTGTGTACTCGATAAAATAGGCAGAGGAAACCCCGCGGAAGACCGAGGGAAGCGTTCCTGTCAGGCAGATGCCCTCAAAGCGTCCGTCTTTTGTGTGTTTTGTGATGGTGAGCGCGGGCGTTAAGTCGCGGTCCTTCACGATGAGGGAGCCTTTGGTGCCGAGGTCCTTCACGGAGGAGGTGAGGCCGGCCGTGTGTCCGGCCGTGAGGTCGTAGATCTTGTCCAGACGCTCCCCGTAAAGGGGAATCTCGCTGTCGTGCACGCTCTCGATTCCGGTCCCGTAGGAGGAGTCGCGGTAGCTTGTGCTCCTTGCGCGGTCGTAGACGAAGGCCTTGATGAGATCATAGTATTTCTGCGAGCGCTCATCGAAGGTGTGGGTCGAAAAATCAAGACTGCCGGTCTTGCCGAGCGGCAGAGATTCCCCGGCATCGACTTTTTTCACAAGATCGCCCAGATCCTTCACGATGTAGAGCTTGTCCGTCCCGATCCGGAAATCGGCGGAAAGCGAGAGAACGTTGTCGCGGAAGCGCGGAACGAGGGAGATCTTCCTGGTGCTCAGGACCTTCTCCTCTGCGTTGCCAATGGCGGGGTGCATCCGGCGGAAGCGGGAGAGGAGCTTCATGGCATTCCGGTCCGTCGCATCCCCGGGGTGATTGTGCTTCAGGTAATCGGAAAGAAGGAGCGCAAGGGCAAGCTCATGCACGCAGAGGCGCTTTGCGGTCCAGTCCCACTCATAGTCGCTGTCGGCGTCACTTCCGTAGGTGCCCCTGCAGGAGTTCACAAAGCAGGACTTGTCGAGGACGCGGCTTTCCGAGAGCACGAGGCGCACTTCATTTTCCCGCTTTGTGCGGGTCAGATATACGCCCGTGACGCTTAGAACCTGTTCGTCGCCGGTGAAGTAGCCGGGATAGTCGGCGCGCACACGCATAAGGTGCATGCGGCCCTCCGAGAGGATGGTCTGGGCCTCCCGGTATTCCTCCTCTGTGAAACGGTAGTCCGCGAGGATGCGGGAGAGGTCAAAGTAGTTGTAGTCGGCGCGGTAGCCCGGCAGGGAGGAGTCTTCCGATTTCTCCGGTTTCTCCGTGAGAAACGGGTTGACCGGCTTCTTTTTTGCCTTTTTTCTTTCGGAGACTTTTTCGGCGGGCTTCTGCGCATCGATCGCATACAAAAGAGCCGCCTCGTGCTTGCAGCGGTTGACATTGCCGGCGGCATAGGGGCAGCTGCAGTAGAGCGTCGGGCGGTCCGGATCCTTCAGGATCGCCGTTACGGCGTAGCTCTTCCCCGAGGATCCCCGCACATGGCCTGTGTAGATGTCGCCGCTCCTTATGAGCGAGACCACGCGGCCGTCGCGGAAATAGCTGTAGCCCCGGTTTATGATGGACGATGAAAAGAGCCTGTGCCAGGTCAAATGAAAACCTCCTTACTGTCTGCGGAAGAACCTGTTTTTTATGAGTCTTGTGAAGTGTCGTCTGTACTCTCTGGTCGCGCAGTACTTGTCGGCGAGGGTCACGACGACGCTCTCCCGGCAGCGGGGCGGCCTTGTGAAGTTGAGCGGCCACATGTGTGTGAGAATAATGTCTTTCTCGGTATCCGTGAGATCGAAGTGACGGCTTGCATTTTCGTAGGAAACCTGCGGATGGCGCGTACCGTGCTGGTAGGCGGTGTACGTCATGTCGTTCGTCCCGTAGAGGTAGAAATCGTGGAGCATGGCACCGCGAGCGAGATCCTTCTCTTTCACATGAAAGGGCAGGATCCGGGCAAGTTTAAGGGCAGCCTCGGCGACCTGGACGCTGTGGGCGTAGGTGTTGCCGCCGTGCTGATAGTATTGTTTCATTTTCAGAAGTTCGGGATCCTTCAGCATCTCATCAAGCGCTTCCCGATAAGCTTTCTCATCGATCATGCGTGCCTCCTTTGGTGTAAAACATTATTATAGCGTATCCGGGGATTGTTTGCAACAAAGGAAGGAACCTGTCTCTTGTACGGAAAATGTTTTGTGCTACAATAAATAAAAAACAATCCCGGAGGAAACAATGATATTCGGAATGACATGGTATCAGATCCTTATGTATTTTGCAATCTATTCGGTCGGAGGCTGGATCGTCGAGGTCTTCTATCACGCGCTCTGCGTGGGCGTGATCGTGAACAGGGGCTTTCTGAACGGTCCGGTCTGCCCGATCTACGGGGTCGGCGCGGTGTCTGTATTTTCCATGACCAACCTGATCGGCACCTACGTGACCGGGTCGAGCGGACATATTGAGGACACAAACCTTCTGGTCCTGCTCCTCGGCGGCATGGCGGTTGCGACTCTCATTGAACTCATCGGAGGAGCGGTCCTTGACATGCTCTTTCACATGCGCTGGTGGGACTACAGCGATGAACCCTTCAACTTCAAAGGCTATATCTGTCTAAAGTTCAGCGTGATCTGGGGCATCGGCATCGGCTTCGTTGTCCGGATCCTGCAGCCGGTCGTGAGAGAGTTTACGACCCGCGCGATCCCCTCGGCGGCCGGGTGGATCATGATCGTCATTTTCTATGCGGCGTTCGCGGCGGACCTTGTCATCACGGTGCTCACGATCAACAAGATGAACCGGGAGCTTGCCGAGCTCGAGCGGGTGCGCGCATCGCTCCGGAAGATCTCGGACGGCATGACGGACGCCATCGGAAAGACCTCCCAGGTGATCGGCGAGAGCCGGGTCCAGGCGGCGCTTGCGAAGGCGGAGCTTAAGGACGCAGCGGCGGAGGCGAAGGAGGAACTTTGGGATGCGGCGGCGAACGCCAGGGCGGATCTTAAGGATGCGGCGGCGAGCGCAAAGGCGGATCTCATGGAAAGCGCCGCAAGGCAGAGAGCGGAGCTCGAGGAGCGGGCTGGGAAGCTCACGAAGGAGCTCAGCCGGGGGACGATATTCGGTACCGGGCGTATCCTTCGCGCACTGCCGGATATAAGGCACCGGGATTACGGGGAGACGCTCGCGGAGCTCCGAAAGAAAATTTCGGAAAATCTGCCGAAAAAGGGCGGGAAAAGCGCGGCCTGACGGCCTCATCTCTTGCGAAGAAAAGGGCGGTGCTATATAATAGTAGGGTCCCTTGGAACTTTCTGTGTGTCTTTCCGGAGTGGTAAAATGAAAAATAATCTGCTTGGATATATGATATCCCTTCTTCTTGCGGCTGCCGTCTTTGCGGGGGTCCTGCCGGCGGAGGCTTACGCGGACGCTCTCTTTGCGGAAAATGAGCTTCCGGAGATCACGATTGAGCCTTCGGACTATGCTCCGGCGGATGTGGGCACCCGGGAGGATGAAGGGGACGATGTGATACCGGAATCTTCGATCTCGGACGGACTCTACATCATCGAGTCGGCGCTGAGCCCGGAGCTCGTGCTTGAGATCCAGAATGATTCGCTGGAGAACAAGGGCAATGCGGCGCTCGGGCAGAAGACGGGTGATTTCCGTCAGGCTTTTTATATAGAAAGCTGCGGTGAGGACGTCTACACGGTGCGCAATTACTATTCCGGCCTGGTCCTTGATGTCATGGGCGGCATGTCGGCGAACGGCACCAATATACAGCAGTACCAATCCAACGGGTCCTCGGCCCAGAAGTGGAAGATTGCCGCCAATAAGGACGGTACGGTGACCTTTACCTGTGCGAAGAACGGGAAGGCCATGGACGTTGCGGGCGGAAAGGCGGCTGCCGGGACCAATGTGAGGATCTACTCGGTAAACGGCACCGCGGCTCAGAGCTGGCGCCTTACCAGGCCGGTCGGCGTCACGGAAGTCTTTGAGAAACTTGAGGACAGCGATCTTGAGGACGGGTATTACCGAATCGTCTCCGCCAAAAACGGCGGCATGTGTCTGGGAATCGCCGGCGGATCCCGTGCTCTCTGCGCCAATGCCGCCCTCTATGCTGTGGGCGGGGACGCCGCGGATATCTTTAAAGTGACGAAGCTGGGCGGAGGCTTAAGTCAGATCACCGCTCCGCGCTCGGGGATGGTTCTGGACCTGCTGGGCGGCATGATAAAAAACGGAACCAATATCCGCCAGTACACGGGAAACGGCACGGCGGCCCAGCAGTGGTACATCAAAAAGGATCCCGCGACCGGCTTCTATGCGATCCTGTCCGGAAAAAATATGATGACGGCAGCGGATATTCAGGGCGGTCTCACGTCCCCGGGAACCAATGTGCGGGCTTACCGGTTCAACGGTACGAAGGCCCAGTTCTGGCAGTTTAAAAAGACGGATACCGCAGGCGTCGGTGACAAGATCAGGATGGAGGGGATATTCCGGATCCTGCCGGCCTCCGATCCCTCGCTGGCGCTCACGGTCGCCGGGGCAGGCACCGGCAACGGCGCGAATGTCGAGCTCGGGCGCTGCGGGAGCGGGAATGAGCAGCTGTTTTCATTTTCAAAATTTACCGACGGCACCTGGACCCTCAGAAATCTGAACAGCGGGAAAGTGATCGATATCGCCGGCGGAAGCAGAAGATCCGGGGCCAACATCCAGCAGTACACCCTGAACGGGACAGCGGCCCAGAAATTCGAGTTTATCCCGACGGGAAGGGCGGACAACAGCTACACGATCCGTGTGTACGGGACGCTGGCATTCGACATTGTCGGCGGAAAGATCGCCGCGGGCACCAACGTCCGGCTCTATACGCCGAACGGAACGCCGGCCCAGAGCTTTATCCTTGAAGCGGCAAGCCCGGAGAACGGCTGGATCTACGACTCCGATGGGAGACGCTGGTACTATAAGGACGGCAGAAAACTCACCGGCTGGCAGACGGTCGACGGAAAGACTTACTATATCGATGCCGCAAACGGTCTCCGCGTAAGTCAGGTGGTTGACGGCTGGGAGGTTGATGCAAACGGTGTGCGGGGCAGGAGAGTGAGAACGCTCTATACGAACACAGTCAACGGGAAAAGGACGCTGAAGACGTTCCTTCAGAATGCGATGGTGCCGGTCGGCCGGACGCTCTATATCTGGGGCGGCGGCTGGGGCGGTATGGGCAACAGCTTTACGACCGACACGGCGAAGATCGGGTATCTGCCGGGCTGGCAGGCATTTTACGATGCGAACGCGACGGCTTCCTATGATTACAAGAAGACCCGCTGGTCCTACGGCTGCGGGCTGGACTGCTCCGGGTATGTCGCCTGGGCGGTCTACAACACGATGTACACGGCCAACAACCTGAAGGACCTCGTCATCCAGTCGACATCCGTGGCGCCGGAATACATAAAGTGGGGCTGGGCGTATCAGGACATGTCGTCCTACAGGCCCGGCGACGTCGTCAGCATGAGCGGACACGTCTGGATCTCCCTCGGTAAATGCTCCGACGGGACGGTCCTTCTGGTGCACTCGTCGCCCAACGGCGTTCAGATAAGCGGTACGGGCGGCAAATCGACCCAGCTGGCCGACAAATACATGAAGATCCTGGCTCCTGACTGGCCGTATGCGACCCGGACCGTCAATTATCCGTCTCAGACAACGTCAAAAGCGACGTGGATCGTGAACGGGAGAGGAGCGCTTACGGATCCTGACCGGATGCAGGGGATGTCGGCTGAGGAGGTTCTTCGGACATTATTCGGGAGTTAAATTACTTGAAGGAGGGGAATATGAATAAGAAAATTCTGGCGCTTATTGCTGCAGGTATTGCAGCTGTGTCTCTCATCGGATGCGGGGAGGATCCGAATGCGCCGAGGTATGCATTTGTGACGAACAGCAAGGGTACCGTGGACGCGGCGAACGCGAAGCTCTGGGACCTGATCAACGCCCAGGCGGCGCCGGCAGAGTACAAGACGATCGCCACGACACCTGAGGAGGAGACGGAGGAAGGCTATGAAAAGGCTTTCTCGGAGGCCGCAAAGGCAGGAGCGAAGCTGGTTTTCTCGCAGGGCAGGGAGATGGGACCTTACGTCTATGCGGCGGCAAAAGCCCATGAGAAGGTTTCGTTCGTCCTGATCGGCGGGGATGTCCTGCCGGGGACCGATGTGACGGAGGAGACGGCCATCCCCGGAAATGCGCTCTCCATGGATGTCGCCTATGAACAGGGCGGCTTTGTCGAGGGCTATGCCGCGGTCAGAAACGGATATCGGTCCATCGCGGTGATGGCCGGAGAAAAAAGTGAGGAAAATGAAAGGCGCGTCGCCGGTTTCCTTCAGGGAGCCGAGACGGCTGCCGCGGAGCTGGAGCTGCCCGAGGGCAGCGTCGCAATCACCATGGAATACGCGGGCACGGATGCGCTCACACCGCTTCGCATGTCGGAAGCGATGGATCTCTATGATGCGGGCATCGAGACGATCTTTACGACGTCGGAAGGGATCGGCACCGCGGTTGCGCGGGCGGCAGAGCTTAAGGGAAAGACCTTCTTTGTGACCGGAGCCAATCTCGTGGAGGCGGAACCGACCTGCCTCATGGGTATGACCACTCAGCTTGATAAGGCCTGCATCACGGCAATCCGGAGCTTTGAGTCGGAGGCCGGCTTTACCGGCGGAAGCGTGATGGACTGCGGCTTTAAGGAGGACTGCATTGTGCGGTCGGCTGATTTTGCGAGATTCGCATCCTTCACGGAGGCAGACTGTACTGAGCTGATCGGGAAGATCATAAACGGCAGCTATGTGGTCACCCAGAAGTACAACGCAGGGACAGGAAGCCCGCTTTCCGTGACGGAGTTCTCGCCGAAGGGCGGGCAGTGAGGCAGGATTTGAAGACCGGGCGACAGCATAAAGAAAGAAGCCTCCTTGCGGAGGCCTCTTTCTTTTTCTAATGAGGGGGGAGATAGTGAGTGGTCACTTAACTATCTGAGAACAGTATATAGGGGAATTGTGAGAGGTTTATGTACATTTACGAAAGAATATCTAAAAATTCTAAAGAAATTAAAAAGTCTTTGAGAAGGAATTGAACATATGCTGACATACAGTATGGAAAAGAGGGAAAACACGGGGAAGACGGAGTTCCTCGCCCGCTCCATCCGGGAGGATATCCTGGCCGGAAGACTTGCGGACGGCGAGCGGCTGCCCTCCAAGCGGGCGCTTGCCGCTCACCTTGGGGTGTCGGTCGGCACGGTGGAAAATGCCTACCTCATGCTGGCGGACGAGGGGGTCATTTCCCCGAAGGCCGGAAGCGGATTTTATGTAAACAGAATCCCCCACCGGAGGAGGGAGAAGACAGATACGCTGGGCCCCGGCCTGCTCCCGGAGGAGGTGGCGGCGGGACGCAGGGAGGAGCCGCTCACGGCATCATTTCCCCAGTTTGCCCGCATCATGCGGAAGCTTCTTTCGGAGAAGCCTGAGATCCTCATGGAGGATCCTCCCAGGCTTGGCTGCGCGGTTCTCCGCAACGCGATCGCAAAATATCTCTACCGCTACCGCGGTATGCGCGTGGATGCGGACCGGATCATCGTGGGGTCCGGCGCGGAGTATCTCTACGGGCTTCTGGTCCAGCTCTTCGGCCGGGAGGAGCTCTTCGGGATCGAGGATCCGTCCTACGAAAAGATCCGCCGGGTCTACGAGGCAAACGGAGCCTCCGTTGAGCTTCTTCCGATGGGGAATGACGGGATCCGGGATGAGGCGCTCGCCTCGGCCAGAGCCCGCATCCTGCATGTGACCCCCTTCAACAGCTACCCGAGCGGGGTCACGGCGACGGCGGAGAAGCGGTTTTCCTACATCCGCTGGGCAAATGAGAAGGATGCGATCCTCATCGAGGATGATTTCGACTCCGAGTTCAACACGCCCCGTAAGCCGCTCGAGACGCTGTACGCGATGGACGGAGGCAGGCACGTCGTCTACATCAATACATTTTCCAAGAGCATCGCGCCTTCGATGCGCGCCGGCTACATGATCCTGCCGGACCACCTGATGGCGGTTTACCGGGAGAAGCTCGGGTTTTACGCCTGCACGGTGCCGGTCTTCGACCAGTACATGCTCGCGGAGTTCATCGAGAGCGGGGCGTTTGAGCGGCACCTTATGCGGATGCGGCGGATGAGGCGGTGATGTAAAGTTCAGCCCCCCTCATTCGCAGCCGCTGAAGCGGCTTGCTCATGTGGGCGGTCTGAGCCGCTTCGCGGCTTGCCCGCCCCAGGAAGATTTATGATTCTCGCTCGGGATGCGAGCATCCCGGACATCGAATCATACAATCTTCCCGGGGTGCTGAACTTTTAACAATTTCCCCTTCTGAGGGAAACTTTTTCTCGATTTTGTGTGCTACACTTAACGTACGCCGCACCAAAAGGAGGAAAAGATGAAACACAAAAGACTGATCACAGCATCCCTCATGAGCATTGCACTCCTGGCCGCCTGCGGAGGCGGGGGAGGAGAGAGCCCCAAAGAGCCGGCCGCTGAGCCCTCGCCGGCGGCCGTCACCGCTGCGCCCGAGGAGAGCCGCAGGGAGAGTCCGGCGGAGCTCCCGGAGTCTTCCGGGCCGGCTCCGGCAGAGGCGCTCGATCTTTCGTCCAAAGTGCTGGTCGATGAGGCCGGCATCCGCATCACGGCGGGGGAGTATGTTCAGGACGATTTCCTGGATGACGGGATCCGTATTCTCATTGAAAATGAAAACCCCATGACCTGCCTCATCGACTGCCAGCTGCTCGTCGTGAACGGGTATCAGGTGGGAGGGTCATTTTCGGCTCAGGTCGCAGCCGGGAAGAAGCTGAACACGGTCCTTGAGATACCGCGCCACGCGCTCCGCACTGCGGAGATCGAGGAGATCCATTCGGTCTCGGCTGCATTTGCCGTGTATGATCCGGAGCCCTGGCGCACGGTTCTTAAGCCGGAGGAGAAGGTGATCTTCGACGACGGGACGAAGGCGGCGGAGCCGTCGGATCCCGGGACGGAGGTGTTTTTTAAGGAGGGCGTGCACGTGTCGGCCCGCATGGTCAGAAATGACCCCTTCCTTGGCACGGGCATCATTCTCTATCTTAAGAACGAGGGCGAGAGAACGGTGTATGCCGAGGCGAAAAACCTCTCCATTGACGGATACATGCTGGAGGGCTACAGCGGGACGATCCTCTGGCCCGGGAAGAGGGCAATCGGGAAAATTTATCTCGCAGATGGAGATCTTGCCGAAAACGGCATCACGGATCCGAGGGAGGCCGAGCTCTATGTGGGACTTATGAGCGCGGAGACGATGGAAGATATTGTGTCCGGAACGGGAACGTTCAGAATCGGATAAGAAGAAAGCGGAAATGAGAGGTTCTCATTTCCGCTTTCTGAATTTTCGGATAAAGTACCGGATCAGAAAATAGAGCGAGGATCCGAAGGCGATGAGGTAGCCGAAGAAGCCCAGGAAGGGGATCCCGAAGATCCGCGGCGTCATGTCCGTAAGGCACAGGATCGAGGAGGCGATGAGCAGGGCTACGATGCACATCCCGATGACCAGGCTCCTGACGGAGGAGTAGACGAGCTGGGAGAGCTCCTCGGAGGTCTCGAGGCGGAGCGTCATGCGGCCGTGGCCGGCCAGGTACTCCTTCATGATATCGGCCGTGAGAGCCGGTATGTCGAGGCCTTTCTTCGCGGAGCGGTAGAGGTGGCGGACGCCGGTTTCCGCCTCATCCTTCCAGTTGATCTCCCGGAAGAGGTCCTCCGTAACGGCAGACTGGGCGATCCCAATCATGTTGAGATCGGGGCTGATCGAGGCCAGGACACCCTCCATGTGGGCGAAGCCCCGGGCGAGCATCGTGAGCCCGTGGGGCATGCCGATCTTGTTGGCCTTCATGATCTCCATCATGGCCTCCAGCGTCGCCGCGACGTCGACCTGGCCCATCGGGGTGGTGCCGAACTCCTGCATGAAGTCCCGCATGTCACGGTAGAGCCGGTCGTGATCGGTCTTGCCGAAGGGCTTGCCGACTTCGAGGACCGCTTCCACGACCTTGGAGGTGTCGTGCATGGCGATTCCCTCGACGCCGCGCACCATGCAGCGGCGCTCATGCTCCGTGAGCCGGCCCATCATGCCCATGTCGAGCCAGACGATCTTGCCGCCGGAGATCTTTACATTTCCCGGATGCGGGTCGGCGTGGAAGAACCCGTGGTCCACGATCTGGGAAATGAAATTCGTGACGAACTTCGTGCCGATCTCATTTAAATCGTAGCCGTATTTTGTGAGCGTCTCCTTGTCGTCGATGGCGATTCCGTCGATGTATTCCATGACGAGGACATTTTTGGTCGTGTACTCCCGGTAGAGGCGGGGCACATAGATGTAGCGGATGCCTTTGTTATTTTCCTCGAATTCCTCCATGTTGGCGGCTTCCCGGAGGAAATCCATCTCCTCCTGGGACACCGACCAGAGCTCGTCCAGGACCAGGTCGAGGTCGACGAGGTTTTTGAGGTCCCCCACGGGAGGGAGAAAGCGCACGGCTTTTTTTAAAAGCCGGATGTCGCTCTCCATGATCTCGTAGATCCCCTTCCGCTCGACCTTGATGATGACGTCCTCGCCGGTCTTAAGGCGCGCGCGGTGGACCTGGGCGATGGAGGCCGAGCCGAGCGGCTTCTCCTCGATGGAGGAGAAGATGTCTTTCGTGTCTCCGTAGGCTTCCGCAAGGATCGAAAGGACCTCGCTGTAGGGCATCGGTGTGACCGAGGAGTTCAGGTTCATGAGCTCGTCGCAGTAGGCCTTGGGCAGGATGTCGGAATGCATGGACATGATCTGGCCCAGCTTTACGTAGGTCGGTCCGAGCTCCTCCAGGATGACCCGGAGTTTTTCCGGGGAGATGCCTCTCGTTATATGATTTTTGGAGAGAACCTCCCGGATCTCACGAAGCCGGTGGCCCTGTACTTCGTGCCTGGGAGTTTCGGTGCTGTCAGGCATTTTCATCCTCTTGTTCGCGTTCTTTGATCAGCTCTTTCAGCTTGTCAAGTTCGTCTTTTGAAAGATTCTTGATAAAGTCGAGCGTGTCGGTCTTTTCGGCATCGGCCTTGGCGCGGCTCTCATCAAAGGTGTGCTTCAGCTCCTGATTGAGGGCCTTGCCCTGCTCGACCGTGAGCTCCCCGCGGGAGACGAGCTCCTTCAGAAGCTCCTGGGACTTGTCCGCGGTGAGGGCGACGGCGCCGACGCCTGCGAGCAGTAAAGTTTTGATTCCGTCTGTAAGTTTTTCCATAGTCTGCCTCCTTATATGATTCCGAGCATAATGAACGGTTTCGGGACGAAGATGATGAGTCCGATCAGGGCTGCGAAGATCGCGGCGATGAGCACCGCGCCGGCCGCGGCGTCCTTGGCCTTCTTGGCCAGAGGCTTTTTCTCCTCTGTCACGAGGTCCACGACCGCCTCGACGGCGGTGTTGACGAGCTCGAGGCTGGTGACCAGGCCGAAAAGGGCAAGACAGATGAGCCACTCGGTGTACGTGATGCGGAAAATGAACCCGCAGATGACGACCGCCAGCACAAACGCGCAGTGGATCTTCATGTTTCTCTCGCTCTTTACGGTGTTTATGATGCCCTCGAAGGCATAGCCGAAGCTTTTCGTGATCGGGTCTTTTTTCATGTTCGTCCTCCTCGTGCAT
>JAEEGL015819178.1_pt1 | contig 16625 bp, 15 predicted proteins | sample 9134231 | NCBI WGS metagenome assembly JAEEGL01 (sample SAMN16246548, study PRJNA631951) | gut metagenome | biome: gut microbiome; feature: rumen; material: fiber-attached | host: Bos | place: Iran: Karaj | collected 2018-10 | reverse complement strand
GGTTCTTTCCAAACTGAGGTAGTTTGGTAGGTAGGTAGCTACCTAAGAATTGATAAAAAATAAAAAATGATGTGAAGCCTGCTTCCAATGTGAGGTAGGTAAAACATCATTTTTTTTATGCTTAGAAAACAATATAATTATTTTCTTTTTCTTTTTTTGCGTTGTATTAAAGATCTATCAACATATTTTAAAACGAACTCATAATCATTAACTATATGTATGATTCTATTTCTAAAATGTGTAAAATTGGTATATCCATATGAAACTCTTTTTATTACTTTTATTTTATTATTAATACCTTCTATATATCCATTATGTAATCTTTTATCACCAAATTTAATAAATGAATGTAATATTTCGTTTTTCCAATTTAGAAACATTCCCTTAAGCTTTCTATATTCGTCACAGGAAGAATCATTTAAAGTATTAATCCATTCATTATACCAAACTTCAGCCTCCTCATACTTTAATGTTTTAACTGAGGATAAAAAGTTCTGAGTAATAGAATAAGCTTCCTCTAAATCAGGGTGAACAGCAGTAGCGTCCAGTAGTATTTGATTAACATCAGTAGATTTTTTTCTTATAGGGTTATAAAGACTTTCACCTTCTACATCTATGTAATAGGTGGATAATATTCTCCAATATCTTTTAAGAATTCTATACTGTGGAGTATTATCTCCAAATAGTGATTGAATCCTAATTCTAACATCGTTAAAAGCTTTTTCTACATATTGAAGATAATGGAAACAATCGACTATATGAACAGCGTTTTTAAAATGTGTCTTTATTAATGTTCTATAAGATTCACTCATATCTGTAATGACATATTTTACTCTATCTTTTTCATGCCAATCTATTTTATATAGATAATCATCGATATTAGCCTGGATTCTATCTGGTAAAACATCAATTATAATGTGAGCATTAGGATCAAACATAACAAAAGCATATTTACCACTTGAGTGCTTCAAATTTTTAAATTCATCCATACATAAAACATCACCAAATGGAGCTCTGTCATATGAAATATATGTTTCAAATATATCAATTATAGTTTGGATAGAGACGTGTCTTTTATTGGCAATATGAGTAAAAGAAACATCGCTTCTTAAATCTTCTATAATGTTCAGCTTAAGAGCTAAAGAGATTGATTTTCTAGCTTCTAGCATCGGTAAAGTATCGTTGAACATCTTTAAACAATCTTTACATCTTAATCTATTATATTCTAAAATTATGAATGTTTTACGATTAGAGATATAATCATCATTGATTACTCTTTCTTTTTTTCCAAATTTCATAATATTGGTAGAAGAACAAATAGGACATTTACAATTGGTCTTAGGAATAAGTTTGGCTCTAATATAATACCCATTTACATTAGATGTTTCCTCGATAATAGATAATCTGTTTTCATCATCTTCATCTTTTAAATATTCAAATAGTGATTTATAATACAAAATGTATCTCCTTTCTAAATGTTTTCTAAGCAATTACATTATATAGGAGATACACTTTTTTTGTATATATTTAACTACCTAAGATTGGAAGTATAGGTATTTTTTATAACTACCTTAGATTTTAAGGTGTCAACTACCTACCTACCTCAAATTTTAAAGAGCCAGAATTCTAGTAGAAGTACTAGAATTTTCTTTTTATACTATTTGAATTAATCTATTATATAGATTATAATAAATTGGTGTTTAAAAATGGAAAAGTATGAAATAAATAAATTCATAGATGAATATGGAATAAAACTAAATGATTTAAATGAAGCATTTAATATAGATGGATTAAAGAATGAATTGGTTGGACTTGATTCAGAAATTAATAATCCGGATTTTTGGTCTGACCAAAATAAGGCTCAATCAACTATTCAAAGAGCTAATGAGATAAAGGAGATATTATCTCAATATTCAGATTTAAAAAAATCATTTGATGGTATTGTAGAAAGTGTAGATATGGCCTTAGAAGATTCAGAATATATGGTACTATTAGAGGATGAAATAAATACATTTAAAACAGAAATTGAAAAGGTAGAGACTAAAGCCTTATTATCAGGTAAATATGATTTTAATAATTGTATTTTAGAATTACACCCAGGTGCTGGTGGTACTGAGTCTATGGACTGGGCATTAATGCTATATAGAATGTATACAAGATATGCACAGCGTAAGGGATTTAAGATTAATGTACTTGATTATCAGCCTGGTAGTGAAGCAGGTATTAAATCTGTAACAATCGAGGTTATTGGTAAATATGCTTATGGACTATTAAAGGGTGAACGTGGTGTTCATAGACTAGTTAGAATCTCTCCATTTGACTCTAATGCTAGACGTCATACATCATTCTGTTCATGTGATGTTGCACCTGAAATAGAAGAAACTGGAGATATCAAAATTAATGATGAGGATATTAGAATAGATGTTTATCATTCATCAGGAGCTGGTGGTCAATCAGTAAATACAACTGACTCTGCAGTAAGAATAACGCATAAGCCTACTGGTATTGTTGTTACATGTCAAAATGAAAGAAGTCAGATTAAGAATAAGGAATTTGCTTTTAAAATTTTGAAATCTAAGCTACTTGAGCTTGAGCTTAAGAAGCAAGAGGAAGAAATGAAGAAAATAAAGGGAGAGCAAATGAGCATTAACTTTGGTAGCCAAATAAGAAGCTATGTTTTTACTCCTTATACACTGGTTAAGGATCATAGAAATGATTATGAGGAAACTAACGTTAATACAGTTATGGATGGAGAGCTTGATGGCTTTATAGAAGCTTATTTGAAATATAGTGTTGGGGAATAGTTATATGGATAATAAAAATAAAAGTTTAATTGAACGAATTGAAGAAGGGATGAAGCATCCTGGTGTAAAAAGAAAGTTTAAGCAATATTTCTTTATTACTATCGGTGTATTAATATTGGATATTGGCTTTTATTTCTTTTTAGATCCTGCTGGAATTGTAAGTGGTGGAACAATGGGCCTTGCCATACTATTTACACCATTAATTAACACAGCCTGGGATTGGTTTACACCTTCTATATTTTTGTATATTATCGATGGTATCGCATTAATAATGGGATTGCTGTTTTTGGGTAAGGAATTCTTTATTAAAACAATTTACGCAACAGTACTATCACCATCTGCGATATTCTTATTTGAAAGAGTATTCGATAGTAATTTCTTCTTAAATAGTATTACTGACCCAGGAACAGTGAAGATAGTAGCCCTATTATGTGGTTCATTACTAACAGGTATAGGTGTTGGTATTGCCATAAAGAATAATGGCTCGACAGGCGGAATGGATGTATTCCAAAAGATTATGAGCAAATTCTTGAAGGTACCTATGAGTGTTTGTATATATTTAACAGACTGGGTAATCGTATTATTCGCAGGCTTTGTTAAGGGTGCAGAGGGTTTCACATATGTTTACCAAATCGAAATGGTAGTGTGGGGCTCAATAGGTGTAATTATGCAGGCATACATAATTGACTGGATTTGTCTTTCTGCTAAAACAAGAAGAACAGTATATGTTATCACTGATAATCCTGAAGGAATAAAGGAATTAATCTATAAGGAGCTAGATAGAGGTGTAACATTTACTAAGGTTACAGGTGCTTATACAAATTTAGAACGTACTATGGTTATTTGTACAATGGATAAGAATGAGGCTTATAGAATTACCTCAATGATATCAGAGTATGAGCCACAGGCATTTACCTTTGTTACATCATGTAAGGAAGTAAGAGGAGAATACGAAAAAAGAGGTCTTATTTAATGAAGATTATAAAAAGCCTATCAAAGATAAAAAATAAAAATGAATATAAGGTTATTATCGATGATAAGGAATATATCTTTGATGAGGATACTATCTTGGAATATCGTCTTTTTAAGGATAAGGAGATTGATGATAACACATTAAATCTTGCTAAAAGGGATAGTGAGCTTTCTAAATATTATAATCAAGCAGTAAATTATGCCTATCGATATGGTAAGAACCATAATGAGGTATTTTATTATTTAATTGATAAAGGCTTAGATAATGATAGTGCTAATAATATCGTAGATAGAATTAAATCAAAAAAGCTTATTAACGAAGCTGAATTAATCAATAGCTATATCTATTCTTATGCTAAAGCCTATAATGGTAAAAAGATGATAGAGGAAAAGCTAAAGAATAAGAAATTTGATAAAGAGTTAATAGCGAATGCTATTAAAAGTATGGATTATGATTTATATTATGATGCTTTAGCTAAGCTTTATGAGAAAATAAAGCACAAATATGATAAGTATGATGACTATATTAAAAGGCAGAAAATAAAGTTATATTTATATCAAAGAGGCTATGATTCAAGCGATATAAGTACGCTAGATATATAAATAGTAAAACGTTTTTACATAAAAAATACCTTTTTTTTAATAAAAAAAGGGCATTATATGGTAAAATTTAAATGATAATTTATTTAAAGAAAGGGGACTTTGGAATGAATTACGCAAATTTCAAGGATGTTAAAACTTTTAAACAAGCATTTATTTCTAATGTTGAGAATAAATATGCAGTAGACTTTAAGGATTCAACACCTTACCAACAATATGTTGTTTTAGGTGAAATGGTTAGATTCTATATTGCAAAGGATTGGCATGAAACAAATAAAATTCAAAGCCGTCAGGAATTAAGAAAGGTATATTACTTCTCAATGGAATTCTTAATGGGAAGAATGATTACTAATAACTTAATGAATGCTGGTGTATATAATGTAGTTAAAACTGCATTTGATGAATTAGGAATTGATTTAAATGAGGTAGAGCATCAGGAGGCAGATGCCGGATTAGGTAACGGTGGTTTAGGTAGACTTGCAGCCTGCTTCATGGATTCAGTTGCTTCACTAGGTTTACCAGTTCATGGTAACTGTATCAGATACCGTTATGGTTTCTTTGAGCAAGGAATCAAGAATGGTTATCAGGTAGAGCATCCTGATAGATGGTTAAAGGATCTAAACGTATGGGAAATCAGAAAGGATCAGGATTCTGTAGAAATTCCATTCTACGGATATATTGATATTTCTAACCAAAATGGTAAATTACGTGTTAAGCATAGAAATGCAGAATACGTTAAGGCTGTTCCATATGATGTACCTATCATCGGTGATAACAACCATGTAGTTAACACATTAAGATTATGGAGTGCAGAACCAAGCCAATATGAGCCAGATGGAGATGCATTCGAGTATCATAAGAAGCTTCGTGAGATTTCATCAATGCTTTATCCAAATGATGAAAATGAGGAAGGTAAGCTTTTACGTTTAAAGCAACAATATTTCTTCGTAAGTGCTGGTGTAACTAGTGCTATCCAAGCTCACAAGAAGGTTTATGGTACAGTTAAGAATTTAGATAAGAAGGTAGTATTCCATATCAATGATACTCACCCTTCATTAATCGTTGCAGAATTAATGAGAATTCTAGTTGACATTGAAGGCTTAGAGTGGGATGATGCATGGAAGATTACAAAGAATACATGTGCTTATACAAACCACACTATCCTATCAGAGGCATTAGAGAAGTGGCCAGTACATCTATTCAAGAGATTATTACCAAGAATCTATACTATCGTTGAGGAAATCAACCGTAGAATAATTATTGATATCGCTAATAAGTATGGTCAAAATTCTAAGGAATGCTACGACATGGCAATTATTAAGGATAACACAATCCATATGGCTAATTTAGCCATTCATGGTTCATTCAGTGTAAATGGTGTTGCTGCACTACATACTGAAATCCTAAAGAATATCGAAATGAAGGTATTCAATGATTATTATCCTGGTAAGTTCAATAATAAGACAAATGGTATAACTCATAGAAGATGGTTATTACATTCAAATCCAGAGCTAGTTAAGATTTTAAATAGAATTTGTCCTGATTGGGTTAAGGACCCTGAAGCTAAATTCCCATTACTTGAGAAGTATGCAGATGATCCAAAAGTTCAAGAGGAGTTCGCAGCAATGAAGCGTGCTCGTAAGCAGGAGCTTGCAAAGAAGATTTATGCTTCACAATCAATTTCACTTGATACTAATTCAATCTTTGATATTCAGGTAAAGAGATTACATGAATATAAGCGTCAGCTAATGAATGCACTACATATTATGTACGTATATAATAGATTAAAGTCTGATCCAGAATTTAAGGCTAATTATTATCCTCATACATTTATCTTTGGTGCAAAGAGTGCTCCAGGCTATGTATTCGCAAAGAAGATTATTAAGCTAATCAATACAATCGCTGATAAGGTTAATAATGATGATGAAACAAATTCATTATTAAAGGCTGTATTCGTAGTAAATTATAATGTTACTTATGCAGAAACTATCATTCCAGCAGCTAACGTAAGTGAGCAAATTTCTACAGCTTCTAAGGAAGCATCTGGTACTTCAAATATGAAGTTTATGATGAATGGTGCAATCACTTGTGGTACTCTAGATGGTGCCAACGTTGAAATTAGTGATTTCGTTGGTGAGGATAACATTGTTATTTTCGGTATGAACGCTGATGAGGTTACATCAATCTACGCTAAGGGTGGCTATAACCCAATGGATTATTACATGAATGATGAAAGAATTCATCAGGTTATCGACCAATTAACTAATGGCTTCTTCGAAAATGTAGATCAAAATGAATTCGCTATGATTAGAGATAATCTACTTTATACAGATAATTACTTTGTATTAAAGGATTTCGATTCTTATATTAAGGCTCAAGAAAAGATTAATGACCTATATAAGGATCAAAAGAAGTGGTTACATATGTCAATAGTAAATGTTGCTAAATCAGGCTTCTTTACTACTGATAGAACAATGCGTCAATATAATGAAGATATTTGGCATGTTGATGCATACAAATTAGATAATAATTAATAAAAGAGGGGAGTTACCCCTCTTTTTAGGCGGTGAAGGTATGCTAGAATTTAAAAATGAAGGAAATATAGATAATGAGATATCAAAGCTAAAAAGAATAACTAGCTTTATTTCAGCAGGCTCTATTATTCTAACTGCAAATTTAATAGCTTGGGCAATATGCTTAATTACATTAGATAATCCATTATTATATGGAATAGTAACAGCTATAAGCTTCTTTATCTTTTTAGCATATCTAATTTTTACCTATAGATTCTATGTAGCATTAGCTCATAAGAATAATGTAAAAAAGGTATATTTTAATCATAGATTAAGAAGAAATAATGAATATTCTAAATTCTTTGATACAGGCTCTGATTTAATTGATAAGGAAGACTATAAGGAATTAGATTTAGATTTATTTGGTAAGAATTCATTATTTCAATATCTATCAGTTTGTAAAACTAAATATGGTAGATTGAAGCTTAAGGAGGCTTTAACTACACCAAGGGATAATGATACAGATTATACTGACACGATAGAATATTTAGCAAATGATGAGCATACAGTAGAAATAGAAGCTAGATTACTAGAATTCAAAAGTGATGCAAAAAAGCTAGATTATGATATTATGTATCAAGCATTTGAAACTAAAATTAAATTTAACCCATTATGGCTAATACCTATATTATCCTTCCTAGGAACAATAGTATATTTAATACTAATATTCACATTAGGATTAAATCCTTATTTTCTATTTATATTTGGATTTACTAATTTTATTCTAGCTAAGCTATGCCTAAAGAATGAGGTATTTGATATTGATTCAACTAATTATTACTATTTAATGGATAATTATTATTATCTATCAAAGGAATTAGAATCAATTGATCCTAAAACTAAAAGATTAGAGGAAATAAAGCATGAAGCCTCTAAATCAATTTTAGATATAAGAAAAATAAAAAATATATTAAATTTACTTTCTACTCGAAGAAATATTATCTTTAATATATTTTCAAATCTAATTTGTATATTTGATTTATTTATTATTTTAATATTCAATAATAAAGCTAAAAGCATTATTAATTTAAAGAAGTATTTTGAGCTTGTTGGTGAACTAGAATGCATAATGTCACTTGCTAATATCGGTATGGATAATGAGGTTTATACAAAGCCAAATGATGGTGAAATAAATGGAGTTGATATGTATCATCCATTAATCAAAAATTGTGTGCCAAACAGCTTAGCATTATCTGGTGGTATCATTCTAACAGGTAGTAATATGAGTGGTAAAACTACATTCATGAGAACACTTGGTATCTGCCAAACATTATATAACGCAAAGGGCTTAATACCTGCCAAGAGCTTTACATCTACTAATCTAAGTATTTACACATCTCTTCGTGCAAATGATATGCTAGCGGAGGGAATCAGTACATTCTACGCTGAAATACTTAGAATGAAGAAAATCAATGAAGCAATCAAATCTCAGCATGTATTAGTATTAATTGATGAAATATTTAAGGGTACTAACGCCACAGATAGAATAAGTGCTTCATTAAAGGTTATCGATAAGCTTAATAGCTTTAATGCCTCATTTATTATTACAACACATGATTTTGAATTATGTGATGCTAATAATATTACTAATTATCATTTTAATGAGGAATATATTAATGATAAAATATCCTTCGATTATATGATTAAGGAAGGAAAATGTGAAACAAAAAATGCCATCTATTTATTAAAGATGGCAGATATCATATAATGCTCTAATCGCTCCTGATTCATTATTATCATATTTGGTAATAATATCGGAGCGTTTTTTTAATTCCATGTCGGAATTACGCATAGCTATTTTTACATCACATTTTAAGAACATATCATAATCGAATGTAGAATCGGTTATCGCTATAAATTTATCATCCTTATATCTATTCTTTAGCATATAATATCCATCTGATTTAGATATTGGATTTTTAAATACTAATATTATTTCTCTATTTTTATCTTTAGCAATAGATTTAAATCTAAGCTGTAATTGATGTAATTTATCTTTAAATCTATCTGATGCTTCATTTGCGATAACGAATGTAAATGATGGTCTATCATCATCAACTATAGTTACCTTAATTCTATTATTCTTAGGATAGAAGAATTCTAATCTATCCTGATACTTATAAATTATAGTATCAGTTTCTGATTCAGAATATGCAGTATAAATGTATCTATTAAATGTGTTAATTAATGTATTAATTATTATTTTAGAAATGTTATTAACATGTACCTCATTATCGATTAATGCGATATTAGATGATAATGAAAAAATATTTAGATTTAAATTATATTTATTCTTAAAATTTAATAAATCATTATATGATGAGCTTGATAATATACATAGGTGATTGTTATCACATATGTATTTAAGCTTATCTAAATATTTACTATCGATTTCACCATTATCCATAACGAGTGTTCCATCGAAGTCACACATAATTGAATACATTATTATCACCAGGTAATATTATATAATAATTAGTATAAAAAATGTATGAAATAATTGAATAATTTTACGCAATTAAAAAAAATGTTGATTTTAGCCTTAATATAGTTTATACTATATTCAGTATTAAAGAGAGGTTAAAGCCTCTCTTATTTATTTGAATGGAGGGATATTTGTTGGATATAAATATTTGTAAGGAAATATTAGACCCATTCCTTAAGGAAAATGATTTGATATTTTATAGTGTTGAATTAGTTAAGGAATATGGAAGCCTAATATTAAGAGTAATCCTAGATAAGAAGGATGGACTTGATATTGATTTACTAGCTAAGGCTAATGAATATCTATCCGAAAGAATAGATAAATACGACGCTGATATGCCTGAATATATGCTTGAGGTATCATCAAGGGGAGCAGAAAGAACCCTTGATAGCGAGGAAGAAATTAATGAAGCCTTAGATAGCTATATCCATGTTGAAACTAGCAATATGGTATATGATGGAGTATTAGTAGAAAATAATGTTGATAGCATAACAATGACTATTAATATTAAAGGCAGATTTAAAAAGATTCCAATAAAAAAAGAAGAAATAAAGCTAATTAGATTAGCAGTAAAAATTTAGGAGGATAGTTGAAAATGATTAATAAGGAATTCTTTAAAAATGCAGAAGAGGTTGCTGAATCAAAGGGCATTTCTGTAGAGGATGTATATGATAACTTTTCTAAGGGATTAGTTAATTCATATAAGAAAATTTATGGTAATACATCATGTAGAGTTGTAATAAATCCAGAAAAGTGTGAAATATTATTATTTGGTGTTCATAAGGTAGTAGCTGAATTAAGCGAGACTCCAAATCCTGAGGAGCCAGCAGAAATGCTACTAGAGGATGCTAAGAAGATTAAGGCAAGCTATAAGGTTGGCGATATTGTTGAGCAACAAATCAATATCAAGGAATTTGGTAGAACAGCAATAGGTGCAGCTAAGAGTGTTTATACACAGGGTGTTAGAACACGTCAAAGAGAGCTTGCATATGAGCATTTCAAGGGTTTAGAGAATGAAATGGTACTTGGTGAGGTAACTAATATCACTGATAAATTCGTATCATTAGATTTAGGAATGAATGTTTCAACAATTCTTCCTACAACTGAATTATTACCAAATGATAATTTCAAGATTGGTGATAATGTAAGAGTATACATTAAGAGAGTTGAGCAAACTAGTAAGGATCCTAGAGTTTCAGTATCTAGAACAGATAGAGCATTAGTTACTAGATTAATGGAGAATAATATTCCTGAAATCAAGTCTGGTGTTATTGAAATTAAGGGTATCGCTCGTGATCCTGGTGATAGAAGCAAGATTGCTTTATTCTCAAATGACCCACATGTAGACGCAATCGGTTCATGTGTAGGTGAGGGTGGAGCTCGTATTAGAGAAATCGTTAATGCTTTAGGTGGCGAAAAGGTTGATTTATATGAGTGGAGTGAGGATCCTGAGGAATTAGTATCTAATGCACTTCAGCCAGCTTCAGTTACTCAGGTAATCGAAATTGATGAAAAGAACAAAACATCTAAGGTTGTAGTACCTGATGAGCAATTATCACTTGCTATCGGTAAGAGTGGACAAAATGTTAGACTTGCTGTTCAATCTTGTGGATGGAAGATTGATATTATGCCAACATCAGAGGCTTATCAAAAAGGATTGATTTTAAAGTGAGAGAAAAGAAATTAGTTTTAAGAACCTGCGTATTTTCAAGAGAGGTATGTGAAAAGAAGGATTTATTCCGTATCGTTAGAACACCTGAGGGTGAGGTAGTTATTGACACTAAGGGTAAGGCTAATGGTAGAGGAGCTTATCTAAAGAAGGATAAGGAAATAATTCTTAAGGCACAAAAGGCTAAGGTTCTTGACAAAAAGCTTGAGGTAACTGTTCCAGATAGCATTTATCAAGAGCTAATTAATATGTTATAAAATTATGGATAAGATATTAAATAACTTAGGCCTATGTCAAAGAGCTTCAGGTGTTATCTCTGGTGAGGAAATGGTTATTGAATATATAAGAGCTAACAAGGTTTATTATGTATTCTTAGCTAGCGATGCCTCAGATAATGCTAAAAAGCAAATATTAGATAAGGCAAAATTCTACAATGTAGAGGTTGATATGACATATTCATCATTTGAGCTTTCCTCTGCCATTGGAAAATCTGGTAGAATGGTGGTCGGAATCACAAATAGTGGATTTGTAAAAATTTTAAAGAAATAAGGTGATTTTGTGGCTAAAAATAAAAATAAAAAGGAAACAAGAGCTTCAAATATTCCAGCAAAGGATAAGAAAAATAACAACGATTCTCAAGAGAAGATTGTTATTTATAGACCTGATATGACAGTTGCTGATTTAGCTCAAGCTATGGGTAAGACTAATGCCCAAATAGTTATGAAGCTTATGCAACTTGGTATTATGGCTAATCAAAACCAAACAATTGATAGAGAAACAATTGAGCTTGTTGCGATGGATTTTGGTTATGAGCTTCAAAATGAGGTTGTAACAGACGCTACTAGATTTGAAGAAATCGAAATAGTAGATGATGAGAGCCAATTAGTTTCTCGTCCACCAGTTGTTACAATAATGGGTCACGTCGACCATGGTAAAACAACATTACTTGATACAATCAGAAACTCAAGAGTTGTTAAGAACGAGGCTGGTGGTATCACTCAACATATCGGTGCTTACCAGGTTAACCATAAGGGCTTCCCTATTACATTTATTGATACTCCAGGACATGCTGCATTTACACAAATGCGTGCTCGTGGTGCTCAAATAACTGATATAGTTGTATTAGTTGTTGCTGCTGATGATGGCGTAATGCCTCAAACAGAGGAAGCAATAACTCATGCTAAGGCTGCTGGATGTCCAATTATTGTAGCTGTTAATAAGATGGATAAGCCAACTGCTAACCCAGATAGAGTTATGCAAGAATTAGCTAATTATGATTTACTTGCAGAGGCTTGGGGAGGAGATACAATCTTCGTTCCTATTTCAGCATTAAAGGGTACTGGTGTTGATCAATTACTTGAAATGATTCAGCTAGTTGCCGAAATGAAGGATTTAAAGGCTAACCCATCAAGACTTGCAATGGGTACAGTTATCGAGGCTCAGCTTGATAAGGGTAAGGGCCCAGTTGCTACATTCCTAGTTCAAAATGGTACATTAAAGGTAGGAGATTGCGTAGTTGTTGGTAATACATGGGGTAAGGTTCGTACAATGGAGGATGATACTCATGCTAAATTCCAGGAAGCAACTCCATCACTAGCTGTTGCTGTAACAGGCTTAAATGAGGTTCCTTTTGCCGGAGATAAATTCATGGTATTCTCTGATGAAAGAACAGCAAGAGAAATCGCAGAGGCTAGAAACCTAAAGGCTAAATATGAATCAAGCATGGTTAAGAAGGCTGCTTCATTAGATGATTTATTCAAGAGTGAGGATAAATCAAAGGAATTAAATCTAATCATTAAGTGTGATGTTCAGGGTTCAACTGAAGCATTAAAGGCATCACTTGAAAAGATTAATGTTGAGGATTTAAAGGTTAATATCATTAGAGCATCTGTTGGTGCAATCACTGATACTGATGTAGTACTTGCAGAGGCATCACATGCTATTATTATAGGATTTAATGTAAGACCTATGGCTCCAGTTAGAATTGAGGCTGAAACTAAGGGCGTTGAAATTAGATTATATAATATTATCTATAAGGTTATTGAGGATATTGAGGCTGCCCTAAAGGGTATGCTTGACCCTGTATATGAAGAGGTTGTTACTGGACAATGTGAGGTTAGAAGCTTATTCAAGCTTTCAAAGGTTGGTACAATCGCAGGTTGTTATGTAACTGATGGTGTAATTGAAAGAAATTCACTTGTTAGAGTATTACGTGATGGTATTGTAGTATTTGAGGGTAAGATGGCATCATTAAAGAGATTTAAGGATGACGTTAAGGAATTTAAATACGGCTTTGAATGCGGTATTACAATTGAGAATTTCAATGATATTAAAGAAGGAGATATTATTGAAGCTTCAATTATGAAGGAGATTCCTAGATAATGGGCTTATCACTTGAAAGATTAGAATCATTATCTTTACGTGAATTATCATTACTATTAAGACGTGACCCTAAGGGAAATGGTTTAAATAATGTTAGTGTTACTGAGGTAAGAATAACAAAGGATTTATCATTTATGACTATTTTCTATTCCTTCTATCAGGGTACAGAGGAGTATTATCAGCAATTATTAGAATCAAATAAGGTTTATATCAGAATGGAGCTAGCTAAAAAGATTAAAGCAAGAAAGATGCCTGATTTGATTTTTAAGCGTGATACATCTCTAGATTATGGTAATCACATTGAGGATTTAATCCAAGAAATACATAAAAAGGATGAGAATAAATAATTATGGCAGAAAAGGATATTGATGAAGCAGTAGAAAAGAAGTTTGGTCATAAAACAGAAATGTTTGAGACTAATGCTAATAATAGAATTAAGCACATTGTAGCGATTGCTTCAGGTAAGGGTGGAGTAGGTAAATCTATGGTTACTACCCTACTTGCTACACATTTATCTAAAAAGGGATATAAGGTTGGTATTTTAGATGCTGATATTACAGGACCTTCTATTCCAAAGGGCTTTGGTGTTCCTGCATATGTTGATGGAACTAATGAGCTTATGTTTCCACAAATTTCAAAGGGTGGAATTGAAATAATGTCTATCAATCTATTATTTGAGGATCCAACTATTCCAGTATTATGGCGTGGTCCTATGATTGGTAGTGCCCTTAAGCAATTTTATTGCGATGTATTATGGGGAGAATTAGATTATTTATTAATCGATATGCCTCCAGGAACTGGTGATGTTGCGATGACATTATATCAATCAGTACCTGTAGATGGTGTAGTTATTGTATCAACACCACAGGATTTAGTTAAGATGATCGTTGGTAAGGCAGTTAATATGTGTAAGCAAATGAACATGAAGATTCTTGGCTTAGTTGAGAATATGAGCTATATGAATTGCCCTTGCTGTGGCGAAAAGCTATATCCATTTGGTGAATCAAAGCTTGAAGAGGTTTCAGAATTCTATAACATCGTTCCATTAGGCTCACTTCCTATCAATCCTGATAGTAATAAGCATGTAGATAATGGTACTGTAGAGGATTTAGATTCTTCATGCATGGAAGATATAGCAAACAAGATAGACGCAATGCTAGAATAATAGGGTGAAATAATGAATAATAAGGATTTAGCAAATTTAATATTTCCAAATATTAATTTAACAATTGAGGATTTAGAAAAAAGATATCCAAAGAGAAATTTACCTGAGGGAGCGATGGTAACTAGATTCGCTCCATCTCCTACAGGCTTTTTACATACTGGTAGCTTATTTACTTCACTTGTATCAGCTAGATTTGCTAAGCAATCTGGGGGAGTATTTTATATTAGACTTGAGGATACAGATACTAAGCGTGAAATTGAAGGCTCAGGTGAGTCTTTAATTAAGCAGCTTGCAGTATTTGATGTTATTCCTGATGAGGGTTATTTATCAGATGATAAGGAAATAGGATCTTATGGTCCATATAAGCAATCATCAAGAAGTGAAATATATAATACTGTAATTAAGCACCTACTTGAAATTGGTAGAGCATACCCATGCTTTGCATCTCAGGAGGAGCTTGCTGAATTAAGAAAGAAACAGGAAGCATTAAAGGAAATACCAGGCTATTATGGTAAATATGCAATCTATAGAGATTTACCTATAGATGAGGCTATTAAGAGAATTAAGAATGGTGATCCATATATCATCAGATTTAAATCTATGGGTGACCATAATAATAAGGTATCATTCCATGATGAGATAAGAGGAGATCTAGAATTAACTCAAAATGATCAGGATATCGTAATCTTAAAATCAGATGGATTACCTACATATCATTTTGCTCATTTATGTGATGATCACTTTATGCATACAACAGTAGTAACTAGAGGTGAGGAGTGGCTACCTAGCTTACCTATCCACCTTGAATTATTTGATACTCTAGGCTTTGAGCGTCCTAAATATGCTCATTTCCCAGTTATTATGAAGGTTGAGGATGGTAATAGAAGAAAGCTTTCTAAGAGAAAGGATGCTGAGGCAGCATGCTCATATTTCTTAGAAAAGGGTTATCCAAAATATGGATTCATCGAATATCTACTTACTATTGCTAATTCAAATTACGAGGCTTGGAGAAATCTTAATTTAGATAAATCTCCATATGATTTCAAGCTTACATTCGATAAGATGTCACTTGATGGTGCTTTATTCGATTTAGAAAAGGTTGAATCAATTTCTAAGGAGAGAATGGCTTATCGTAAGGCATCTGATCTAGAGATGGAAGTAGAAACATGGGCAAAGGAGTATGATACTAATTTCTACAATAAGATAGTTAAGAATAGAGAATTCCTAACTCAAATCTTAAATATCGAAAGAGAAAAGGAAAACCCAAGAAAGGATTATGCTAAATATTCTGATATTTACCCAATAATTTCTTTCTTCTATGATGATGTATATAATGAAATAGATAAGAATACACTTGATTGGACAGTAATGAAATCAAAGAGCGAATTCAAAGGGGTAGATAAATCTATAGTAAAGGAATTACTAACAGAATATATGTCTTCATACAATGTAGATGTAGATGAGGATACATGGTTTGGTAATCTAAAGGCTATAGCTGAAAAATATAAATTTACTTCTGATAGAAAAGCATATAAGGCTAACCCAAATGACTTCAATGGTCAGGTAGGAGACGCAGCAGGATTCTTAAGATTATGTCTTGCTGGTAGAAAAAATACACCTAATATTTATTACGTACAAAAAATATTAGGTAAGGAAAAGGTATTTAATAGAATAAATTCTATTATAAGTAAATTTTAACTTGCAAAATAAGTAAATTATGGTATCATTATATGTGCGTGGTCATAATACGCATATATAATAGCCTTGGCCTGTTGGTGAAACGGTTAACACATCGCCCTCTCAAGGCGACATTCATGGGTTCGAATCCCATACAGGTCACCATTTGATTCGAATGCGAACACTTTATTAAGTTGTTCGCTTTTTTTGTTTATTGAGTCAGTATTATTACAAATGATAATTATATGTCTATCCTCAGTAATAATTACTTGCTTTAAAATAGAATTAAATAATACTT
>JAEEGL011988010.1_pt1 | contig 16625 bp, 23 predicted proteins | sample 9134231 | NCBI WGS metagenome assembly JAEEGL01 (sample SAMN16246548, study PRJNA631951) | gut metagenome | biome: gut microbiome; feature: rumen; material: fiber-attached | host: Bos | place: Iran: Karaj | collected 2018-10 | reverse complement strand
TTACCATTAGACCACATCCTTTCTTTTTAGGATGTTTTTTGTAAACACAAAAAAACTAATCCTTTCGGATTAGCCGTATATCTTAAGCTGAACTATAAAAGTTCGAGCAGATTTCCAAATGGTACCCTCGACTGGATTCGAACCAGCGACCGACCGCTTAGAAGGCGGTTGCTCTATCCAGCTGAGCTACGAGGGCATCAGCAAGATGATTATATAACAAATGGCCCATAATATCAAGCATTTTTAATTAATATCAATGGTTATATCATGGATATTATAAGTATCTCTGATCGATAGAGTTAGGGCATATTTTAATTCTTCTTCGATGTCATTATTATTTAAACCGGCTAAAACTTCATTGTTAAAAGTTAATTTAATTGAGTTTTCTAATACTTCATATTCTTGTAATTCGAAAGACGCTTTCAAAAAACTGTGAATATTGGCATTAATATATGGAGTTGCTTTTAATTCGTTAACTATTACTTCAATTTTTGATGTACCTTTATTTGTAATCTTTGTAATTGGTATATAATAGTTAGTATTTAAATAACTTCCTGGATAGTAAACCGTTATTTGTTCAGTATTCTTGAGACTATTTAAGAAAAAATCTTTATTGATTCCATATTCATAATTAAGTATTTCAGGTAAAGGTTTATGCGAATGGGGGAGTTCAGTAAGTTGGCTACCATTTATAAAAATTTTAATTCCGTTGATTTCTTTAATTTCGCACAAAGAATAAATCAAAGCTTCTATCAGTTTTTCTTCATCTTCTTCTTGAACGTCAAGTAGATGATAAGAAAAATTTAAATTTATAATATTATCTTTTATTGAATAATCAATTAGTTCGGTATTTTGTGGAATGACAGCTTTAAATCCTTTAGGTATTTGAGCATGATATTTACCATTAATAGTAAGGAGTTCAATAATATATTCAATATCATCTTTATAAGATGGAATATTGATACGAAAAACATAATCGCTTTGATTTTGTAGATAAACGGGAATATCTTTTAAGGATTCATAAATAATATTGGGTTTTTCATTTTCCGTTTTTGAGGGAATTAAATAAATAATAGTTAATAATAACAAAGCAAAAGAGGAAATGAAAATTCTTCGAATCGCGCTTTTTTTTAGCATCCAGAATCACCTAATTAAATATATTTAATAATATCAAGTAATATGCAAAAAAGCCCAGGGGGCTTTTATTCTATTTCTAAAGCATTTAATTTTAATAGTTCAATAACGGCGTTGCAACGGTTTTTAACGCCAAGTTTTTGCATAACATTCGATATATGGTTGCGCACCGTTTTTTCACTAATAAACAATTTTTGGGCAATTTCTTTTGTTGAATAATTATTTATAAGTAGGGTAAATATTTCTTGCTCTCTTTTGGTTAATAAATTCCTTTCCATTTTGATACTCGCTTTCATATTATTTTATGAGTATTTTTATGGAAAGTTCGTTATTTTTGGAACTTAACAGTTATATATTTTTGATCATCATATAGTTTTTGTACTTCATTAATTATTTGGTTAACTTTATCGATACCTAAATCTTTACCAGATACGGTAATATTAATAGTATTATCATTAATTACTACACATGTGTTGATATTAAATTTATCCTTTAATATTTTTTCAATTTTTTGCATTTGTCCTTTTTGGGTTTTGAGACTTTGAAGCTTTAAATAGGCTTCATTTTTATCCTTTATAGATGATGAATCATTTAATAATTGTTCAGTAGCGGTTTCCATAGCGCTTAATATTTTTTCTTCCTCTAAAGCTTTTAAAGCAATTAAAACATCGGCTTCGTTAATCTCAATAACTTCCGATAAACTATTGGTGTTACTAACCATTGATACAAGAGATTTTTCTGGTATTGATACATAATAAACACATAGAATAATGATCAAAGAGAAGAGAGTAATGAACCAAAGGTTTTGTTTATTTATCATTATATTCAACCAACTTTCTATGTTAAAGAATATGTTTTCTTTGTAAAAATATTCCATGTAAATTGATGACAACAATAAAGTAAAAATTGCGTTAAATTTTGGCGCAAAAAAATTTTTGAGAGTCAAAAAAAGGAAATGAATATATAACGGGATATATATGAGAGTGAAGGGAGGATAAATATAAAATGAAAAAGATGATAATTGTACGTCAAACCGAAATTAAGGATTGTGGAGCATGCTCGCTTCAGTCTGTAATTAGGTATTATGATGGATACGTTTCTTTAGAAAAAATTCGGCAGGACACTTATACTTCACTTGAAGGAACCACTGTTTTTCATTTAAAGAAGGCTGCGGAAAAATATGGTTTTGATGTATTGGCCAAAAAAGATCTAGATTATACATTTCAAAACCAGTTACCAGTAATTGTTCATGTCCAATATGAAAATGGTTTATGTCATTTTATGGTTGTTTATGAATGTCATCAAAACAAATTGATTATAATGGACCCAAGTAAGGGAAAAGTTATAATGAGTCGAGATGACTTCAACAAAATATTTACTGGTGTTGTAATTGAACTAAGTCCAAAGCATTCAATAGTTTTACAACAAAAAGGCACTAATATTTATTCATTATTTATACGAATTATCAAAAGTAATAAGAATATAATAATTAGATTATTTATCGCTAGTATCTTACTTATTATATTTACTATCATTTCTGGTTTTTATTTTAAAGTATTATATGAACAAGTTGGTAATATTAATCATAGTTTTACGATTTTTTTAATATATATTTTCTTGTTATTTATGTTACTTAAAACTATTTATAGTTTTATTAGAAATTATTACTTAAACATCATAAATAAAAATATTGATGTGCAATTGTTTTCTGATTTTATTCAACATTTATTTAAAATCCCTTTAAAAACTATTAGTACCAGAACAACCGGTGAAATTGTATCGAGAGTTAATGAACTTTGGGAAATAAAAAGTTTGTTTTCACAAATCTTTTTATCTGGTACTCTTGATATGACATTATCCGTTAGTTCAATGATTGTTTTATTTATAATTAATCGACAGCTTAGTATTATTCTAATAATATATATTGTTATTTACGTTTTGGTTAGTTTGTTATTTAGTCCATACCTTTATAAAAGATTATTGGGTAATATTGAATATCACACGGTGTTTAATACTACATTTGTTGAAAGTGTAGATATGATTAATAGTATTAAGAATTTAGGTATGACGAAGGAAAGTTGTCATAATATTGAAAAGAAGTTATGTCATACAATATATGATAGTTATTCTTTTAATAATACATATAACTACTTCGAATTATTCAGAACGTTAATTGATGAATTGTTAATCTTTATTATTAGCACTTATAGTTTTTACTTAATTGTAAACGATCAAACATCTTTAATTAGTGTCTTTATCTTTAATTCATTAATGGCTTATTTCGTGGACCCAATTAAAAACCTTATTTCCGTAGTACCAAAATACAACTTTTTACGAGCAAGTTTTAATAAAATATGTGATTATGTAGACATTAAGGAGGAACACGAAGGAGACCTAAGTAACTTTGCAAATGGCGATATCAAATTTGAGAATATTACTTATTCATATAATGATTACTATAAAGTATTAAATGATTTCAATATTGTAATTAAGATGGGTGATAAAATAATGATAAAAGGACCATCCGGCTGTGGGAAAAGTACTTTATGTAAGCTTTTAAACCGTGATATTACTCCTCAGCATGGTTCAATAACTATAAATGATAAAAATATTATGGATTATAGTTTAAAAACAATTAAACATAATATTACATATGTAGGCCAAAAAGAAAGACTATATACTGATACTATTAAGAATAATATAATGTTCTTTCGCAAAAACAATCAATTATTTGATAAGGTATGTAAAATTTGTTGTTTAGAAAGTATTGTTGAAAAAAAGCCTTTAAGGTATGAAAGCGGTGTTAGTAATGATGCAACTAATATATCTGGTGGCGAAAAACAAAGAATCGTTCTTGCAAGAGCTTTATTAAATAATAGTAAAATATTAATTTTAGATGAAGCCCTAAGCGAGGTTGATTACGATCTCGAAAGGGACATTATCAACAATATTAATATTGCTTTTCCCGATAAAACAATAATATATGTATCGCATAAGAATCAAACAGATTTGTTTAAGAAGGTGGTTTATGTTGGATAATCATGATAGCTATAATTCATTATTAAACATTAGCCACAAAGAACGTTTATCACTTTTTATATTACCCGTAATGATAATCATAACCATTGTACTAATGTGTTTTATTCAGTCATATGATGTTAGTTCCTTTTTATACGTATATGAAAAAAGATTTATAGTTACAGTTCCCGTCGAAGACTCTGACTATGTTATAAATGGGGATTTTGTAACAGTTGAAAACCATAAATATGAGTATGAAATTTCAAATATTTCATCAGTGATGAATGATGGTATGACTAATTATCAAAACATAACGATAAACATTAACGGAATAAAAGAACCAATAAACAATCAAGTTGGTACTATTAGTTTTTACTATAATAAAGAACCTATAATAAAAAAAATATTAAAAGTATTTTTTTGGAAAGGATGAGATGAAATTATTAAACGATAACGAAGCAATGAATTATGTTGGTGGTATTAAAATATCTAAAGCCGCTATTGCAATAATTGTTGGTGTTACAACATTTATTTTGGGCATCATTGACGGTTTAAGTAATCCTCAAAGGTGTAATCGCTAATGATTTTAAAAGAAAGCGAAAGCATTAGCGTTATTGGCGGTGCTACAGGCTTTACCGCAGCTTTAATTTCGGCTGTGAATAAAGTTATTTCAACCATTTATAGTTATGGTCAAAATTTGGGATCAGCCATTATAAGATTGATTCGTAAAAACGCGTGTTAGACAACAAAGGAGCAATTTTTATATGCTCCTTTGTTTTATAATAAACCCATTAAATAAAATGAACAATTACATTATTTTTTCATATTTTGAATGATATAATTAAACTTCTTGTCAAAAAAAAGGGGTAGTGTTATAATAGTCCTAGCAAACGAAGGGAGGGATATTGATGACAAAGGTTGTAGTTCAAAATGGTAATGTTGATCTTGCTTTAAAGAAGTTCAAAGCAAAAGTTGCACGTAGTGGCGTCCCTTCTGAACTTAAGAAAAGAAAATGTTATGAGAAACCAGGCGTAAGAAGAAGAAATGAAAGAAAAGAAAACATTAAAAATTCTCGCCGTAGAAATCATAACTAATAGGTGACATATGTTAGATAAAATTAATAAAGATTTAACAACAGCGATGAAAAACCAAGATGCTTTTAAACTTTCAGTATTAAGAATGTTAAAAAGTGATATTATCGCTGAAAGCCGTAAAGGTAGTTTGCATGAATTAACTGATGATGAGATTATGAAAGTAATTAAGCGTCAGGTAAAGGTTAGAAAAGATTCTGTCAAAGAATATGAACAATATGGAAAGATGGAAACTGTTGAAAACCTTAATAAAGAAATCGAAGTATTAAATGACTATCTTCCAGCAGAAATGTCCGAGGAAGAAATAAACAAAGTTATTGATGCGGTATTTGCCGAACTAAAACCAGCATCAATCAAAGAGATGGGCGCTGTAATGAAGGCCGTATCTAGTAAGATAACTAATGCCGATATGGGATTTGTTAGTAAATTAATTAAAGATAGATTAAGTTAATCTATCTTTTTTCATATACTTAATTATGGTGATAATATGCACATGAAAAATATTGCGATAAGTTTTTTATATGATCAAGATGAATATGTTATTTGGTCTAATAATGGCGTATATATTTACGGTGTTCAAGACTTAATAACTATAAATGGTTATAACATTGAATTAAGACTAATAAAGAACAGTATTCAAATAAAAGGTAATAATCTAAAAATTATTAAGAGTAGTGAAAAAGAAATTAGCATCCAAGGAGATATTCATGAAATTATCAAATAGTATGATATATTTTGTAGTACAAGATGAGAATAATAATCAACTAATTGGTGAATTTAAAAAAATTGGTGTTGATATCAGTGTTTTTTATTATGACCAACCTGTTTTTAAGACTTCGGTTGATAATTATAAAAAGATTAAAAAGGCTTATCCGTATCTAAAGATTAAAAAAATAAAATATGAAGGATATCTTTATTGGCAATATTTAGTTAAGAAGTATTATTTAGCGATAATACTTCTTTTTATTAATACCTTTATAGTTTTTTTATTATCATTTTTAATCGTCGATATTGATATTCAAACTAGTGATAAAAGTCTTTATAAAGTCGTAAATGAAGCTTTATTAAACGAAGATATTCATCCATTTTCTATTCGCAAATCATACGGCGACATTCAAAAGATAAAAGATAATATTAAGGAAAAAAATGAATCTATAATTGACTGGTTAGAAATCAAAAAAATTGGAATGAAGTATGTTGTTAATGTTGAGAAAAAAGTCATTAATAATATTAGTACTCCAGCGCGCTACTGTAATATTTATGCTAAGAAAAGTGGTATGGTAAAAAGAGTTAAAACATATCAAGGTACGGCTTTGGTTTCGATGAATGATTACGTATTTCAAGATGATCTTTTGATAAGCGGTGACATTACAAACAATGAACAAGTAGTTAGTCAAATTTGCGCTAATGGAGTAGTGTATGCAGATGTTTGGTATATTATAAATGTGAAAATTCCCCTTGATTATTATGAATATGAAAAAACGGGTAAAATGCGTAAAAATATTGTTATTAAAAAAGGTGATGAAGAATATAAAATATTTAAAAATCGCCTTCAAACATTTGATAGTAATGACTCTTTAATTGGTGAACTATTGGGCATTGAATTCTATTTGCGAAATGATGAAGAAATTATCAAAAAATTGCGACATCATACTTATGAAGAAGCTATCAATAAAGGTTTAAATGAAGCAATTCAAAAGGTTCAGTACAAACTGGAAAAAGATGAGAAAATAGTTAAGCAAAAGGTTTTGCAAAAACAGGTAATTGATAGTACAATGAATATAGATATATTTATTGTAACTGAAGAAAAAATAGGATATCAAAGCGTTAAGGAACAGTGATTAAAATGATTTATAACCTAATTAAAAGTAGTATTATCAATATTTGGCCATCATTGGTTATTGTTAGCGTAACGATGATTATTTTAAGGTTTGTTTATTCATTAAATCATCGGGATAATATTTATTTTTATAAAGAGTTTTGGTCATTTGTAGCTGTTATTTATTTAATATTATTATATGAATTGGTGACTAGAGTGGATATTAATAATTTTGCGGGTGTCAATTTGGTTCCCTTTAGAGAAATAATGCGTTATGAACTTGGCTCTCGAATGTTCTATATTAGCGTAATTGGTAATATTGTTTTGTTTGTGCCTTTTGGCTATATTGTATCAAGTTATATAAAACCCAAAAAAATCTTTTCGGTATTACTAATTCCGGTTATAGTCAGCTTAACAATTGAACTAGTCCAATTAAAAATTGGTCGTTCATTTGATATTGATGATATTATTTTAAATACTATTGGATGTTTAATTGGATATTTAATCTACTTGGGATTAAGATCCCTTGCAAAACATTTGCCTGATGTTTTTAAAAGTAAAGGCTTTAATAATTTTGTTTGTATTGCTATAATAGTTTGCATTGCAATTTATGTTTTAAGTGTATTAGGAGTTCGGATAATAAAATGAATAAATTTGAGATTATTGATGAATATGGCTATAAAGACTATGATATTCTAAATAAGGTATTTAAAAGGACCTTAAAGGAAGAAAAAGTTAACAACGCTTTTTTTAGTGTTGTTTTAGTTGATGAAAAAACAATTCAGGATATTAATCGCGACTATCGAGGAATCGATAAGGTTACTGATGTTATATCATTTGCATTTGAAGATAATGATAAAAAGGAATATAATAATATACGGATATTAGGTGAGATATATATATGTATTCCTAGAATGAAAGAACAAGCTGTAATGTATGGACATTCAGAAGTACGAGAAATTGCTTTTTTAGGTGTTCATGGTTTATTACATTTGCTTGGATATGATCATATGAAAAAAGAAGATGAAGAAATAATGTTTGGGAAACAGGAGATGATTTTAAATGGATTTGATCAAACGAAAAGGTGAAAAGGTAGGACCAATTAAGGATGTAATGCATAAGTTCAAATATTCTTTTCAAGGAATAGCTTATTGTTTTACACACGAGACTAGTTTTATTTTTGAGGCAATTGCAATAGTTGGAGTTGTAACACTAGGAATTTTATTTCATATTACACTTATGGAGTGGGTGTTCTCCCTTCTTTCATTAGTCATGATAATGGAAATAGAATTTTTAAATACTGGTATTGAAGCAACCGTTGACATGGTAACCGAAAAGTTTCATCCACTAGCTAAAATTGCTAAAGATTGTGGTAGTGCTGCAACATGTTTTGCAACTTTTACAGCGCTAATAATAAACCTAATTATATTTATTCCATATGTAATAGATTTCTTTACAAAGTAGGCAATAATGAGGAGCGGGTTTGTAAGTTTTATCGGTCGCCCTAATGTTGGCAAAAGTACTTTGCTAAATACTTTAATGACTCATAAAATTGCAATCACATCTGATAAAGCAGGTACTACACGGAATATTATCCAAGGTATCTATAATGAAAAAGATTATCAAATTGTTTTTGTGGATACTCCTGGTATTGCAAGACCAATTAATAGACTTGGTAAAGTATTGAATCAAAAAGCTTTGGAACAAATAGAGGATGTTGATTGTATTTTATTTGTTGTTGATGGTAAAAAAGGTATTGGCCCTGGCGACAAATATATTATTGAAATATTAAAACGAGTTACAACACCCGTTGTTTTAGTTATTAATAAAATTGATCAATTATCAAAAGAAGAATTAATGAATGATATAGTTGAATATAAAGACTTATATTCATTCGCAGATATTGTTCCAGTATCTGCCTATACAGCTGATAATACAGATCGTTTGCTTGAGGTTATTAAAAAGTATTTAACTGATGAAGTTTTATACTTTGATGATGATATGATTACGTCCAGCACAATGGGCTTTATGGTTTCAGAAATAGTAAGAGAAAAATTATTAAATGAAACGGTAGATGAGGTTCCTCATTCAATTGCATGTAATTGTGTCGGTTACGAAGAAAAAAAAGACATTGTTAATATCCTAGTGGATATTATTGTTGATCGTGATTCAATCAAGAAGATTGTTATAGGAAAGAATGGTAATCGTTTAAAAAAAGTGGGTATTTTAGCACGTGAAGAAATTGAACAAATGGTAGGAAAAAAAGTTTATATTGAACTATATGTTAAAACGATTAAAAATTGGAAAGAAAAAGAAAAATATTTGTTAGAATTAGGATATTTAAACCAAGATGAATAAAAATTTATATATTTACCCATTATTAAAATAGAAGGGTGAATGATATGAATAAAAAAGAAGCTTGGGACAAATTTAAAGAAACCGGCAAAATAGAAGATTATTTAAAATATAAAAATACTAAAGAAGGAAAATAATGTTAACAGAAGTCGAGGGTTTTATCTTAAGTGAAACACCTTATGGTGAAACAAGTAAAATTATTAATGTTTTAACCAGGGATCATGGGGTCATTGGAGTGATGTGCAAAGGTGCAAAATCAATGAAGTCACCGCTTAGAGCATGTACTCAAAGTTTTACTTATGGTATTTTTAATATATATTATAAAGAGAATAAACTATCGACGCTTGTTAGTGTTGATCCAATATCTAGTTTTAATAATATTCGAAGTGATTTAACATTAATTAGTTTTGTTACATATTTAAGTGAGTTAACATCACAAGTTATTAAAGAAAGTGATGCTAGCAAAGTTTACGATGATTTTATTAATACCATTTTAAAAATTGAAGAAGGTTTAGACGCCTTAATACTAACAAATATTTTAGAACTTAAATATTTACCATTACTTGGTGTTGGGCTTGACTTAGACGGTTGTGTTAGATGTGGCAAGTCTACCGATATAGTGACCATAGATGCTTCCTATGGAGGACTCATTTGTAAAAATTGTTATCAAAATGAAAGAATTATTGATTTAAAAATAGTTAAGTTGCTTAGAATGTATTATTATGTTGATATAAAGAGTATTTCTACGATTAATGTAGAAAAAAAATATAAAGATTTAATTAATAAGTTTATAAATGATTATTATGAATCATTTACTGGATTATATTTAAATAGTAAAAAGTTTTTAGAAAGCATATTGTAAAAAACATGTCATCTTGGTTGAAGACATGTTTTTATTTTTATACAATATAACTAAGAGGTAGTGTATGGCAAATTTAAGTTTTTATTATGGCACAATGGCATCGGGTAAGACAACAAAATTATTGCAAGATAATTATAATTATAAGAAAAGTGGGCATAAAGTAGTAATAATGAAACCTCTTATTGATACAAAGGGTGGAAATACAATTGTTTCAAGAATGAGTGCTCATGCTAATGTTGATATTTTAATTGGACCAAATGATAAAGTTTTAACTAAAACAAATGTTAATAAATTTTATGATGCTAAAGCAGTTCTTGTTGATGAAGCACAGTTTTTATCGGAAAGGCAAATAAAAGAATTATGGATGATAGCTCATGTAATGGATATATCAGTTATATGTTATGGACTTAAAAGCGACTTTAAAGGAATGCCTTTCGAAGGAACTACTGCCCTTATTGGACTTGCAGATTATAAAAATGAATTAACAGTTAATTGTGAATGTGGTAATCTTGCGGTATTTAATGCTCGTATGGTTGATGGACAATATGTTTTGCAAGGAGATACTGTAGCAATAGATAATAACGCTAATATTAGTTATGTACCTTTATGTGGTGATTGCTTCTTAGAAAAGGTAATAGCTAAAGATAAACCAAATATTTTAAAACTTAAAAAGGATTGCAAAAAGAATTAATTAATACTATAATTAAGCCATACAAGCAATGACGGGTGTGGCAAACCTAACAGCTATATAATAAGAAAGAGATTCCTTTGTGAATAAGTAGGGTGGAACCGCGGATAGATATTCGTCCCTATGTATTTACAAGGGATTTTTATTTTTTAAGGAGGATAAAATGGAAGATATCAAAATGGAGGAAATAGTTAGTTTTTGTAAAAACTATGGATTTGTATTTCCAGGAAGTGAAATATATGATGGATTTGCAAATACTTGGGATTTTGGACCGGTAGGCGTAGAACTTAAAAACAATGTTAAAAAATGTTGGTGGAAAAGATTTGTTCAAGAAGATGCTCATACATATGGTGTCGATGCTGCGATATTAATGAACCCTAAAACTTGGGCTGCATCAGGACATATCGATTCATTCTCTGATCCTAAAATGGATTGTAAGAAGTGTAAGCAAAGATTTAGAGCGGATAATCTAATCGAGGAATACTCAAAGGGCGAAGTAGCGGCCGAAGGTATGACTAATGAACAAATGGAAAACTATATTAACGAAAATCATATTGTATGTCCAAATTGCAAAGGATTTGATTGGACGCCAATAAAACAATTTAAATTAATGTTTGAAACATCTCGCGGTACAGTAGAGGGCGATAAAGATGTTGTGTATTTAAGACCTGAAACATGCCAAGGAGAATACGTTAACTTCTTAAATGTTCAAAGAACCACGAGAGCTAAGATACCTTTTGCTATTGCCCAAATAGGAAAGAGTTTTAGAAACGAAATAACACCTGGTAATTTCTTATTTAGAACTATTGAATTTGAACAAATGGAACTTCAAAAGTTTTGTAAAGATACTGATTCAATGGATATATATGCTGATTATAAAGAAAAGGCATTAAAATTTGTTGAGGATTTAGGATTAGACAAGGACAAACTTAGATTCCATGATCATGATAAACTTGCTCATTATGCTAAAGCGGCATGTGATATTCAATATAAATTTCCAATTGGTTGGGAAGAATTAAATGGTATTCATCATCGTGGTACTTGGGATTTATCTAGACATTCTGAATTTTCTGGTAAGAAAATGGAATATATGGATCCTGAAACTAATGAAAAGTTCATTCCAACAGTAATTGAGTATTCAATCGGTGCTGATAGACTTACACTTGCATTAATTTGTGAAGCATATCATAAAGAAACTTTAGAAGATGGTGAGGTTAGGGAAGTATTTAAGATTAATCCATGCCTTGCTCCATACAAGGTAGCTGTTTTACCATTAATTAAAAAAGTTCACGGAACTAAAGCTGAAGAGATATTTGCTATGTTATCAAAGAATTTTATGACAACATATGATGAAACAGCCTCAATAGGAAAAAGATATCGTAGACAAGATGCTATTGGAACTCCATATTGTGTAACGATCGATGATGATACTTTAAATAATAATACAGTTACAATTAGAAATCGTGACACTATGGAACAAATTACAATTAATGTTGATGAATTAGTATCCTATATTAATGAAAATATTCAATTTTAATAATTAAAGTCTACAAATGTAGACTTTTTATTTGCTTAATTTTTCATAATCACCTTATTGCATAATTAAACAAACTTTGATAAAATTGTTTGTAGATACTAGGAGGCTAATTATGGGTTTTAGCATTAAGAATTTATTTAAAATGGGTAGTCAAGATGATGCTGTTGAAAACAGTGAAGAAGATTACTATGCAGAAGGCAAAGAAGATGCTATTGAAGAAGCCGGAATTAACGGCAATAAGGTAATTCTACTTGAACCAAGAGCATATTCTGAATCACAACAAATTGCTGATTATCTTAAAAAGAGAAACAGTGTTGTTGTTAATTTGAAAAGAGTAACTTCTGATCAAGCAAAGAGAATCATTGATTTCCTAAGTGGTTGTATTTATGCCATCGGTGGTTCAATGCAAAAGATTGGGGTTGGAATTTATCTTTGTGCACCTAGAAATGTTAATGTTCAAGGTAAAATTACCGAAGATTCAGATAACAAAAAGGATGAAGAAAAGGATAGCGAAGATATCGACTGGTAATTAAGGAGTGTGCCATGAAGAAATTTCGTACGAGTTTTTCAGGGTACAATAAGGAAGATGTAAATGCCTTTGTTTCAGAGGTTACTGCGGAATACGAAAGCATTTTACAAAAGCTTAGATATAGTACCAAAGAAATGGAATGTCTAAATAAAGAGCTTGAAAGATATAAGAATCTTGAGAGAACTTTAAATGACACTCTTTTGGTTGCGCAAGAAACTTCTGCAAATGCTCAAAAGGCAGCTATATCAGAGAGTAAATTAATTATCGAAGAAGCTAAGAATAATGCTTCAAGAATTATCAACAATTCGCTTGTTAGAGCACAAAGAATTGAGAATGAAGCAGAAGATTTAAAAAGAAAAGTATCAAGCTATAAAAAGAGATTTACAGCTTTAGTTGAATCTCAGCTTGATGAAATAAATAATTACGACGACAAGTTTTAATTACACGGAGGAATAATGAAAGTTAGAATTATCAGCGCTTTAGTTGCATCAATAATAGTAGTACCATTTATTATCATAGGTGGTATACCATTTGCTGTTGTCGTAGGTATAGGCGCTTTATTGGGTTTTAAAGAAATATGTGATTTAAAAAAGTCGCATCAGCCATTTCCAATATTTATAATCTTACTAGCATGTGTTTTATATTTAATATTTATTTATTGTAATATGCTAGAAAGTTCAGTATCATGGGGGATATCTTATGCAAGAATTATTATGCTTGCACTTGGTTTAATTATTCCAACTGTTTTCTATAGTGAAGAACAATATAGTATGAAAGATGCCTTTTTCCTAATTGGTATGCTTTTGTTTTTAGGAATTGGTTTTAATAGTTTCATATTAGTTAGAAATATGGGACATCGTTTATTTTGGTATTTAGTAACTATTCCAGCATTTACGGATACATTTGCTTTATTAGTTGGTTCAACAATTGGGAAACATAAAATGTGTCCTAAGATAAGTCCTAAGAAATCTTGGGAAGGTGCTGTTGGTGGTTTGGTTTTGGGAACCCTTTGTCCATGTTTATTTTATCATTTTGTGGTTAGTCCAATTACATATAAAGTAATAATTATTACTTTACTTTTATCTATATTTGGCCAAATAGGTGATTTAATATTTAGTAAGATCAAAAGAGAAAACGAAATTAAAGATTTTTCTAAGTTAATGCCAGGTCATGGTGGAGCATTAGATCGTTTAGATAGTACATTAGTTATATTTATGACATATTTATTGTTAATATCATTATTCTATTAAGGAGGACTTATGGTTGTTTTAAAAATATTATTACTTATATTTATTTTAGGATTAATTATTTTAGTTCATGAATTTGGTCATTTCATTTGGGCAAAGGCATTCCACGTTCATATTTATGAATTTTCAATTGGTATGGGCCCAGTTCTTTTTTCTCATAAAGGTAAGAAAGATAAAATAGATTACAATATTCGTTGGATTCCCATTGGTGGATTTGTATCCATGGCTGGTGAAGTTTATGCTGATGATGACACCGTTAAAAAAGGTGATTTATTATGTAATAAACCTTGGTGGCAAAGATTAATTATTCTTTGTGCCGGTGTATTTAATAACTTCGTATTAGCTATTGTATTCTTAATATTATATGCAGCAATATGGGGTGGCGGAGCTATTACACCAAAGATTGGATATATTGCTGAAGAAGGTCCTGCAGCTAGTTATTATGTCGATGAAAAAGGTGTTCAAGATACTAAAAAATTAGAAGTTGATGATGAGATTATTAGTATTAATGGTTATCGTACTGCTAGTTGGGATAAAGCTCAAATAATCTTATATTATAAAACTAATCATGACTATTATGAATTCGAAGTAAAACATACTGATGGCACTACGGATACAGTTCGTGTTAAACCTGCATTAATTAAAGATGAGGAAACCGGTGAAGAAAGAAAAGTAATTGGTATTGGCGTATTTGATAACGACAAAAAGTCTTTTTTATCAGTACTTGCATATGGATTTAGAAAATTCGGTGCTATAATGGATTCCATGGTATATACCATCTGGGGTCTTATCTCTGGTAAGATATCACTAAGTGCTTTATCTGGTCCGGTTGGCATGTATGAAGTAGTAGGTCAAGCCTTTAATTATACTTTAGGAACAGCTATTGAATTTATTATTTACATAATTGCTTATTTATCTATCAACGTTGGCTTTATTAATATTTTACCGTTCCCAGCATTTGATGGAGGACATGTATTATTCGTACTCATTGAAAAGATTAAAGGAAGCCCGGTAAATGCTAAATTTGAAAACACTTGTCATATTATTGGGTTTGTCTTAATATTCTTATTAATGATTATTGTTACAATAAATGATATAATTAAACTGTTCTAGTTTAATTATATTTTTTTTGTCCTCGTAGCTCAGCTGGATAGAGTAATTGCCTCCGACGCAATTGGTCGGCAGTTCGAATCTGCCCGAGGACACCATTTTTTTATTCATTTAATTATGTTTGTGATATACTAAAAATGTATGGAGGATTTATGTATTTCAATAACAAAATATTAGTTGGAAAAAGCAACGATAAAGAATTATCAATTTTACTTGATAAGGCAAATAGACATGGTCTTATTACTGGTGCAAGTGGAACTGGTAAAACGATTACCCTAAAAGTAATGGCTGAGTCATTTTCTGATGCTGGAGTTCCAGTATTTCTAGCAGATGTTAAAGGAGATTTAGCTGGTACTGCTGTAAAAGGCGAAGCCTCTGAGGCAATTATTAAAAGAGTAGAAAAATTAAAACTTGAAGGATATGATTATAAAGATTATCCAGTAAGGTTTTGGGATTTATACCAAGAATATGGTCATGCACTTAGAGCATCTATCTATGATGTTGGAGCATCTGTACTAGCTATTATGTTAGGACTTTCCGAAGTTCAAGAAGGTGTATTAAGCATTTGCTATCGTATAGCGCATGATGAAGAAATGATGATCTATTCATTAGAAGATTTAAGAACGCTTTTAAATTATGTTGGAGAACATAAAAGCGAATATACTTTAAAATATGGAAATATTACTAGCCAAAGTATTGGTGTAATTCAAAGAAGTTTACTTGCTTTAGAAGATCAAGGTGCAGATAAATTCTTTGGACTACCAACTTTAGATATTAGAGATTTTATTCAAAATAATTACGATGGCAGAGGATATATCAATATCTTACATGCTGTTGAATTATTCAATTCACCAGATTTATATGCAGCTTTCTTATTACATTTATTAAATAGATTGTATAGGGAGTTACCAGAAGTTGGAGATCTAGAAAGACCTAAGATGGTATTCTTCTTTGACGAAGCACATTTATTATTTAATGGAATGCCTGCGTATCGTTTAAAACAAATTGTTCAAGTTGTTAAATTAATTAGATCAAAGGGTGTCGGATTATATTTCATTAGTCAATCACCAACTGATATTCCTGATGAAGTAATTGCTCAACTTGGTAATAGAGTTCAACATAACTTAAGAGCATATACACCATCAGAATTAAAAGCAGTTAAAGTAGCTGCTGATGCATTTAGAGCAAATCCAAACTTTAATACTGAAGAAGCAATTAAAGAATTAGGTACAGGT
>JAEEGL011311393.1_pt1 | contig 16625 bp, 13 predicted proteins | sample 9134231 | NCBI WGS metagenome assembly JAEEGL01 (sample SAMN16246548, study PRJNA631951) | gut metagenome | biome: gut microbiome; feature: rumen; material: fiber-attached | host: Bos | place: Iran: Karaj | collected 2018-10 | reverse complement strand
TGAGCGGCGGACGAATCGGAACACAGATCGCATTGTCTCCGAGGGATCTGATCATGCTGGTACACGGCAAAGTCGCTGATATTACAGTCAAGGAGTAAGGCATGCAAAACTGCATTCACATCAAAGGCGCAAGAGAGAACAATCTGAAGAATATCGACATCGACATTCCCCGGGACAAGCTTGTTGTCATCACCGGACTGTCGGGAAGCGGGAAATCCAGTTTAGCGTTCGATACGATCTATGCAGAGGGGCAGCGGCGGTATGTTGAGAGTCTGAGCTCCTATGCGCGGCAGTTCCTCGGGCAGATGGATAAACCGGATCTGGACAGCATCGACGGGCTTTCTCCGGCGATATCCATCGATCAAAAAACCACCAGCCGAAATCCGCGATCTACCGTGGGAACGGTCACGGAGATCTATGACTATCTTCGCCTGCTCTGGGCGCGTGCCGGAACGCCGCATTGTCCGAAGTGCGGCAGAGAGATCCGCCAGCAGACGGTCGATCAGATCGTGGATCAACTGATCGCGCTTCCGGAACGTACGAAGCTGCAGATCATGGCGCCGGTGATCCGCGGCCGGAAGGGCGAGCATCAGAAGGTCTTCGAAGACGCGCGCCGCTCCGGGTATGTCCGCGCGCGCGTTGACGGCAACCTCTACGATCTCTCTGAAGCGATCCCGCTCGATAAAAACAAGAAGCACACCGTCGAGATCATCATTGATCGTATCGTTGTAAAACCCGAGATACGACGCCGTCTGACCGACTCGGTTGAAACCGCGCTTGCGCTGGCTTCCGGCCTTGTCAGCGTGTTTGTCTCGGATGATAGCGGCGAGCGTGAGCTGAGCTTCTCGCAAAACTACGCATGTGAGGAATGCGGAATCTCCATCGATGAACTGACGCCCAGATTGTTTTCATTCAACAATCCATACGGAGCATGTCCAAAATGCGGCGGTCTCGGCGTTCAGCTTCAGATCGATCCGGCGCTGATCATCCCCGATCCTTCATTGTCGATCCTGAACGGGGCCGTCTGCGCCTCCGGCTGGAACAGTCTCAAGGATGATTCCATCGCGCGGATGTATTATGAGGCGCTTTCAAAGAAATACGGTTTTTCTCTCTCTCAGCCCATCGGAGAGCTGTCGGAAGCGGCGCTGAACGCGATCCTTTACGGAACCCATGGGGAAAAGCTGGAACTCAGCTATGAGCGCAGAAACGGTCACGGTACGCTGTCCCAGCCGTTTGAAGGCATCATCAACAATCTCAACCGCCGCTACAGGGAAACGCAGAGCGCTGCCATCCGTGAAGAGCTTGAACAATGTATGAGCGAGATCCCATGTCAGGACTGCAGCGGGAAGCGCCTTAAGAAGGAAGCGCTGGCGGTCACGGTGGGCGGAATGAACATTATGGAGTTCACTGCGCTCTCTGTCACGGATGAGATCGCATTCATTGACGGTCTGCAACTGGAAGGCCAAAAGAAAATGATCGCTGAGCAGATCCTCAGAGAAATCTCAGCGCGGCTTCGTTTTCTCTCTTCCGTCGGCCTTCAGTATCTGTCGCTGGATCGTGCAGCGGGAACGCTTTCCGGCGGGGAAAGCCAGCGTATCCGTCTGGCGACGCAGATCGGCTCCGCGCTGATGGGCGTCCTCTATATTCTGGACGAGCCGTCGATTGGCCTGCATCAGCGCGACAACGCGAAACTGATCGACACGCTCAGGCACCTGCGGGACCTCGGCAACACGCTGATTGTCGTCGAGCATGACACCGAGACGATGTATGCCGCGGATCATATCATCGACATCGGTCCCGGCGCCGGCGTGCACGGCGGGGAACTGGTGGCGCAGGGCACGGTCGCAGATATTTGTGCTTGCCCGCGCTCCGTCACGGGGCAGTACCTCAGCGGGAAAAAGTGTATCCCCGTTCCTTCGGTTCGACGCCAAGGCAACGGCCATTGCATCACGGTACGCGGCGCGCGGGAGAATAATCTGAAAAGCATCGACGTTTCATTCCCGCTCGGAAAGTTTGTTTGTGTAACCGGCGTTTCCGGCAGCGGCAAATCCAGTCTGGTCAATGAAATCCTGTACAAGACCCTTGCGGCGCGTCTGAATCGTGCCAAAACTAAAGGCGGGAGATGTGACGGCGTGGACGGAACGGAGTTCGCGGATAAGGTTATTTCCATCGATCAAAGCCCGATCGGACGTTCGCCGCGTTCAAATCCGGCGACGTATACGGGCGTTTTCAACGATATTCGCGATCTTTTTGCTTCGACACAGGATGCAAGGATCCGGGGCTACGGTCCGGGACGCTTTTCCTTCAACGTTCGGGGCGGCCGCTGTGAGGCCTGCGCGGGAGACGGCCTGCTGAAGATCGAAATGCATTTTTTGCCCGACGTATACGTTCCTTGTGAGGTGTGCAAGGGCACGCGTTACAGCCGCGAGACGCTTGAAGTTCGCTTCAAAGGAAAAAACATCGCCGAAGTTTTGGATATGACTGTCGAAGAGGCGATCCCTTACTTTGAAAACATTCCGAAAATCCGCGACCGTATCCAAACGCTGTATGACGTCGGCCTGGGCTACATCAAACTCGGTCAGCCCGCGACAACGCTTTCAGGCGGTGAAGCCCAGCGCGTCAAACTAGCCACAGAACTCAGCAAGCGGAGCACCGGAAAAACGGTATATGTGCTGGACGAACCAACGACCGGCCTGCATGCGGCGGACGTCCACCGGCTGATCGACGTTTTGAGCAAGCTTGTAGATCTCGGCAATACAGTGATCGTCATCGAGCACAATCTCGACGTGATCAAATGCGCAGACCATATTATCGACCTCGGACCGGAGGGCGGCGACGGCGGCGGAACGGTCGTGTTTACCGGCACGCCTGAGGCCTGTGCCGCCTGCCCGGCGAGCGCGACGGGTGAATTCCTGAAAAAAGTCCTGTAAAAGGAGCGTTCAATGGAACAGAAAGAATGGATTGAACTCGTCGGCACAGTCGGAGATATCATTTATTCGAACGATGAGAACGGGTATACGGTTCTTGTGCTGGAAACCGACGGCGGTGAAGAGGTTACCGTAACCGGCTGCCTGCCGTTCGCCGCGCCAGGAGAGCACCTGACTGTCCACGGCGCATGGGTACGTCATCCCGCGCACGGGAAGCAGTTCCAGGCAGAGGCCGTGGAGCGTACGCTGCCCACCGGCGCAGAAGCGATCTATGAATATCTGGCAAGCCGCGTCGTGAAAGGCGTCGGCCCCGCGACCGCATCGCTGATCGTTTCAGCGTTCGGAAGCCGGTCGCTGGATGTGATGGAGCACGAACCGGAAAAGCTCGCAGGCCTGAAAGGCATCAGCATGAAAAAGGCCCTCGAGATGAGCGAAACGCTGCGGCGTCAGTTCGGACTGCGTCGGCTCATGGAATTCCTCGCCGGGCATGCGATCAAGCCGCAGATCGCCATCCGGCTCTATCGCATCTATGGGGACAGAGCCCTTTCGCTGCTGGAAGAAAACCCGTATCTCCTCAGCAAACATGACATCGGAGGAGAATTCGCGGATGCGGACCGTCTGGCGCTGGAACTCGGGATGGACGGAGAAAGCTCCGAACGGATCGAAGCCGCGATCCTGTTCGAGCTGGAACACAATACCGGGAACGGTCATGTTTTTATTCCCCGGGAAAAGCTCGTCCTTGCGACAAGTCAATTGATCGACGTCAGCAAGTCTCCGATCGAGGATAGTTTGGATATCCTTCTGGACAGCGGTGACGTCATCAAATCAACCATCGCCGGGTGCGACGGATGCTATCTCGCAAATCTGTATGAAGCCGAGACGTATACGGCGGAGCGCCTTTTGAGAATGTCCTCTGCCTATGTGCGCGCACCGGCCGGTTTTGACGAAATCATCGCTTCCGTTGAACGTGAGCAGGGGATCACCTATGCTCCGATGCAGCGAAAAACGCTTGAAATCGCAGCCGGTAACCGTGTAATGGTTCTGACCGGCGGGCCGGGTACAGGTAAGACGACCGTCGTCAGGGCGCTGATCACGATGTTCGACCATATGGGGCTGACGGTGAAGCTCGCGGCGCCGACCGGGCGGGCGGCGAAGCGGATGAGCGAACTTGCCGGACAGGAAGCACAAACCATCCACCGCATGCTGGAGGCCGGTTACGCTCCGGACAGCACCGATCTTGTCTTTCGCCGCGACGAAGACAATCCGCTGAAATGCGACGTGATGATCCTTGATGAGTGTTCCATGATTGACATCTCTCTGATGAAAGCCGTGCTCAGCGCGCTTCCTGCGGACTGCCGACTGATCATGGTCGGCGACGCAGATCAGCTTCCTCCGGTGGGCCCGGGAAATGTATTCCTTGATATTCTCAGAAGCCACATGATCCCTGTCGTACGCTTAACGGAAATCTTCCGGCAGACAGCCGACAGCCGCATCATAACCTATGCGCACGCGATCAATGCCGGAGAACACCCAAATCTCAGTGAGAACAAAGGGGATTTCTTCTTCCTTCGCCGGACCAACCAGGACGCTGCAAGGGAACTGATCGTTCAGCTTTGTTCCGAACGCCTTCCGAAAAACATGGGGATCCCAAGCAGCGAGATTCAGGTCCTGACGCCGATGCGGAACGGAGCGGCGGGTGTGTATTCCTTGAATGGTGCGCTTCAATCGGCACTGAATCCGAACACAAAGGAGAAAGCGTCAAGGCAGTACGGTAATATTATTTTTCGCGTCGGCGATCGCGTGATGCAAATCCGAAATAATTATGATATTATATGGGTAAGCTCTGACAATACAGTCAGCGGGACCGGCATTTACAACGGCGACATCGGCTATATCAGAGCAATCGATTCCGTTAACGAATTCCTCACCGTGGATTACGACGGTCATATCGCGACATATACCTTCGACATGCTATCCGAGCTTGAGCACGCATTTGCCATGACCGTCCATAAATCTCAGGGAAGCGAGTACCGCGCGGTGATTCTCTGCCTTTCCGGCGCGCCGCCGCAGCTCGTCTACAGAAGTCTGCTCTATACAGCCGTGACCAGAGCCAGAGAACTGCTCATCATCGTCGGTGACGAGGCAGTGGCCAGGCAGATGATCGATAATAACAAACAGGTGAGACGATACAGCGGCCTTCGCGCCCGTCTCGCCGGAGAGAACGGATAATCTGTGTGGGAGGTATCGGTATGGGCGCGTTTTCCACTTTCCTGGACATCCTGTTCCCGCCGCGTTGTGTATTTTGCAGAAAATTCCTGCGCAGCAGCCGTCAGATGATCTGTGACGACTGCCTGCATACGCTGCCGTTCACAACCGACGGAGGGAAGAAAAACGGCGAGTTCTTCAGCGTCTGCATCGCGCCGCTCTATTATGACGGGGATGTTCGTGAATCGCTCCATCGCTTTAAGTTCAAAGGCGCGACCGGCTATTCCAAAGCTTACGGCAAGCTCCTGGCCGACTGCATCAAAGAGCACCTCTCCGGACGTTACGATCTCATTTCCTGGGTGCCGCTGAGCCGGAATCGCTTGAATGAGCGCGGCTATGACCAGTCCATGCTCCTCGCGCTTTCCACAGCGCTTGAATTGGACGATGTGGCTGTCAGTACGCTTGAAAAGCCGCTCGAGGCCGAAAAGCAGTCCCTGATGGGTTCTGCAGAAAAAAGGCGTGCCAACATTTCCGGCGCATATCGTGCCTCTGATCCGGTCCTGATCAACGGAAAACGCATCCTTCTGATCGATGATATCGTAACGACCGGTTCCACACTTTCCGAATGTGCAAAGACCTTGTTAACCGCAGGCGCTTCCGAGATACTCTGTGCGGCGGTCGCCAGAACGCGGGACTGAGCGAGATTCAACATTTATCCAGAATTGTATGAGGTGAGCTTGTATGCTCTTTTTTGAAAGAGATATTGCGATCGATCTTGGAACGACCAGCACGCTGTTGTATGTTCGCGGAAAAGGAGTCTCCATGCGCGAGCCGACGGTCGTCGCAGTGGATAAAGTTACGGGAAAGCTGCTGAAGGTCGGCAGTGACGCAGAGAAAATGCTCGGTCGCACCCCTGCAAACATCGTCGCGATCCATCCGATCGCCAACGGCGTCATCTCCGATTACGACATGACGACACGGATGCTGCAGGAGCTGATTTCCCGTGTGACGAGCTTCAGCTTTTTCAAGCCGCGCGTGATCGTATGCGTTCCAAGCAGCATCACCGGCGTGGAGGAGCGCGCGATCATCGACGCCACGATCGAGGCCGGAGCGCGAAAAGTCTATTTGCTTGAGACTTCTGTCGCGACCTCCACCGGTGCCGGGATCGACATTTCCAAGCCGGACGGCCACATGATCATTGATATCGGCGGCGGTACGACGGAGGTCGCTGTGATTTCTCTCGGCGGTGTTGTGGAATGTGAGTCCATTACCACTGCGGGAGACGAGTTCGATGAAGCAATCGTAAAGTATATCCGCAAAAAGCACAACGTCGTGATCGGTTCGCGAACGGCAGAGGAACTGAAGCGCAACATCGGCTGCGCTTATCCCAGAAATGAAGTCAGCTCTCAGGAGGTCAAAGGCCGCTGCTTGCTGACCGGTCTTCCGAGAGCGGTGACGATCAGCTCCAACGATATGATCGAAGCGATGGAAGAGCCGTTGGAAAAGCTTCTGGAGACCATTCACATGGTCCTGGAGCGTACGCCGCCGGAGCTCGTTGCGGATATTTCTGTGAACGGCATCGTCATGTCGGGCGGCTGCAGTCTGATCTGGGGACTGGACAAGCTCATCACCAGCCGAACCGGCATCGAAGCCGTTGTCGTTGACGATCCGCTGGCCTGTGCGGCGTACGGAGCAGGGAAGATGCTCCGAGAGCTCGGGAACATGCAGGAGGGAATGATCAACCTCGCAAGAAGAAAACAGATGAAATGATCCTGAGAAACGCATCAGCCCCGGATCCGTAAATCCGGGGCTGATGCGTTTAACTTGTCACTGTCGCTCGATACGCGCCAGGATGGCAGTATGTTCTTCCTTGGAAACGCGGAATTCAAGCGCATTTCCTTTGTCTCGGCGCTGTATGGAAAGGATCTCCCCCTCAAAGCAGGGGCTGCGGAAGATCACGTCCATTTTGCATTTGCCGAAATCGCGGACTGTCTTCGTATTGAGAGAAGCGAGAATCGCGCGCACATACGCGGTGTTGTTCATATGCCCGCCGACGTCGATGTCCGCAGAGGAAACGTTATGGATCGCGTATGGTTCGTTATCCCCGAAATCATCCGTGATCCGGGCAAACGGTTCCGGCGAGGCAGCGGTCGTCGGGAAGATCATATCCTCGGTGTAGACGTCGACCATCGGTGAAAGCTGACCGGTTTTCGTATTCATGACTGCCCATTCGGTTTTGCCCGAGATCAGTATGGAATCTCCCCGCAGGATCTGGTAGCTTCGATTCCCTCGAAGTTTTCCCGGTTGTTCCGGCCAGGTACGAACCAAAACACGCTCCATCATCTGCGGACGCTCAAGGAAGCGCAGCTGCGTCTTTACGGTGATCCAGAACAGATTCCTGCGCGACAGGTCATACAATCCCAGCCCAAGGGATTCGGCATGGATCGCCGCGATGTCCATACATACGCCGAACGCATTGGCATAGCCGAGCTTACCGTCCGCATCGGTGATGCTTGGCGCAATGATGAGTTCCTGTTCATATATCATCCGGTCCATTTGTAGGATTCCTTTCTTTGATTGCCGATGAAAACGCACTGTGGTTGGATCACACGGATAACGGGAGCTGTCAGAGCGAAATCAGTTCAATCTCATTTCGCGGAAGCAGAAAATCTCTTGCTGTCAAGCCAGTCGAGGATGTCCTTCATAACTTCTTCACGGTTGAGTTCATTGAGCAGTTCATGACGGCATTCATGATACAGCTTCATGGTAACGTCCGTCATACCCGCTTTGAGAAAGCTGTTGTAGACACGGATGACGCCTTTGCCGTTTTCGCCGACAGGGTCCATATCGCCGGAGATAAAGAAGACCGGCAGCTCCGGATTCATGCGGCGGATGTTCTTCTTTGAACCGATAAACTGAATACCGGTCATCATATCGGTAAAGAGACCTGCACTCGGGATGAAGCCGCACAGCGGATCCTCGATATACCTGTCGACAGCAGCGTTGTCTCGGCTGAGCCAGTCGCAAACCGTCCGTCGTGCCTCAAAACATTTGTTGTAATTGCCGAACGCGAGATTGTTGAGCTTTTCGCTCTTGAACCGGGCTCCGTGCTTCTTCACTTCCATGCTTCCAAGCAGCTTTCCGCCGGCGACGATGGGAGCCGCCTGCTGACCGGTCCCGCAAATCACAGCGCCGGCAAGTCCGCTTCGATATTTGATGATGTACGTGCGAGTGAGAAAGCTGCCCATGCTGTGCCCGAACAGGAAATAGGGAACGTCAGGGAACTCCCCATGCGTCATTTCATAGAGCTTGCGCATGTCTCCGACCGCCAGCTCCCAGCCGCCGTTTTCGGCGAAAAAGCCAAGATCTTCTTCGCTCGCAATACTCTGCCCATGCCCGAGGTGGTCGTTGCCGACGACAAGGAAGCCGTTGTCGGCAAGGTACTGCGCAAACGCATCGTAGCGCTCGATGTGTTCTGCGATGCCGTGTGCGATCTGCACGACGCCTCGTACCGGCATATCCGGCGTGCAGCGTCGGACGTGGATCCGGGTTTTCCCGTTGCTGGACAAAAAAGTATTATCGCTGAAGGTAGACATGAAATCGCCTCACATTTCATATTTTACTTCAGCTATTATAGATGATTGATCGAACAGCGTCAACAGATAAGCAATCGGCATTCACAGATACCGCTTGAATTTCGGCATGGAAGCAAGTATAATACACAATATGGTATCATGAATGCAGTCAAAGGAGCAGTTATGAAAGATTTCAGACAGTTCATGTCGCCGGACAGACGCGGGCATCTCATCGGGATCGGCGGGGTTTCCATGTCGCCGCTGGCAGAAGTTCTGCAGGGAATGGGACTCAGGATCAGCGGATCGGATATCAATGACAGCGAAAATGTGGAGCATTTGCGTGAAAAAGGGATCAAGGTCGTGATCGGGCACCACAGAGAGACCATTACGCCCGAGATCGAATTCATCGTTCGAACCGCCGCTGTCCATGATGACAATCCGGAGATCGCCTCTGCGCGCGAACAGGGGATCCCTGTCTTTGAGCGCACGGAAGCATGGGGCGCCATCATGCGAGACTATAAAAACGCGCTGTGCATCTCCGGAACACACGGAAAGACGACAACGACCTCGATGTCCACGCACATCCTTATGGCTGCACAAAAGGATCCGACCGTCATGATCGGGGGGACGCTGCCGCTGCTCCACGCCGGACATCGCGTCGGCTGCGGTGACACGATCGTGATGGAATCCTGCGAATACTGCAATTCCTTCCTGAATTTCTATCCGACAGTCGCCGTGATCCTCGACATCGAAGAAGATCACCTGGATTTCTTCAAAGATCTCGACGACATCAAAAAGTCCTTCAGAGAATTTGCCTCCCATGTCCCGGAGGACGGGACGATCATCGCAAATCTGGAAGACAAAAACACCATGGATGCGCTGCAGCCGCTCGGCCGGAAAATCATGACATTCGGACTTACGGACCGCGCAGATGTGTGGGCGCGAAATGTCGTGCAGCTCGGTACAAAGTCTGAATTTGATATTATTTATCGCGGGAAGAAGTTCACGCATGTAACGATCCATGTTCCCGGGATCCACAATGTCAAGAATGCGCTCGCCGCCAGCGCTGCGGCGATCACGCTTGGCTGCGGCCCCCTTGCCGTACAGTATGGCCTTGCCGGATTCAACGGAGCCGGTCGTCGTTTTGAATTCAAAGGGAAATTCAACGGCGCTGACGTCTACGACGACTATGCCCACCATCCCGGCGAGCTCAAGGCGCTGCTCGATACCGTTGCGTCGCTCGGCTATAAACGTACGATCGTCGTCTTTCAGCCCCACACGTATTCCAGAACAAAAGCGCTCTTTGACGATTTCGTCGAACAGCTCCGCCGTCCGGATATGACGATCCTCGCAGAGATTTATGCAGCGCGGGAAAAGAACACCATCGGTATCTCATCAAAAGACATTTCAGACCGGATCGAAAATTCCATGTATTTTGACAGTTTTGATGAGATCGAGAAGACCCTGCGCTGGACTGCGGCGCCGGGAGATATTATCCTGACGGTCGGTGCAGGCGATATCTATAAAGTCGGCGAACATCTTGTCAGCAAATAATCGTATGGGACCGCAGGAGCCGCGCTCCTGCGGTCAATCTTTATAAATGTGAGGTTCGTTATGTCTTTCAAACAGTTGATCATCAATCCGGGTTCCACCAGCACAAAGCTCGCACTGTATTCGAACGAGACCTTGTTGTCCTCCTGTACGCAGCCGTTTACTGCAAAGAAGGGAACGAAGCTTGCCGATCAGCTGCCGGAGCGAACCGAGAACGTACGCGCATTTTTGTCATCACAGGAAACGGCGCTTTCCGATCTGGATGGGATCATGTGCCGCGGCGGCATGATCTGGGGGATCGGCATCGGCGGATACCGTGTCAACGACGCTATGGTTCAGGCGCTGTCCAACGAGGATTACAGCTCTCCGCATGCATCGAATCTCGGCGGCATGATCGGCAAGGTCCTTGCGGATGAAGCGGGAATCAGCGCGTATATCTATGACGCCGTTACGGCCGCGTCTTTGCCGCCGTTCGCGCGCGTCACCGGGTTTCCGGACATTGTTCGCAATTCCAGTTGTCATGTTTTGAATATGCGCGCGACAGCGCTTCGATTTGCGAAGGAGCAGGGGAGCGCGCTGAATGATCTCCGCCTCATCGTTGTCCATATGGGCGGAGGCATCTCGACGTCCGCCTTTGCCGATGGTCGGATCGTGGACTCCATCGGCGACGATGACGGGCCGTTTTCTCCGGAGCGCAGCGGCTTTACGCAGATTTTCCCGATCGTGAAGCTCTGTTACAGCGGAAAATATACATTCGACGAAATGAAGGAAAAAATGCGCGGCAACGGCGGTTTGAAGGCATATCTCGGGACAGCCGATGCAAGAGAGATCGAAAACATGATTGACGCGGGAGATGAAAAGGCGAAACTGCTCTATCACGCGCAGGCCTATCAAATCAGCAAATCGATCGGTGAGCTTTCGATCGTCCATCAGGGCAAAACCGACGCGATACTTCTCACCGGCGGCTTAGCGTATTCCAAACGAATGACAGATATGATCGCAGATTATACCGGCTTTCTTGCTCCGGTATATATCTATCCGGGAGAGCATGAGATGCAGGCGTTGGCGGAAGGCGGGCTGCGCATCCTTCGCGGAGAAGAGAAGGCCAGGGAATTCTCTCTGGAAGAGGTCGTCCGGGCTTCGGCGCGCATTTGGGAAGATTGAGCTGAATGCAGTTATCTGAGCCCGGCGGTGGATATCCCGAAGACGGTAGAAAAAACGAGTGGTCATAACCTTACATCAGTTATGACCACTCGTTTTGGTCCGAGTGACTGGATTTGAACCAGCGGCCTCTTGAACCCCATTCAAGCACGCTACCAACTGCGCTACACCCGGATACTCCGCTTGTCAGCCCGATTATGATAGCATACATGAATATAAAAAGCAAGAGGATTTTACAAAAATCAGTTGATTTTTACGCCCCAGATCTTACACTGCCTTGTGCCGATCACGACAGTGTTGCCGTATACGGCCGGGCTTGCCTCCACGCCGCCCATAAGATTGAAGGTATCCAGGACCTTCCCGCTCTTTGCGTCGAGCAGGAACATGTTGTTGCCGTAATTGCAGTAAAGCACGCATCCGCTTCCGTCGCTGTTGTAGATCAGGACAGGGGAGCTCCACGTATAGTAGGATTTGTGCTCCCACACGACCTCCCCGGTATTCCGATCCAGGCAGACAAGCAGGCCGTTGCTGTTGAGGTCGGTCTTGGATACGGTGACGTAGACATATCCCTCCAGATCGTTCTTGCCCAGCGCGACGGTGGACTGGATCCCGCCGGACAGCCCTTTCTCGGAATGGACCTTATATTCCTTCTGCCAGATGATCTCTCCGTTTTCAGCGTCGATTTTGAAAAGCGGGACATTCGCTCCGTTATAGCCGCGCCAGCCGAGATGGAACGAAGTGCCGACATAAATATACGGGTGGCCGTCCTCCATCGAAAGGACCGGCGTGCCGTTGGAGTCATCCCAGATGTTCTGGACCCAGTCAAGCTCAAGCGTGTTGAGGTCGAGACAGAGCAGGCGGCCGCCGTTATCCGCAACGATCAGATGGCCGCGCCAGATCACAGGGCTGTCCTCCATGCCGATCCAGTATTGGTAGAGTGTCGTATTCCGTCCGTTATAGTGCCATTTCACGGTTTTCGGATCGATGGAGATCGTGCCGGCACTGACGTCATAGTCCGTGTTCAGCTTGATGATATAGACGATTCCGTTTTCACCGGGATAGATCAACTGATCCGTCTCGGCGTCCACAAGGGGAGAGCCGTCGAACATCGGCCAGGCGCGGAGTGCAAAGCCGTAGTTGTCGTCAGGGCCGAACGTATGAAGGATCTTAAAGTCTATCAGACTGATGATAAATGCCCTGCAGTGTCCACGCGCGCTTTCATATCCGGCGCCGATATAGAGCAGCGGATAACCGCGCGGATCAAGGGCGCCTGCTCCTTTAAAGGTATAACCGACCGTAAGCGTATCTCGCGTCTGCTTTCCTGTAGCCAGATCCAGGAAATAGATGTTGCCGTCCATCGTGGCATATATGACCTCGACGAGACCGTCATCCTCTTTAGCCCAATCATACATGTTCATGATCGCCTTGGTCTCTTTGGGCCACTTGACGATCAGGGGCTGTCCGACCCAGCCGCTTCCGCTCCAGTTTTCGCCGTCAGGCGCAGTCAGACTCCCGGTATTGTGGAACCAATACGAACCGAATTTGTAATCGCTCAGTTCAGCGTATCCGTAGGAGCCGCTGTCACGGAAATTGTTGCCGCGGAACGTGATGACACCCTCCAGGTCGGTATATTCGTCGCCGGGCATGAAGTCGATCAATTCCTCCGGCGTATATGCCTCACCGTCGGTCAGCGTCTTGCCATCGACATTGACAGCGAGTTGTTTTACATATGCTTCCGGATCGGTTTTCTCTGTGTGGTAGGGATTGAATTCGGGCACCGGCGTCGGCGTCACGATGATCTCGGGTGTCTCAGTGGGAGGCGGTTCCGTCGGTTTTTGCGTCGGAGTCTGCGTCGTCGGCGGCGCGGTTGGTTCAGAGGTCTCCACCGGAACGGGTGTCACGATCGGAGAATCACTTGCCGGTTCTGCCGTTCGAAGCTTGTTGACGATGATTGCCAGAACGGCAACAGCGACTGTAAGGGCAAGGATCTGTACGGCATATTTTGCAAAATGATCGTTTCGTTTTTTTGTGTGGTTACCAGAAGACAATGTCATACACCAGCTTATATTCAATGGAATTCGACAAAATGCAATTACTTGGTTAGTATAACAAAGGGCACATGAAAAAGCAATCCCAAGCTGAATTGATGTTGACAATCCACACGGATTTAGATAAAATAATAAATTAGAGAATATGAACTAATGATTATTCTATCTATTTTACTTATGAAAGGAATCAAACTATGAAAAAGTTCGTTTGCACTGTCTGCGGCTATGTTTATGAGGGAGATGCCGCTCCCGCCGAATGCCCGATCTGCCATGCAGGCGCCGACAAATTCAAGGAAGTCAGCGGCGAAATGACCCTGGCTGCCGAGCATGAGTACGGCGTCTATGCCAAGACCGTAAAGAACAACGCCGATATCAGCGAGGAAGACAAGAAGTATATCTTCGATCAGCTTAAGGCCAACTTCAACGGTGAGTGCAGCGAGGTCGGTATGTATCTCTGCATGGCCCGCATCGCCCACCGCGAGGGCTATCCCGAGATCGGCCTTTACTGGGAAAAGGCCGCTTATGAAGAAGCCGAGCACGCGGCAAAGTTCGCCGAGCTTCTGGGTGAGGATCTGGAAGCCAACATGAAGGCAGACACCAAGGCCAATCTGGCCTGGCGTGTAGAGTGCGAGTTCGGCGCCACCGCCGGAAAGTTTGATCTCGCCAAGTGCGCCAAAAAGAACAACCTCGACGCCATCCATGACACAGTCCATGAAATGGCGCGCGACGAGGCCCGCCACGGCAAAGCGCTGAAAGGCCTGCTGGAGCGTTACTTCAAGTAATCTTAATTTCCTTTTTCGGTAAACAGTTTGCCCGCCCTGGCGTTTGCTTCGGGCGGGCATGCATTTTGGAGGAATACGATGGATATTGAAAAAGCGGTCAGAAATCTGAAACAGCACGGATTCCAAACGCGCTATTTTGCGACGAAAGAGGAGGCGGCCGCTGCACTGTCGGAATCTCTCAATGGAACGACCGTCGGCATCGGCGGATGTATGACCGCGCAGCAGATGGGGCTGTATGAGCTTCTTTCCCGGAACAACGACGTGTTCTGGCACTGGAAAGACAAAGACCGGATCTCTGCACAGTCAAAGGCGGCGCAAGCCAAAGTCTACATCATGTCCGCAAACGCGCTCTCCGAAACCGGCGAGATCGTCAACATCGACGGCAACGGCAACCGCATCGCATCCATGTTTTACGGTCATGAGCGAGTGATCTTTCTCGCAGGAATCAACAAGCTGACGCCCGACCTTCACAGCGCGATCGAGCGGGCCAGGAATGTCGCTTCGCCGCTGAACGCGCGGCGTCTGAAGCGAAAAACACCCTGCGCGCTCACTGAGCCGATGCGCTGCCATGACTGCGGAAGTGAAGAGCGGATCTGCAGCGGGATGGCGATCCTCCTTGAAAAAATGGGCAGCATCCCGGAGATGGATGTGTATCTCATCGGTGAAGCGCTCGGTTACTGAAAACGGAAGGACAGAGATCTGTCCTTCCGTTTTCTTAGCTCTGATACTCAAATTCAAGTTCGTATATCCCGATCGTATCGCCGTCTTTGACGCCAAGCGCCTCTAAACGCTCAAAAACGCCCGCTTCGCGCAGGACGCGGTCGAAATACATGCGGCTTTCATACTCACCGAAATTGACGCTCTGCAGCAGACGCTGGAGCCATGCGCCCTCGACGGACCAGTAGTCGTCGTCACACTTTTCGATGCGCAGCTCTTCGCTGGTGTCGATGACCGGCTCCGGAGGAACATAGTCGGCTTCATAGCGGACAACAGGGGGGAGGTCCGCCAGGATTGCCGCGGCGGCCTTCATCAACTCCTGCGTACCCTGATGCGCCGCGGCTGAGAGCTCGAAGAACCGATACCCTTTGCCTTCAACGTACGCCTTCAGGCGTTCAATGGGCGCGCGGTCATCGCCCAGCAGATCACACTTGTTGGCAGCGACGATCTGCGGGCGGGAAGCCAAATCTTCATTGTAAAGATGAAGTTCCGCGTTGATCGCGTCGAAGTCCTCAACCGGATCGCGTCCCTCGCTTCCGGAAACGTCCACAAGATGGATCAGCAGGCGGCAGCGGTCGATATGGCGCAGGAAATCGTGTCCAAGACCGGCGCCGTCACTGGCCCCCTCAATAATTCCCGGGATATCCGCCATGACAAAGCTGATCCCTTCGCTGACATAGACGACGCCGAGATTGGGGAAGAGGGTCGTAAAATGATAGTTGGCGATCTTCGGATGCGCCTTGCTCACAACGGACAACAGCGTGGATTTCCCGACGTTGGGGAATCCTACGAGCCCGACATCTGCAAGCAGCTTCAGTTCAAGAATGATCTCTCGGTCCTGTCCGGGAAGTCCCGGCTTCGCAAATCGAGGGATCTGGCGAGTCGGCGTTGCGAAATGGCGGTTTCCCCAGCCGCCGTTTCCGCCGCGGGCGATCACGAAGGGCTGATCGTCCGACATATCATGGATAATGCCGCCGGTCGCCTTGTCCCGGATCAGCGTACCGCGCGGAACGCGGATCGTGAGCGATTCGCCGTCCTTGCCCGAACAGCGGTTCCCCTGACCGTTCATCCCGTTCCCGGCAACGTATTTCCGCTTATACCGAAAATCCATCAGGGTCGACATGTGATCATCCACCACAGCGATCACGTCGCCGCCGCGCCCGCCGTCACCGCCGTCCGGTCCGCCGGCCGCAACATATTTCTCTCTGTGAAACGCCACGGCGCCGTCGCCGCCTTTTCCGGCGACGACACGGATCGTGGCTTTATCTACAAACGTAACTGCCATAATGCACTACCATTCCATCGAATCCATAAAAAACGGGTGGGCCAAATGCCCACCCGATCGATTTGCACTTACTGTGCGATCTCCTCATAGACGGAGACCTTCTTACGGTCCTTGCCGTAGCGCTCATACTTCACAGTGCCGTCCACGAGGGAGTACAGCGTGTCGTCCTTGCCTTTGCCGACGTTGGTACCCGGGTGGATCTTCGTTCCGCGCTGTCTGACAAGGATGTTGCCGGCCAGAACATACTGACCGTCGGCTCTCTTGGGACCAAGACGCTTGGACTCACTGTCGCGGCCGTTCTTGGTAGAACCCATACCTTTTTTATGTGCCATTTCGGTTACACCTCCATTTGTCAAAAATCAAAACGCGGAATG
>JAEEGL017180211.1_pt1 | contig 16626 bp, 11 predicted proteins | sample 9134231 | NCBI WGS metagenome assembly JAEEGL01 (sample SAMN16246548, study PRJNA631951) | gut metagenome | biome: gut microbiome; feature: rumen; material: fiber-attached | host: Bos | place: Iran: Karaj | collected 2018-10 | reverse complement strand
CATGTCAAAGACATACGGCGCCACCGCAACATCCACAGGATAAAGCATATCGGAAAAGCTGTCGCATATCTCCGTGAATCTGTAAGCATCTATATCACAGATATCCGGTATGCCCTCCCCTTTTTTCAGGCTCTCCGTATATTCAGCATGAAGCTCCTCATAGGGCTTCACATCGAAAGTTATCTCAAGGGTATAATCAGGATCCTCATCATTCCATTTTTTGAGCATTTTTCTGTAATACTGGACATGGGCGTCGCTATAAGTCCAAAGCGTGAGCTTAATCCCCTCAGGATCTCCGTCAGTAAGACTGTTCCCCGATACGCTATCGGATGCTACTGCTGAACGTATATTCCTGTTCAGCCCCGCTGTCAGCATTGTATCTTTCTCCTGTACGGAGGCAGGCTCAGTTGTTTTTTTACCCAGGTTTGAAAAAAACTCATCTATGGCTTCGGCATACTTTGACCGTCCCACGGGGCTTCTCTTACTCCCACTACCCCCATTACTCCCGCAAGAACATAAAAGAACCGATACTGCCAGTATCAGGATGACCAGGAAGATATGAATATTCAAAATATTGACCTGAAATCTCTTCTTTAACATATTGATAGTATTATACAACCATCAGACGTTCTTTTCGAGTGTCAATCTAGTAGACATAATGTATTTTATGTCTACTGCTTTGCTAATTTATGTCAACCCATCTATGAATTATGTAAACCGTTCTATTGATTTGACTATTCTTCCCGGTACGGATAAAATGTAATAAACTCACTTATTCAGGTGCGCAAGTTTGAAAGAAAAGCCGATGCTGTTTCTTTCAAATGAGAAGCTGGTAAAGCGTTATCAACGTTCAATAATCCTATCGGAAAAACCCTGCGGGATTTCTCCTCAGGCAGCCGCAAAAAATACGGCATAAGGCGGTATAATATGCAGATCAATGTGGACCAGGAATTCATAAACTCTATAGTCAATTATTTCATAGGCGGTATCTGTGTCTTTGATATTGATTCAAATGACCGTAAAATAAAGCCTTTATATATGAATGACGGCCTGTACCGCATGCTCGGCGGAAACAAACCCAGCATTGACAGGATATTCAAGGACCTCCGGCTTTCCATGATCCCGGATGACCTTCCGGTGTTCGAGCAGGGTCTGACGGATATTCTGGCAGATGACGGTGCTGCGGAGTTTGAGTTCCGCATCGTAAATTTTGACGGAAGCCTTATGTGGCTCCGCTTTCACGGAAATCTGTACTCACGGGAAGGCAACTCAAATATAGTATCCGCCGTCATACTGGACTGTACCGAGCAAAAGACGATAGAAGAAGAGCTTAAGCGCCAGACTGATTACATGCATCTTCTGATGGATACGGATATCACCTTTGACTTCAACTGCAGAACAGACGTGTGCATATACCGTTTCACGCAGACCGACGCGCTGGAGCATGATTCCGTAGTAAAGAGTTATCATGAAAAGATCCCGTCCCTGGGCATCCATAAGGATGATATAGAAGCTTATTCGGAGATACTGGACAGCGCAATGGCGCATCCCCACAGGGATTCACTGGAATTCAGATCAGTCGGGCTTATCAATCCTACGGATGAATACCGCTGGTACCAGGCCGACGTGGTAAGCATACTCGGCAAAGAAGGCTATGTATCCCATGTGATAGGGCATATTGTAGATATACACGAGAAAAAGCTCAAGGAGATCGAACTGAAGCTCCGGGCTGATCATGACGGCCTTACAGGACTTATGAACAAGCAGGCCACCGAAACTCTTATCCGGAATACACTTGAGCAGTATAAAAACGATCGGGAGCTTACAGGAGCCCTTCTGATCCTTGATACCGACAGCTTCAAACACATCAATGATACCTACGGCCACAGCACGGGGGATCGCGTCCTTGCCCGCATAGGAGATGTGATAAACAGCAATTTCAAAGGAATGGACGTCACAGGCCGTATCGGAGGCGATGAATTCATGGTCTTCATGCACGATATCCGCACCCCTGAAAACGCCGGCATACTGGCTGATAAAGTCCAGAAGCTTGTATCACACTCTTTTGATAATGAAGATTTCGGAAAAGACGTATCCCTGTCTATAGGGATAGCCATCGTGCCTGCCCACGGCACAGATTTCGAGACACTCTATGACAAAGCCGATAAGGCTCTGTATCATGTAAAAACACACGGCAAGGCCGCTCATAAAATATACGACGATAAGCTCTGAAATTCCACTTTATGTCAACCTGTTAATTATTCCCTCCAGGCCCTCTTCATTGTATACATTTTTATAGTACCCAAGCTCTTCACTTATCATCAGATCTATTTCCCTCATTCCCAGTAGTTCTACCGGGGCTTTATCATCCGTGAGTATATGACTGCCCCCTTTATACACATTAATAACATCCCTTATGTTGAGCGTCAGTTGATTCAGTTCATCATTCATGGTTATGTTATCCAGTCCTGCATCAAATCTTGCAAGGATATCACCAGTCCCAACAGAATCCACACTCCCAACTTTTCCAACGCTTTCGACATTTTCAACATCACCGACGTTATTATTTCCTTTTATCGCAAAGAGTTCCCTGTTGGTCGAACCTGGTACGTCAACCAGCGCCACAGACGGAAAAACAGAAGCGATCGTGTCTGAAAGATACTCGTTTATATTTCCCTCCATATCAGAATGCATGTTCATATTCACAACCATGACCCCGTTATCCTTCAGATGATCGTATACTTCGCTGAAAAACTCGACTGAGGACATCTGAAAAGGGATCGATATATCCTGGTAGGCATCTACCATGATGACATCATACTTATCATCTATGGTCTGAAGGAATGCCCGCCCGTCATAGGTGTATACGGGAACATCGGGGAGGGCATCAAAGTACTCATATGAAAGATCCGTTATCTTTTGATCTATCTCAACACCTACTATATTAATATTACTAAAATATTTTTTGCATTGTCTCGCATAGGTTCCGGTCCCCATTCCCAGCACAAGGATATCAGCAGGAGCAGTACTTTCAGGGCTTTCTTCATCTTCAAGACCGGCTTTTTCTTTTGCCTTTATTCCGGCCATGACAGGAGCTGCCATGGCATAGTCATAATACATGCCTGTAAGCTCATCTTCCTTCATCATGACCGACTGCACACCGAAGAGGACATTCGTGGAGAGCCTGACCTCCCTGTCATCTTCCGCGACCTGCAGGTAGTTATAAACGGATTCTCCTTCAAAGGTCAGATCCTTCTCCCAGAACGCAAAGGAATCGGAGTTTCCGAATATCACGCACAAAACATATAACACAACCGATACAATGCAGAGTTTTATATGTATGCGCCTTGAAATAAAGAATACAAGCCCTATCACAAGAATGATCCCGGAAAAGATCAGAAATGTAACGGCTGTGCCCACAGTCGGTATTGTCACAAATGTCGGCATGAAAGTACCGATTATCGAACCTATCGTATTTGCTGCTCCGAGCTGACCAACAACCTTTCCCGAATCGTCAAGGGACCCTACGGTATATTTTGCAAGCGAAGGCGTGACCGTGCCTAAAAGAAAGAGCGGAAATACAAATATGATCATGCAGGAGATAAAAGCCGCAATGATAAGGAAATTTGTATTTATCGTAAGGACAAGGAGGCCGGATATAAGTATTATCAGGTATTTACCGAGCACAGGTATCGCAGCTGTCCAGACGGCTGCCGTAAGCAGCCTTTTATACAGGATTTCCGGTGACGGATCCTTGTCCGCGCTCCTGCCGCCGTATATATTTCCGAGGGCCATTGCTATCATTATGGTGCCTATGATTATCGTCCACACTATCTGGCTGGATGAAAAATAGGGCGCCAAAAGCCTTGACGCCCCAAGTTCCACAGCCATTACCCCCATCCCCGCAAAAAACTCCGTAAGATAGAGATATGCCTTATTCTCCAGTATATCCTTTTTCATTAAACCCTCCGACTATCCCTTATCACCTTATGTCCGGACCGAACCCGATACATGCGATAAATACCGGATTCAAGGCCCCGATGATATGATATTTCTCATCTACAGTCTTTGTTTTTGCTATATTCATCTGTATTATGTCAACCTCTCCTCCGGGAAGCTCTGACATTATCTGCATGATCTCGCTCAGTGTCTCGATCGTCACAGCAATGGCAACCACCCTTACTGCCCTGTTCTTGTCCCTGAGTCCTCTTAAGATTTCACGCATTTTGCCGTTCGTGCCGCCGATAAAAGCTGCATCCGGCTTAGGAAGCACATCAAACTGCTCAGGCGCAGACCCACGTATGACCGAAAGATTATCCCGTCCGTATTTTATCTTATTTTCCATAGTAAGATCAGCCGCATCGCTCTTTTCATCTATGGCATATACATGTATATCATCTGAAATCCCGGCTGCAGCCACGGCAATGGCTCCTGTGCCGCAGCCTATATCATAAAACACATCGCGTTTCTTTAACCCGAGCTTGCCGAGGATCACAAAGCGGATCTCTTCCCTTGCCATGGGTATACCCTCGCGTCTGATATAATCGCCATCCCTCAAGGCAAAGCCCATGGTATCAAGCGGATCCTCGTTATATATATAAAGGGTTGCCAGCCCCTCAGGAAGCTCTTCATCGAAAACCGCTCCGTCCTCTGCTGTCCTCGCATAAAGCCTCATATCGGGAGAGCCCATATTAACGCCCATTACCATCTTGACATCTCCGAGACCGGCATTATTAAGCGTCTGAGCATAATAAATGAAATCCGACGGTTTGGAAAGGAGCAGGAATACCTTTTCATTATTTCTGACCGTAGTGATCACTTCCATATCCGAGCCTTCATCCTGTTCCACGCCGTGCATGGAAAGTATCCTGCTGTTCTCATATGTGATTGACATAATTGAGGAAAGCGCTGCTACAGAGGAGACTCCGGGTATCTGCTTTATGTAAACCGTTGTCCCTCTTCCCTTCTGTTCTGTCCTCCATTCATCCAAAGCCGGGATCAACTCTTTGGTACCGCTGTAAAAACCGGAATCACCCGAATACAATACCGCGGCTTTTATCGTGTCATCGGCAAGGGAAGAAGATAAACGGTCAAGATATTGAATTATGTCAACTGGCTTGTAAAACGGGAAACTCTGCTTTCCTTTGCCGTATATCTCTACCATGCGCTTTGAACCGAAGAGGTATTGGGCATCGTCTATCGCGTTCCTCGCGTCTTTCGTAAGGCTTCCTTCATTCCCCATTCCGCAGCCTACAACCGAGACTTCAAACTGCCTGTCCCTGCCTATCTTCACTCCGGTAAGCATCGTAAGGCTTCCGCAGACCTCGTCGAAGCTCATGCCCTCTGCGGTATCCGGATTGCCCACTACAAAAAGGCTTATCTCCGCTTCATCCGCGGCAAGCGCTTTCTCAAAGAAGCCGCCTGCCTGGCCGGTAAGCTTCGTAACAAGCACGGTGACCCTGTAGTCTTTTATCTGCGCAACGTTCATTTCGGTACTGAAGGGTCCCTGCATCGCGATTATGTCCCTTCCTCCGAGTCCCAGGTTATCACAGGCTTTCAGGCTGTCCATTCCGGGAAGCACCCTTGCTATCAGCCTGCCCTTCAGCGAGCCTCTTCTTGTATATATATGAAGCTCCTTTGTCCCTATAGTAAGCAGCACATTGCCCCTGGTCCCCTCCAACGCTATGGCGCAGGACTCATTATCATCAAAATAATGCACTCCCGGCTTGGTATAATCAGAGCTCGAGCCGGTCTCCCTCTTTAATCTGAAATACTGAACGCGTGTCGTTTCAGCGGCCGCCCTTATATTATCGGACGCTATGGTCGCATACGGGTGCGTCGCATCGACCACGCATATAAAGTCCTCGCTCGACATGAGCTCTTCCATCTGCGACTCCGTAAGCCTTCCCTGCCTCACCTCTATGCCGTCAAGGTCGGGTATGACCTGAGTCCCGTATTCCGTAGCTACGCTCACCAGGGCGCTGACCCCTGCAAGGGAGATCTTCTCCGCCAGTTTCCTTCCTTCCGTTGTTCCCGCAAAAACCAATATCCTGCTCAAAACCTTACCTTCCTCTCTTATCTCTTTACTCTTTTTCCTATAGCCACGGCTATTCCCGAATTTGACATCTTCTTCGCAAAGATCCTGCATCCTGCGGCGACCACCGCTCTTTCACATACATTATCGGTCCCGGTATTTTTTTTAACAAAATCAGAACCTGAAAAATCCCCCTTCTGCTGCATGAGTTCTGCCGCTGAAAATGTCAGCATTTTCTTCTTATGAGCTTTACACCACTCAACAAGCCCTTTTTCATCTTTTTTAATATCAATGGTTGCAACAAGTCCTATATCGCTGAGATCCAGACGATAATCCTCCAAAACGGAATTGATATATCCCTCTATCTGCGATTTCTTAATCCCCTTTTTACATCCAATCCCAAGAACATATGGCTTTCTGGCAAGCTTGATATGAGCATCATTGACAGTTATGTAAACCGCATCTTCATCCGCTCTGTTGCGGATCTTTACCTTTGCGCCATCAAGTATCTGCGAGGAAATCTCGACAATATCGGCCTTATTCGGCAGTTCCAGGCCGTTTTCCTTTGCATAGATATCCACGGCAAATCTTTTATTAATATCTGTAGCGGTTGTTATCACCGGTATCGCTCCGATAGCAGAAGCTATCTTACCGGAAAGCTCATTCGCCCCGCCTATATGCCCCGACAGTATAGGTATCACATACTTTCCTTGTTCATCCAGCACAAGAATCGCAGGATCGGTCGTTTTATCCTCTACAAAAGGAGCTATAAGACGAACAGCTATCCCCGCAGCCCCAACAAACACAATGGCTCCGCCCTTTTTATAGTTTTCGGCAATAAATTTATGTAAACCGCCATCTTTTTTTTCACTGTGCGCATGATATGTCCTGGCATCATTGAGGAATGATACATTTTTTATGAGCTTCTCCGAAAGAGACTGACCGTTATCCGTAAATGTTATTACCGCTGCATCCATACGTGATGTATTACCGTTTACCTTAAGCTGTGTTCCTTATGGATATTTCTGTTTTCGACGTTGTCTTATAGTGTATCATTTTTTTTGTATTTATTCAGTAAATCTTTTTCGATGATGCCTATGGCTTTCTGTCGATATAGTTTGACTTTTCGCTTGAGGCTGATCCGGGGCAGGAAATGACATTATGCAAACCTTGGATAACGGTATGTTTTTTTGTGTTGCGCAGATGCATTGTATACAAAACAGAAGGTATCTTATCTGTTTTTCCTTTCATCACGGATTATAAGTCTCTCATGTATAGCCTCATACTCAACAGTGCAGAACAGATACAACATATTGTAAAGGGGGGAGCGGGTTTTCCTTCCATATGACCGGGGTTACATCTTTTTTTGCAGTGTTTTATTGTTTACATAATACAAATCCAGCGGATTTTGAATGAAGGATTTTTATGCGATTTCCTTGCAAAATACGAAAGATTTCAGATCGTTTCGACAATATTTCCCTAAGTAAAATTAGAGTGATAGTTTCCTCTGTCCTTTTTTGAAGTTTCAGTTATACGACAATCCAATTTTTTACTGTCGAAAAATAAAATACCTTTCGCTTTGATAAAAAACTGTCCACGGTCTCTGCTTATTGTCATCATTTTCTTCGCAGACGGCAGCATTTGAAGACAATTTTTATAGGTTTACATAATCTAACTAACAGGGCTTCAAAACGCGCTGTTGTATCCTGATTTTATGTAAACAAAAAACCCGGTTCAGAGCTATTCAGCCCTTTTACCGGGATTTTTTGATCATTTCAATCTCTTCTACCTGAGCGCGTCTAAAGTCTTAAGCACTACCGGGATATATTCGACACACTTCTGCGTAAATACCGTTCTGGTATATTCGGATTTATTAAGCTCCTCCGCTATATTCATCAGCTCCTGCAGATTCTCTTTGGACTTTACAAGTTCGTGATAAGCATCCACTATCTTGTCAATCTCGCCCTGGGAAAGCACCCTTCCAGAGTTTTCTGCGACTATCAGCCTTCCCGCATCCAATGCAGCCTGTATATCTTCCTGTTCTTGTACAGTAATATTGTCACCCATACGGTTTGCCTCCGATCCACTTATGATTAAACATTATAGCATATGGTACACGGTTTCTTCAATCTACGCCAGGCTTTTGATGGCATGGCATGTATCAAGTACCTGTTAGTCAATTCCCTATATTTTCAGCTAATTAATCGATCCGCGGACTCGTCGCGCATCTCTCTTTTAACCTTGAGCAAAGCAGTTCATAACGTTCTTTCTTTTCATCTCTTGAAAAATGGTCTTTCCTGTCCTGCTCCGGATTATCCGTATAGTCCAGTTTTTCCCCGCCAAACTGCTCACTTGTAAGATCGAAGACATGTCCGTCCACATCGTTGTAGCAGTGCACATTGCCGTTTTCCAGCGGGATGCCGTATACCTTGCCTCCGAAAATATCCTGCACCAGGAAAGCCGTAATGGAGCACTGCCCCAAAGTCTTGTTATCCTCGGACCAGTCCATTCTCATCCGCGGCGCGCAGGTTTCTCTGCACCACACAAAGGATAAGGCATCATATAGCTCAACAGGAGTATTTATGCCCTTGTATTCATCAGTGACCGCCGGAACATCCGCCTGTCCCCAGCCATAAAAACCATATTCTTTCATACTTCCGCTCTCCTTTGTGAGAAAAGCTCCATGTTCTTCTTATATAATAACGGTGTATGTAAAACTGTTCAGGAAAACGCCCGAAAAAGGCTACAGCATATTTTTTACATCGTCAAGAGATGAAGCTTCTATGACCTCAATACCCTTTATGCCTTCAATGGATTTATGATTTGCCTGAGGCACTATCACCCGGGTAAATCCCAGCTTTTTCGCTTCCAGAACCCTTCTTTCACACATCGACACGGCACGGATTTCACCGGATAATCCTACCTCCCCGAAAGCCACGGTATCTTTATCCACGGGTTTATTTCGGAAAGAAGAGATAACCGCTATTACGACCGCAAGATCCACGGCAGGCTCCGATACATGTATACCGCCTGCTATATTAATATAGGCATCTGATTGGGAAAGCCTCATCCCTACACGCTTTTCAAGAACCGCGATCAGGAGGCTCACACGATTATAATCCATTCCTGCCGCCTGCCGCTTAGGATAAGTAAAGCTTGTATTATCAGTGACAAGCGCCTGTATTTCAATAAGAAGCGGCCTCGTCCCTTCCATCACGCATGTCACAATATTTCCCGATGAACCCAGTGCACGGCCGGAAAGCATATATTCGGAAGGATTTGCAACTTCCTTAAGACCGTCCTGACGCATCTCGAAGACGCCTATCTCATTGGTAGAACCAAACCTGTTCTTAACGGCACGGAGTATCCTGTAGCTTCCCTGAAGATCTCCCTCAAAATAGAGCACCGTATCCACCATATGCTCCAGCACCTTGGGACCCGCTACCGAGCCATCCTTAGTGACATGTCCAACTATAGCTATGGATATCCCAAGACCTTTTGCAATCCTCATAAGCGCTGCGGTCGATTCCCTCACCTGGCTCACGGAACCTGATGCAGACTCTACTCCCGCATTCATCATAGTCTGTATGGAATCAATGACGACGAATTCCGGCCTGTCCTGCTCCATAACGGCTATCGCATCATCAAGCAGGGTATCGCAAAGAAGCCTGAAGCCTTCACCGAATTCTCCAAGCCTGTTTGCCCGCATTTTTATCTGCTTTTCAGATTCCTCACCGGATACATAAAGAACGCTTTTGCCTGCAAGGGAGATGGCTTTTGCCGCCTGCAGTAAAATTGTAGATTTTCCGATGCCGGGATCACCGCCGACAAGCACAAGCGAACCCTGTACTATGCCGCCTCCCAGCACACGGTCAAGCTCCGTCAGTCCTCCGGATGTCCTCTGCTCATCTCCAAGCTCGATCTCCGATAGCTTTACCGGAAGAGGTGCTTTTCCGGATGACCTGCCGCTTTCAACAGCACTTCTTCTTGCGCTCCCCTTTGATACGGTCTTCGGCGCCTCTGTCATGGTATTCCACTCATGACAGGCAGGACACTGCCCCAGCCATTTAGCAGATTCATATCCGCAGTTTTTGCAGAAATACAGAATATCTGATCTGACTTTAGCCATTATCAGGCTTTTACAACCTCAACTATTACCTGTCCGGCATCCTCAAGCTCCACTGAAAATGAAAGCTTCCCGCCGAGGTTTGACGATATCAGGCCGATGCTCTCACCGGCAACCTTTACTCCGTAGCTTGTCTGAGGCTCCACGCCTACAGTGATCTGCGCATCCTTTGCTCCTTCTGTCACAAAGGAAATGCCGTCTTCAGTCCCTTTCAGTGATGTCACATTCGTCCCCGGCACTGATTCATATACAAGCACTCCGTCACGCTCGAGTCTTGTGATCTCATTATAAGTCTTAACCTTATAAGTGCTTCCGTCGCTCTTGAAATCATCCTGCTTTGTCTTTTCCGGCAGAGTATAGTCCCCGAACGAAAGTGAACCATCCGCCTCTTTCCTGATAAGATCAGCCATTTTTTTCCTCCTGTGTTTCCTTGGCAGTCCTTAAGTTATCGATCTGTTTTGTCTCTTTCACCTTAAATATTACTTTGTTATTACTATCTACGGTAACGCTGATCGAGTCCCCGTTCTTTACTCTTCCCGTAAGGATCTCTTCCGCAAGCGGATCCTCGATCTCATTCTGTATCATCCTGCGGAGCGGCCTTGCCCCGTATTTCTTATCGGCCCCTTTCTTGACAATATAAGCCTTTGCCTTCGGAGTGATACGCACCTTTATATCAAGCTCCGTTTTTGCCCTTTCGATAAATCTCCTTGAAAGAAGATCCACTATCTCCTCCATGTTCTTATTGTCAAGCTGTCTGAACACGATGATGTCATCGATACGATTAATGAACTCCGGCTTGAAAATCCGCTTCACCTCGTCCATGACATCGTTTTTCATTTTCTTGTAATCCTGCTCGGCATCATCTGCTGCTCCGAATCCGAGCTTCTTCGGTTCCACGATCTTCTGCGCCCCGGCATTGGATGTCATAATGATGACCGTGTTCGAAAAGCTTACCTTATGTCCTTTGGAATCAGTGATCCTTCCGTCATCAAGCACCTGAAGAAGCACGTTGAATACATCGGGATGAGCTTTTTCTATTTCATCAAACAAAACCACGGAATATGGATGTCTTCTAACCTTTTCCGAAAGCTGCCCCCCGTCATCAAATCCCACATATCCGGGAGGGGAGCCTATCATCTTGGATACCGAATGAGACTCCATGAATTCCGACATATCAACCCTGATCAGAGCATCTTCGCTGCCAAACAAAGCCTCGGCAAGCGCCTTTGAAAGCTCGGTTTTTCCCACGCCTGTAGGTCCGAGGAACAAAAAGCTGCCGACAGGCCTTACCGGATCCTTAAGTCCTACCCTGCCTCTCTTTATAGCTTTAGCTACAGTGCTGACAGCCTCGTCCTGTCCCACTACTCTTTGATGAAGAATAGATTCAAGTTTTAAGAGCCTCTCGTTTTCTTTTTCAGTGATCCTCGACACAGGGATCTTCGTCCACATACTGACGATATCTGCTATATCCTCTTCAGTAACGGTTTTTCTGTTTTTCCCGGGTCTCTTCTGCGCCCTCTCCTTCATCCTGACCAGCCGCTTTTTCATTTTCTGCTGTTCTCTGTATAGCTCGCCAGCTCTGACAAAATCCGATGCCTTTATCGCATTTTCCTTTGCCTTTGCCATCTCTTCTATCTCACGCGAGAGCTCTTCTTCGGCCTTTGAGGTAGACGTTTCCCCTATATGCTTCTTTGAAGCTGCCTCATCCATCACGTCTATGGCTTTATCAGGCAGGAACCTGTCATTTATATATCTTTCGGACATCTTTACGGCAGCATGCACCGCCTCCGGTGTTATGTCAACCTCGTGATGCTCCTCATACTTATGCTTTATTCCCATAAGGATCGAAACAGCTTCCTCAGGTCCCGGCTCTTCCACGGTGACAGGCTGGAATCTCCGCTCGAGCGCGGCATCTTTCTCTATATACTTACGGTATTCATCTATGGTAGTCGCGCCTATCATCTGAAGCTCTCCCCTTGCAAGCGACGGTTTCAGGATGTTTGAAGCATCCATGGCTCCTTCAGCTCCTCCGGCGCCTATAAGGGTATGCAGCTCATCCACGAACAGGATGATATTTCCCGCGCTTATCACCTCCGCAATAACACGCTTTATTCTTTCCTCAAACTCTCCTCTGTATTTGGAACCCGCGACCATTGCGGAAAGATCTATGGATACAACTCTTCTGTCCTTCATCAAGGATGGTACGGCCCCTGAAGCAATACGCAGCGCAAGCCCCTCCACAATAGCAGTCTTGCCAACTCCGGGTTCTCCGAGCAGACAAGCGTTATTCTTTGTCCTGCGCGTCAGTATCTGCATGGTGCGCTGTATCTCGGTCTCTCTCCCTATGATGGGATCCAGCTTTCCTTCTTTCGCAAGCGCAGTCATGTCTCTGCTGTAACGGTCAAGCATCGGAGTCCCGCCTTCTTCTTCATCCTCCATGGAAGCAAGGCCTTTCCTTAAGTCTCCTTCGGTTTCAATCCCCATCGCCGATATCGTATCATCAAATATCTTATGAATATTGACTCCCATCGTATTCATAAGCCTTACTGCGGTATTGTCTCCCTCCCGGAGCATCGCGATAAGGATATGCTCAGTGCCTATCGAAGCTGCGGCAAAATTTCTCGCCGTATCCCCCGCTAGCGAGAGTATCCTCGACGCTCTGGGCGTCAGACCGTCACGTTCAGCGACCGAGGTGTTCATATCCGAATCCATAGGTGCAACAAGCTGCTCGGTAAGCAGCTTTATATTATCAAGTGTGACCTTGTTCATGACAAGAACTCTGGAAGCAAGACCCGTTCCCTCTTTTAAGAGTCCCATAAGGAGATGCTCAGATCCGATATAGTTTTGATTAAGCTCTGCCGAGATCTGTCTCGCCAGTGTTATGGCCGTTTGGGCCTGCCTGGTATATTCTTCAAACATTTCCGTCTGCTGTTTTCATTCCTTTACATCGCTTTGATCCTGTTTACGGCCTCGACCGTATTCTCATGAGTGCCGAATGCCGTAAGGCGGAAATAACCTTCTCCGGACGGTCCGAAGCCTGATCCCGGCGTGCCTACCACGTTCGCATCTTTCAGCATATGATCAAAGAAATCCCAGCTCTTCATGCCATCAGGGGTCTTCAGCCATATATAAGGCGCATTGACACCGCCATATACCGTATAACCTGCCTCGTTCAGCCCGTCCTTTATGGTCTTTGCGTTCTCCATATAATAGGAAACAAGCGTTTTTATCTCTGCCTGTCCTTCCGGACTGTATACTGCAGCTCCCGCTTTCTGCTGTATATAAGGAGCTCCGTTGAACTTGGTGCCGTGTCTTCTGGCCCAAAGACCGTGAAGCGCCACGCCGTCCGCATCCTTCAAGTCTTTGGGTATCACGGTATAACCAAGTCTTACTCCGGTAAATCCCGCATTCTTTGAGAAAGAATGTATCTCTATAGCGCAGGTCCTTGCACCGCTGCATTCATAGATCGAATGCGGCACATCCTCTTCGGAAATATAAGCCTCATATGCAGCATCATATATAATGACTGAGTGTTTCTCATTGGCATAATCAACCCATTTCTGAAGATCTGCCCTGCTCATGGCCGTCCCTGTCGGATTATTAGGCGAGCATATATAAATCATATCAGGCGTATCTTCAGGCAGCTCCGGCGAAAAGCCGTTTTCCGCTGTACAGGGCATATAGATGACATTACTGAAACGCCCGTTGCTTTCATCATAAAGCCCTGTCCTGCCTGCCATCACATTGGAATCCACATAAACAGGATAAACAGGGTCGCATACCGCTATCCTGCACTTATCATCAAAAATCTCCTGTATATTGGCCGAATCGCTCTTTGCGCCGTCAGAAACGAAGATCTCGTCTTCAGCAATGTCACAGCCTCTTTTTTTATAATCATTCTCCGCTATGGCTTTCCTCAGAAAAGCATAGCCGAGATCCGGGGCATAACCCTTAAAGGTCTCCTTTGTCCCCATCTCATCCACTGCGCCATGGAGCGCTTTTATTATGGACTGTGAAAGCGGCTGGGTCACATCGCCTATCCCCAATGATATGATCGTCCTGTCCGGATTCTCTTCTTTATATGCAGTTACTTTTTTGGAGATCGTTGAAAAAAGATACGATCCCGGAAGATTTAGATAATTCGGATTAACCTTCAGCATGATTTAAAACTCCTTAATGATACTTACTTATTCAGGCGTCCAAAGTACCTGCCCCCAAAGCGGACTTTTACGAAGCGCAGCTGTCATGCGGTCATTAACGCATTCTGACTTTGTTCCCCTGGCATCATAATTATACACCTATTTGGTTCATTCTTTAATACTTTTTACCGCCGGCTTTCAAGCTATTGAAGGACAACCTCTCCCTCAAAAGAGGTTTCGGCCGGTCCCGTCATGTAGACACAACCGTCATTCTCATCCCATTTTATTTCCAGATCTCCTCCGAGAAGAGACACCTTTACCTGTCTTTCGGTAAGTCCATTGAGAACGGCTGCTACCACAGAAGCGCATGCTCCGGTACCACAGGCCATCGTTTCACCGGCCCCTCTTTCCCAGACACGCATGGCTAAATGTGACCTGTCCAGTACGTTATTAAATTCTGTATTTACCCTGTCAGGAAAGATAACATTGTGCTCAAATAATGGCCCTAAATCCGACAAATCAACGTTTTCCACAGGGTTATCAACAAAAATAACACAGTGCGGATTACCGATTGACACACAGGTGATATTGTAATTGTGATTTTTTATATCAATTGGTATGGAAATGACAGGTTCGTTTTCATCACGACCGTTAGTAACCACAGGTATTTTTGAGGCTTCCAAAATGGGTTTTCCCATGTTAACTGTTGCACCTGTTGCGATACCGTTTTCTATCTGCAGCTCCAGTTTTTTTATGCCGGATCCGGTAAGAATATCCAATGTGGATTTCTCCGTAAGACCATGATCGTACACGTATTTTCCGACGCATCTTATGCCGTTTCCGCACATAGCTCCCTTTGATCCGTCAGAATTGTACATCTCCATCTCAAAGTCGGCTTTATCAACCGGATTGATAAATATAAGACCGTCAGAGCCTATGCCCTTATGCCTGTCAGAAAGACGGCGTGCCAGTTCAGGCTTATCTGCATCAGGGACATGCTCTGTGCCTGTGTAGACGTAGATGTAATCATTGGCACATCCATGCATCTTGGTAAACTTCATATTTTGCCCTCCCTTTTGTGAGCCGCTGTGAGCGGCTTGCGTTCAATCCTCTTCTTCCTTCTCAACGCGGTTTATAGTATCTGAATATGTATTTACCGGCAGATCATAATTCACAGCCTGATCGTTGAGTATCTGCATCAGCTGCGATACGTTATCCTCCGTCACGTACATCCCGAAACCTTCAGACAGGAGCTTTTCATCCGTCTTTCCGTTATAGATGGTATCTATCATCCGGTCCCCTACTGCAGGGCAGTAATGCGAAGTCTCATAATAATTCGAATAATCCAGCGTGATATCGTTAAATCCTGAGAAATTCCAGTAAGGAGTTATTTTCGCAAGTTCTTCCAGAAACACAAGATAACCGTTATCCATGGCCTTGGCATAGGTCATGGCATGCATCGGATTTGTAAACACCCTGAGGTTGATATCATACTCATCACAAAGATCAACTATCTTCTTAATATCATCCAAAGACTGCTCCCTGGGATAATAGTAATCGGACCACCAGGGCTTTGCATCCTCATAATTGAAAGCCGGAGGGATGTCCAGATTTTCCGTTCCTGTATCAAGAAGTCTCATAAGGTAATCCGGATCATTATCCTTTTTCTTTTCCTTATGCTTTTTCATGACCTCAATAGACTGTGAGAGCGTGATCAGATCAAAATACCTGAGATAGAACCCGGTCTTATCGGTAAGTGTGCCATCCCACGGGAACGGCAGCCGGTAAAGCTGGTTCTGATGGAATTCAGGATCTACAAAATACGAGATATCATCGAGTCCCATCGTGACATTTTTCGGTATGATACCGCGCTCTATCATATCCTTCAGGTTTTCATAGTGTTCTGCGGGCGTACCTTCCGAATACATCATGTCATAGTAAGTCCCGTCATTCATTTTCTCCACATCAATAAAGCCCACCCTGGAAGACCCGAAAAGGAAGGAATCGTATTTATCCGGATGATGGAGAACGTTATACATCTTTAAGTAGTTCTTATTAGGCTCTACTCCGTTATTCCTCGGCGCGGAAACATGAAACACGTTAAAGGGATCCACAAAGACCGAGAAAGGGACAAAGATAACGCCCAGTATCAGTGCGAACGCTATGCATTTTATAATAAACTTTTTTATATCCTGCACATCCTGCTCCTTGTCAAAGCTATATGATCTGCTCGTGATAAAGCCCACACATTGCTCCTTAATCCATGCATTGTATAAAAGCGCAATTGCTCCGCTGCTTCGCAGCTCTCGCAATTGCCGAATGTCATT
>JAEEGL016381671.1_pt1 | contig 16626 bp, 19 predicted proteins | sample 9134231 | NCBI WGS metagenome assembly JAEEGL01 (sample SAMN16246548, study PRJNA631951) | gut metagenome | biome: gut microbiome; feature: rumen; material: fiber-attached | host: Bos | place: Iran: Karaj | collected 2018-10 | reverse complement strand
GAAAATACAAATGGGAAGATTTGGGGTTGACTTATCCTTTAGCGGATGTGGAACCGCCTTCAGAAGAAAGTGTAAAAAGAGCCAAAGAGATTTTGGGGGCGAGATAACTCCCAAAAGCCTCTTTGGCTTTTTTGTTAGATAAAGTATCGTAAGATTACGTATAGATTTGAGATTACCAATACAATAATTGTGGCGCCCAAGGAAGTGGATAAATATTTTTTCCAACTGATGTGATGGCCGTTTCGTTCTGCTTCCGAAATACCAACTACATTGGCAGAAGCTCCGATGGGGGTTGCGCTACCACCGATGTCACATCCTAAACTTAGGGACCATACCAAAGTGGGAAGGGGCACGCCGTGGGAGGCGGCCAACACTTTTATTACTGGCAGCATAGTTGCTGCAAAAGGTATATTATCCACAAAGGCGGAAGCGATGCCGGATACCCAGATAATCACAGTGACAATTAAAAGGGGATTTCCGCCACAGGAAGATCCAATAAATTCGGCGATGCTTTCCAAAACGCCGGTTTCTTCCAAACCGGAAACCACAACAAACAATCCGATGAAAAACAACAGTGTGACATAATCCACTTTTTTCAAAATTTCCTTGGCGTGGCTGCCGGAACAAATCACGGTCAAGCCTCCGATAAAGATGCCAATGGTAGCTACGGTAAGGCCGGTGGCAGAATGGGTTACCAAAAGAACCACTGCAATAATAAAGATCATGGTACTTTTAACAAATCCTTTTTTCTCCACAATGGCGCTCTGGGGGGAGGGCACATGGGAGGTGTCTACCTTGAAGGGTTGTCTCAGGTATTTACGATTCAAGAAGTAAAAGTATATAATAGAGGCAATCAATCCAAGGAAGGCGGCTACGCCGGTGTTGGATAAGAAATCGAAAAAACTGTATCCCAAAGCGGTACCGATGATAATATTGGGAGGATCACCACACATGGTGGCGCTTCCGCCTAAGTTGGCGCAGAATATTTCTGCCAAAATCATAGGTACGGGATTAAAGGTTAAAAGCTGGGATAATTCGATGGTAACCGCTACCAAAAACATAATAACGGTGATACTATCGATAAACATAGCCAAAATGGCACTCATAATCATAAAGGATAAAAACAGTGCACATCGCTGATAGTTGACGGCTTTCGCTATCCACATGCAAAGCCAACGGAAAAATCCAACGGAGGACATGCCTTCCACCATAATCATCATTCCACCGATAAAAATAATGGTGGACCAGTTGATTCCCATGGATTCTTCAGCACTGTGGGTGATCCAAAAAGACGTATGTAAGAAGGGTTCCAGATTTAGGGCCTGAAGGATTGCTTCCGGAGAGTGCATACACAGGCCGAATACCAAAAGAATGGTGGCCAATCCGCTGATTAAGGTGACCAAATGTCTTGGAAATCTGTCCCAAATGATAAAAAAGAACATACATAAGAAAATAATAACGGCGACAACTTTTGCTATCATACTAAAAACCCCCTAGTCTTTGTTGTCAAAAAACCCTTTTATATTTTAACAAATAATCACCATGAAGTGTATGGTTTCTTGAAAAGATATGATAAAATCAAATTGATTTAAAGGAATAATACCAATGGAACAAGATAGAGTAAAAAAGAAAAGTAAATTATCTGAACTTGCACCTGGTACTGCAGTGCGCCTTGCTGTGTACGGACGACACAATACCTGCGCCTATTTTGACAGTCGGGTATTGGAAATCTCTGAGGTAGATCGTCCTTATTTAAGTTCGAAGAATTTTGAGAATATTATCATTTTAAAACTGTTTCGCGATAATTCAGATGAGGCAAAAGTCATCAATTTTGAAAGCGAAGAAATCGTGTGTGAGCTTATGGTCAAAGAGACCAAAGAGGTGTATAAGGATGTATTTATCCGCCGCGTGGACTTGCCCATTGCCGGGGATGTGCATGCTTTGATTACCCATGAACGGGTGGACTTTGTAAATCGTCGCCGGGCGTATCGATTGTTTATCGGTCTAAACGGAACGGCAAATACTTCCGATCATTTGTCTGCCAACGTTATCGTAAAAGATATTTCCGTAATTGGAGCAGCTTTTATCTGTTCAACGAAGTTTGATGTTTATCCCGGAGATCGGGTGACCATATCGTTTGTGGATCAGGTAGACGACCGACAGTTCTTCTTGATTATGCCTTGTGAGGTGGTGCGTGTGGCACCGGCCAGAGGCGGGAATCGTATTGTGGGTTGCAGTTGTTTGCAGGAGATTCCCATGGTTGGGAAATATATCATGTTAAAGCAGCAGGAGCGCCAGAGAAGATTTAAAAAGCCTTTGCGTGCCCTTATGGTTGGAAATCAGCAGACTGAAGAATCTGACGAGAATAAAGAAAAAGCTTCCGAGTCTAAATAGACCGGAAGCTTTATTTGTTTTCTTTGTAAGAAAGGTGTCCTTCTTTGATCCAGCGCTGAATGGTTTCTAAGGGAAGTTGAAAATGGTCCGCCACTTCCAATTCCGTTACGTCGTTATGAAGGATAAATTCTTTTACATCTTTGTAGATGGCATCCTGCTCACATTCTGTGCAGATGGTTCCGATATGGCGTCTGGAAAGAGCCTTTCCGCACTTTTCACAGCGTCTAAGTTCAGAGCCGGAATTCTTTAGGTTAATACGTCTTAAACTCATATCTGTCCTCCTTGGTTCGTATTGTATCACACTTGTTTTTCTTTTTAAATGGATTAAAATAAGATGGTAATATTCACATAAGAGGTGAAAAATGAAAGATGCAATTGCTGTCTTCGACTCCGGTGTAGGTGGAATCAGTGTGTTAAGAGAACTGGTAAAACAAATGCCCAACGAGGATTTTTTGTTTTTTGGGGATTCTCTTCATGCACCCTATGGTACCAAGACTACGGAAGAGGTGCGAAGACTTACGATAGAAGCAACAGAAAAGTTTATGGAAGAAGGAGCTAAGGGGGTGACAATCGCCTGTAACACAGCGACTTCCGCAGCGGTAAGAGTGTTAAGAGAACGTTATCCGCAGTTTCCCATTGTGGGAATTGAACCGGCATTAAAGCCGGCGGTGGAACATTGTCCCGGGAAACGTGTTTTGGTTTTGGCGACACCCGTTACTATTCGGGAAGAGAAGTTCCACAAGCTGTTAAACCGATATGAGGAGGATGCTTTGGTAATACCTTTGCCGGCACCGGGGTTAATGGAGTTTGTGGAAGAAGGAAAAACCCATTCTTTGGAATTGATGGAGTATTTGGAAAAACTTTTAGACCCTTACAAAAAGGGAAAACCCGATGAGGTATCCGGTGTGGTTTTGGGCTGTACCCATTATCCTTTTGTAGCTGACAGTATTCAAAAGGTATTGGGTGATAGTGCGATGATCTTTGACGGTTCCGAGGGTACGGCGCGAGAGATGCGTCGCCGATTGGATGTGGCAGGCAAATTAAATCCGGACAAAAATCATAAAGGAAAGGTAGTATTTACTACCAGTTCACCGGATCCTGGAAAATTAGATTTAATGGAAGCGTTATACAGAAAATAGGGGATTTTGTAATACGGAAAAAGTGCCAAAATTGCAAACAGGCAGTTGTATAAAATCAGCACTTTTTTAGTTGAGAAAAGGTGAGCACAGTCGTAGAATAACCATTATAGTTAATTATTATTAAGGAAGTGAGTATTATGGATTATACGTTTTTATTGTGGCTGGCAGTGATTCTATTCTCTACTAAGTTTTTGGGACTTGTTTGTCGAAGAGTGGGTCTGCCGGAAGTAGTAGGTGCCTTGATCGCAGGTATCCTTTTGGGACCCTCCTGCTTAAACTTCATTACAACAGAGGGCAGCAACGGTACATTTTTGGAGTTTACCGCTGAACTTGGTGTAGTGCTTTTGATGTTTGATGCTGGTATCACCACCGAGATGGAGGAGATGAAAAAGAACATCGTTGGTTCTTTTGTAGTTGCTTTCATTGGAGTAATTGTGCCTCTGTTCTTGGGAATGATCACTTTTGCAGGTTACTTCCATATGGATATGAGTGACCACACTCAGATGTTGGAGTCTTTGTTCGTAGGTGTTATTTTGACTGCTACATCAGTTAGTATTACCGTTCAGACTCTTCGCGAAATGGGTAAGCTTTCCGGAAAAGTGGGAACCACTATCTTAGGTGCTGCTGTTATCGATGATATTTTGGGTCTGGTTGTTCTTACCGTAGTTTCCGGTATGAAGGACAGCTCCGTATCTATGGGAACTGTATTTGTAAAGATTTTAATCTATGCAGCAATTATTGTATTTGGAATGTGGGTATTCCCAAAATTAGAGCCCGTTATTAAGAAATCTGACAATAAGCGTCGTGCAGGATTATTTGCATTGGCAGGGGCATTCTTCTTTGCGTTTATTTCCGAAGAGTGTTTTGGAATCGCAGACATTACAGGAGCATACTTCTTAGGTTTGATGCTTTCTCAGTCTAAGGTTCATGACTATGTAGATAAAAAGGTTGAGGGACTTTCCAATATGTTCTTCTCCGCAGTCTTCTTTGCCAGCATTGGTATTAAAGTTACCTTAGGCGGTATGAGTGCCAGTCTTTGGATATTTGCCATTCTTTTGACTATCGTAGCTATTCTTACAAAGGTTGTTGGATGTGGTATTGGAGCTAAGGTTTGTGGCTTTAAATGGAAAGAAAGTGTTCAGATTGGTGTAGGTATGATTTCCCGTGGTGAGGTTGCCTTAATCGTAGCAGACAAGGGCCGTCAGTTGGGATTGATTAATACTGATATGTTTGCGCCCGTTGTTTTGGTGGTTATTGTAACGACGTTGATTACACCGATTTTGTTAAAGGTGGTATTCAAAGAAAAACAGGTTGCATAAGCTTTTGGACAATAAAGATAAATAATACAGACAGGTTGATTTTCCTATTTGGAAAGTTGCCTGTCTTTTTTATTAAGATTAAAAAAGAATACTATGAAAAAATTAAATTGCACACAAGAGTATTTTGTGCAAGATGCCAATTGTAAACTCAGAAGAATAGTATATATTAGAAGTAACAATTGTTTATTTGGATTAGAAAGAGAATAGATATGAAAAGAACAAATGAAAGAATTGAAAATACAAAATTTACAGAAGAAAGAGCCTTGTTTAAAGGTGAAAACCTGGAACTGGATGGCTGCGTTTTCGAGGAAGGAGAATCTCCTTTAAAGGAAAGCAAAAATATTTTTGTCCGCAAATCTTTGTTCCGTTGGAAATATCCTTTTTGGTATGCAAATCATGTGGATTTGGATGAGGTTACCTTCTTTGACGGTGCCAGAGCCGGAGTTTGGTACACCAATGAGTTTCGCATGAAAAACTCTATTGTAGAGGCTCCCAAGCAGTTCCGCAGATGTGATGATATTGCCCTTGAAAATGTGGAGATTCCCAATGCTCAGGAGACTCTGTGGAATTGTAAAAATGTGTCTCTAAAGGATGTAAGAGCCCATGGTCCTTACTTTGCAATGGGATGTGAAAATGTTTCCATTGATGGTTTGACCTTGGTGGGAGATTACTCTTTTGACGGAGTAAAGAATATGGAAATCCGCAACTCCCATTTGGCATCTAAGGATGCATTTTGGAACAGTGAAAATGTTACGGTTTACGATTCCTTTATTACCGGTGAGTATTTGGGATGGAACGCCAAAAATCTTACCCTTGTAAACTGTACCATCGAAAGCTTGCAGGGAATGTGCTACGTGGACAATCTGGTTATGAAAAACTGCCGATTGATTAACACTACATTGGCCTTTGAATACTCTTCCTGTGACGCGGAAATCACCGGAGAGATTGACAGTGTATTGAATCCTACCGAAGGAAGTATCAAAGCGGACAAGATTAAGCATCTTGTAATTCAGCCTGACGCGGTAGACCCGGATAAGACCAAGATTGTGTGCAACGATATCGAAGAATGTTTGGATAGCCCTGACACTTTGTGGTAGGAAATCCGGACAAAGATTTCAGAGAAAAGAAATGGTATAATAAGTCAGATGCAGTAAACGTATCTGGCTTATTTTTTCAGAGAGGAAATGCTATGAGTGAGAAGTTTAATTTTGACGAAGTCATTAATCGAAGAAATACAAATTCCTATAAGTGGAATGTAAAAGAAAATGAGCTTGCTATGTGGGTGGCGGATATGGACTTTCAGGCGGCTCCCTGTATTTTAGAGGCGATGGAAAAGCGTATGAAACTGGGAGTTTTTGGATATGCGGATCTTCCGGATGAATGGTATGAAGCCTATCAATACTGGTGGAAGACCTACCATGATTTTTCTATAGAAAAGGATTGGCTGGTGTTTACCACAGGGGTGATTCCTGCAATTTCCACCACAGTTCGAAAGTTTACTACACCAGCTGAAAAAGTAGTGATTCAGACACCGGTTTATAATATGTTTTACAATTCCATTTTAAACAACGGTCGCGTGGTATTGGAGAATCCTTTGAAGTTTGACGGAACTTCCTATGAAATGGATTTTGAGGATTTGGAAGAGAAACTATCCGACCCTTTGACAACCTTGATGATTCTTTGCAATCCTCACAACCCTGTTGGAAAAATATGGAAGAAAGAGGAATTGGCAAAGGTTGGGGAACTGTGTAAGAAACACCATGTATTGGTGCTGTCTGATGAAATTCATTGTGATCTTTGTGCACCGGGGATGGAATACACACCCTTTGCTTCCGTATCGGAAACTTGTAAAGAGATTTCCATTACGGCTATCGCTCCTACCAAGGCTTTTAATATTGCAGGCCTGCAGACCGCGGCGGTAGTTGCACCCAATAAGGGCATTCGGGACCGTATTTGGAGAGCATTGAATACAGACGAAGTGGCAGAACCCAATGCCTTTGCTGTAGATGTGGCAGTGGCAGCCTTTATGAAGGGACGTTCCTGGAATCTGGCATTAAGAGAGTATCTCCAAGAAAACAAGGAGATAACGGATGAATTTTTAAAGAAGCATTTGCCAAAGGTTACCATGATTTCTAAAGATGCTACCTATTTGCTTTGGCTGGATGTTTCTGCCTATACGGATAACAGTGAAGCATTGGCAGGATTTATTCGAGAAAAAACGGGATTGTTTGTTTCTCACGGAATGATGTATCACGGCAATGGAAATCATTTCCTGCGCTTTAATGTAGCCTGTCCGAAGGAAACCTTGTATGATGGATTAGAACGGTTGAAAAACGGCCTTGAACAGTGGAAATAAATGGAAAAGAAAAATAGAATTGTTGAAAACTTAATATATTTGTCCATCCCTACTATGATAGAGCATGTGTTGTCTACGTTGTTGCAATATGTGGATACGGCGATGGTAGGTCATTTGGGAGAAGAGGCTACAGCAGCGGTTTCCGTTACCACCACCATTGGATGGCTGGTGGGAAGCCTTATGTATGCCATTGGCGTGGCGCTTTTGTCATTGATGAGTCAGGCAGTGGGGCGAGGCGACGAGGCCGAGGTAAAGGATATGGCGTCTCAGGCGGTGTATCTTGTGCTGGGAGCCGGTGTGGTGCTGGGAAGCATTTCTTTGATTTTGGCACCTTATATTCCGGTTTGGATGGGAGCGGCAGAATCCGTGCGTGGACCGGCGACCACCTATTTTGTCATTATTTCCTTACCTATGATTTTCCGTGCTGCAACGACTATTTTCGGTGCCACCATCCGGGCGACACTGGATACCAAAACGCCCATGTTTGTAAACCTTGTTGCCAATGTGGTAAACGTGGTTTTGGATTATATTTTAATCTATGTTGTGGGCTGGGGCGTAACCGGTGCCGCAGTGGCAACGGCAGTGACCCATATCTGTGCCGGTAGTGCCATGTTTTTCGTGTTCCGCAAAAAGAAGGCACTACACTTTGCCTGGAAGGAGGCAAAGGTGGATGGAGAGGTAATGAAAAAGATTTCCAAGATTGCCATTCCTTCCATTGGAACAGATTTAACAGCTACTTTGGGATATGTATTTTTTGCGGGAATGGTATCCGGCATGGGAACCACAATCTTTGCGGCTCACTCAATTGCAGTGGAGGCGGAAACCTTGTTTTATATTCCGGGATACGGACTTCGTACTGCGACCAGTGCCATGACCGGCGTATCCATTGGAGAAGATAATATGCCTAAACTTCGCACCGTTATGAAGGCCAGTATTATGATGACCGTATTTTTAATGGCGATGAGTGGTTTGGTTTTGTATTTTGTTTCCTACCCTTTGATGCAGATCTTTACCAGTTCCAATGAAGTGGCACAGCTGGGCGCTCAGATGTTGCGACTGGTAGCTTTTTCCGAGCCGTTTTTTGGATTGATGGTGGTGTGCCAGGGGCTGTTTTACGGAATGGGCCGCACCAAAAATGTCTTTGCTGTAGAAGCCTTTTCCATGTGGGGAATTCGAATCCTCTTTACATATTTGGTGATTCATGTTTGGCATCTGGGACTGAGGGAAGTTTGGTTTTGCATGATTGCCGACAATATTTGTAAGGCGGTGTTGTTATCCGTCTTACTACTCATTGTTTGGAAGAAAGGAAAATGGAGAAATGGAAACGGGAAGTAAAAAATGCGTTGAATTGGAAGTCACAAAGGAGCGTAGTGCAAAGCATGTGGGCAGCGGTTCACTGGAGGTGTATGCTACACCTTCTATGATTGCCTTAATGGAGTATACTTCTACAGAATGTATCAAAGAGTTTTTGGAAGAGGGACAAACCTCTGTGGGCACAGCTTTAAATGTGAAGCATGTATCTGCAACCCCGGTGGGGATGAAGGTTCGATGTGAAAGTGAACTGATTAAAGTGGATGGAAGAGCCCTTACCTTTTCCGTAAAGGTGTATGACGAAAAGGGTCTTATCGGAGAAGGGGAACATCAACGATTCATCGTAGATGGAGAAAAGTTTACAAAGAAAACCTATGGGAAGTTTGATTCCAATTGAGGCAAGTCTTTTATAACAAGAATAAAAGACCTATGAAAATACAAATCTGGGATAGCCCGTTTGTGAATTGTTCAATCCAGTTGGACTTCACATCGGAGCTGTCCATTTTTTTTGCAAAGATTATCATGAGTACCATGCCAAGGATCCCTAGTAAAAAGAAGATAAAGGACGGCATGGATAGAAAGCCGGTTACAAGAGTAGGGATACTTAGATTTGCTCTTTGAATAAACAATGATAGTAGAATCATAAGGAATCCTATGGGCATTAGAATACGTAGCTGAACGAATAAGAACCAGACATTCTTTTTCTTTAAAACAACTATTAGCTTCCAGATGACTTTTCCTGCTCCGCCGAAAAAGCAAAGAAGCGCGCCTAAAATAAACAGTGGGCTTTCAAACATTTGTCCGATCAGTATCATGTTAATTGTAAAAAAGATCACAGGTATGGTGTCAACCAAAACCAGGGGGAGTGTAAAGTTTTCGGGGATGGTGTTTTTGTTCATAGGATGAGCCTTTCTTTCAGATTTGTGCTTAGATTTAGGTAACAATGATTGATTTATGAGCCAGATAGCGACGTTGCTGTTTCGAGAGAAGAACTGTAGTAGTGCTTCCGTGAATTTCAGAGTGATACGGATTACTTTTGGATGGAAGATATTTCACAACAGCTCCTATGGTAAAACAGTCTCGGACATAAATACGAATAATATGGCCGGTAAACCTTCTTTGCATAGAGTCTGCTACAGTTTGCTCGTCTCGAAAAGCGCCACGCTCAACGGATAGACCTTTAGGGTCAGCAAAGGCTGCAGAGGATAGAGAACCGTCTCTTTTCCAAAACATGGAAGCAATTTCCGGAGGATATACGGCGCGATAAAGTTTTTCGTTTTGAGGGAATGTATTATCCATAAAAATCACCTACTAAATCGTTAATAGATTTGGAAGATGCTGGGATTTTTTGAAGAGTTTCGCCGTGGGAGTTTATCAGAAAATACTCCGCTTCATCCTCCATACCAACTTCAATTTCCAAGTGATCTTTTCGGGAATTATCGTATTCGAACTGAATGGTTTGCATTGCAGTTGGAAATATTTCGGGTTGAATGGATAATTCTAAAAGAATAGAGCTTACTTTTCTTATTAAGGAACGTGGAAAAGCCGGAGCACCATTTCCGTTCCAATTATCTTTTAAAGTGCTGATTGCAACGAGCTTATCAAGGTTTTCGGTTCTGATGTCTGTGAGCACAGAATTATCAGTAAGGTCATTTGGCGTCGTAAGCTCGGCATAGGCTTTCGCATAAGAAGATATGCGGTCAATATGTCCCAGACGGAGATATTCTTCTTCGGAAATTATGACTACGTTTTTGCCTTCCTTTCTGGGAACAACAACGGCAGTTCCTTCATAAGCAATATCAAAATATTTTTTTATGTTGGAGCGAACCTCCATTTGCTTTGCTTTAATCATACGATACCTCTTTAAAATATATGATTTACTATATGGTACTTATATTTGGATTATATCATAAAACGTACGGAAAATAAATATAAAAGCGTACGGGTTAAAGGGGCAAAATCTGTCCGGAGATATATTGAAAATTAAGAAATAGGTATTAGGAAATCTATGGTATAATCCGAATGATATGAATATTTATATACGATATGAGAACAGGGTATTTGTATATGATGACATTTGTGAAGAAGGAAAACATAAATGAAAAAGAGAAACTTTATTTTTGATTTATACGGCACACTTTGCGACATTCATACCAACGAATCCAAAGCATCCCTTTGGAAAAATATGGCGGGGATTTATAGAAGTTTTGGTGCTTATTATGACGCAAAGACTCTTCGGAAATCCTATCTTCGACTTTGCAGGGAGGAAACAGAAACGCTTCAAAAAGAGGTGGGAGAAAACGCAGAAATTGAACTGAGAAACGTATTTCAGAAGCTATTTGTTGAACAGGGTGTGGAACCGGACAAAGCACTGGTGGAGTATGTAGGTGTGACATTTCGTGTGCTTTCCAGAAGCGTCCTTTATGTCTATGATGGAATCTTTAATTTGTTGGATGAAATACATAAAAACGGTGGCAGAATATTCTTGCTTTCCAACGCCCAGAATGTGTTTACCACTCCGGAGTTAAAAGAATTGGGACTCTATGATAAATTGGATGAGATTTATATCAGTTCCGATAAGAAAGTCAAAAAGCCAAACCCAAAGTTTTTAAAAGACATGATAGAGGAATTTGAACTGAAAAAAGAAGAATGCATTATGATTGGGAATGATCGTACCACAGATATAGCCATTGCCAATGCCTGCGGCATAGACAGTCTTTACATTCATTCCAATAATTCCTATCCTAATCTGAAAAAGGCGTTATCACCGGAGCAGGAAGCGACCTATGAAGTGTTGGATGGAGATATCTATAAAGTGATGACGATTGTGAAGAAACTGTTGAAAGACAAAAATATTATGAAATAAATTAGATACATGGGGGAAAGAATATGACAAAAATTCTGATTACAAATGACGATGGTATTCATGCGGGAGGACTGCTTCGTCTGGCAAAGGCAGCAAAAAACTTTGGGGAAGTATTTGTGGTTGCTCCGGACAAAGAGTGTAGCGCCATGTCCCATCGGATTACCCTTCGGGAACATATTGACGTGAAGCAGGTGCCCTTTGAGATTGAGGGAGTGGAAGCCTATGCCTCTACGGGAACACCGGCGGATTGTGTGAGATTTGGTATCTTAAATATCATAAAAGAAAAACCGGATTTGGTATTGTCGGGAATCAACTATGGATTTAACTGTGGTTCCGATATTCAGTATTCTGCTACTGTGGGAGCGGCATTGGAGGCTGCATGCGTAGGCGTTCCTGCCATTGCCCTTTCTGAGGATTTTAGTGAACATCATGAGGTGACAGATGCATATTTGGAACAGATGATTGGAAAGCTGATGCATCGACCTTTGGGATACAATCAAATCTGGAATGTGAACTTCCCTAAATGTCCCTTGGGAGAATTTCGGGGAATTTTGGAAAATCGAAAGATGGCCCGAAACGCATTCTTTGATGATGAGTATGTGGAGGAAGTTCTTCCTGACGGAACCAGACGTTTGAGTGTGAAAGGGCATTACCACGAAAATGCAGATGAAGGAACGGATTTTAAGGCCGTGGTAGATGGGTACATTTCCGTCGGGGTTGTAAATAACCTTTCAAACTGATAGAATAGACGAAATTATAAAAATGAGTAATAAGGGATTTTAGGGAAAGGAGTAAGTATGGAACCTAAAAAACTTAGAAGATCTGCAACAGATAAGGTATTTGCCGGTGTTTGCGGAGGATTTGGTAATTATTTTGGATTGGATCCGGTGTTGATTCGTTTGGCATGGGCACTGTGTTGTCTTTTGGCCGGAACCGGACTGGTTGCCTATATTGTATGTGCCATTATTATTCCGGAAGAGGATAATATTTATTCCGATTTTTAAAAGATAGAATTAAATTAAAACGAAAAGTCTCCTTAGCAGATATGGATTTCTGGTATCTGTTAAGGAGACATTTTTATTTAAGCTGTTTTTATTTTCCCTATTATAGCACGGAAAAAGATGAAAAAGAGATGTAACCTTTTTGGTGATTCATTTGTATAATTAATGAAAGGCCTTTTAAGGAGAGATACATGAGAGTAACATTACAAGACTTGGTAGAAAAGTATAAACAAAATATTTATGCGGTATCATTTAGTATCACAAAAAACAGAGAGGATGCGGAAGATGTCGTACAGGATACTTTTTATCAGTATTATGCTTCAAAAAAAGAGTTCGACAGTGAAGAACATATAAAAGCATGGTTACTTCGTGTAGCAATCAACAAATCAAAAAATATGGTAACGTCCTTTTGGAAAAAGAAGAAGGTGTCAATGGATGATTACATAGAAACGTTATCCTTTGATACGCCGGAGTCCAAAGATTTATTTGAGACTGTGCTTTTGCTTCCGGACAAATACAAGGTGGTAATTCATCTTTTTTATTACGAAGATTATAGCGTAAAAGAGATTGCGAACGTATTAGGTATTTCTGAAAGCAATGTAAAAGTGAGACTGAATCGGGGACGTAGTATTTTGAAAGAGAGATTAAAGGAGGATTGGGAAGATGACAAATAGAGAAAAGTATAAAAATGCTTTTTCGGTATTGGAACCCTCCGATAATATTTCTTGGGAGGTCAAAAAGATGAAAGCATTAAAAAAGAAAAAAATGAAAAAAGCAGCAGTGGCAGCAGTTGCGGTTGTAGGAATTTTAGCCTTGGGCTCAGGAAGTGCGTATGCTGCAAATATAGGTGGAATCCAAAGACAGATTCAAATCTGGACGCATGGAAAACAAACAGAGGCTACCCTTACCTTTGACGGAAAGGGTGGTTATACCCAGTCCTATGTGGATGAAGAGGGGAACGTTTGTGAAAGCGGTGGAGGCGGAGTTGCCTACGACATCTTTGGAAGAGAACGTCCCTTAACAGAAGAGGAACTGATGGAAGAAGCACTGACGGATGATTTGCAGGTGATGCAAGAGGATGGAAAAACAATGATTTATTTCCGAGATCAAGTCATAGACATTACAGACAAATTTGAGGATGGTGTTTGTTACATTGAAGTAGATGGCGGCGATAAACACTACTATGTTTCTGTTTTGGAAAACGGAAACACTTGTGTCAGTGAGGATAAATTTTACAACCCTGCCGAATAAACCTGTGATTGCTTTATAGTAAAAAAGAGAGTATGACCAAAGAAATCGTTTGGTTTCATACTCTCTTTATTATTTGGGTAGAATTAAAGTTGTTTAAATTTTTCTACTTCAGCGTTTAGTTCGTTAACGGTTGCGCTGTTATAATTGGACTGGGTCTGAATTTCCGAAACGGAAATATGCAAGCTATCCATTTCTTCTGTGGATTTTACAAGGGCGTTTACACTGTTTTCTGATGCAACACTGATTTCTGTTATACCGTCAGAAAGTGCTTCCGTTCGCTCCTGCATATTTTGAGCATGTTCAGAAAAACGGGCTAACAAATCAGAAATATTTGCAATGGCATTTTGGTTTTCAATGGCGTTTTCCACGAACTTGTCATAATCCGACAGGATGGTGGAGGTAATATATTCCAAAAGTTCATTGGCATTTTTCACCAGCTCATGGACTGCATCCAAGACGATGACGTTGGTATCCTGAATGCTGGTGGCAATATTTTTGGTATCTTCTGCAAGGCTTTGAATCTCTGTGGCAACCACGGCAAATCCCCGTCCGGAATCTCCGGCTCTGGCAGCTTCAATGGAAGCGTTTAGGGCAAGAAGATTGGTTTGTGAGGAGATGGTTAAAATGTTATCGGTAAGTTCCCGAATCTGTTCCACGGAATTACTTTTTTCTATGGATTCCTCCATGCGGGAACTGATATCTTCCATCATGGTTTGGGTATGGTTTTTATTGGTTTCCGAAAAGTCTTTGGCTTCTTCGGCTCGAACCAACAAATCTTTTACCAACTGTGAGTTGTTGTCGGAGTCGTTTCGAATCTGTTTTGCCGAATCCAAAATATCTGTGGATGATTGATCGATATTTTGAAGAGTGGCGCTGATTTCTTCCATATTTGCGGAGATTTCACTGAGTCCATCCAAAATAGTAGAGGAGGTTGATTCGCAGTTGGAGATGTTTTGATCCATCTTCTGTGTGGAACTGTGAATACTTCCGGAACCGGTTTTTATAGATTGAATTACACCTTGCAGCTCATCCATAAAGGCATTGATGCCAAGAGCAATTTTTCCAACTTCGTCCTCGTATAAAAAGTCAATTCGACTTGTTAAATCGCCGTTTCCGGATTTTAAATCCAGGATGATCTGACTCAGTTTTTTCTCCATATTCTCTAAAGGACGAAGAACGGTACGCAGGCATAAATAAATCACTAAAATCATTGCAAAAACAAAGACACCGCCCATGCCAATGGTGATGGTAGAGGCTCTTTGCGTACGGACAAACACCAAGTCTGTTTCGTGTTCTACCAAAGCATCTAAGGTATCTTCGTAGTGCTGATTGTACGAGGTGTATTCCTGAGTGGATGATAATAAGTTTTTGTAGCTGTTATTTATTTGAGAAGTATCTGCCGATTTCATGGCAGTGATTACATCCTGACTCTTTGAAATATAGTTTGTAATAGCTTCGTAGTAAGGGCCGTAGGCATTTTCTAACTCTGTATTCATTTCTGCGTCAGAAAACTTTTTGACATAGCTGTTCAATGCTTCGCCGCTTTTTTCCATTTCGGAAATGGCAGTTTCACACTGCGAAATGGTCTCGCTACCTTTTGCCGCTCCGGCAATCATTTCCAAAACATTTTTTTCAAAGATATTTTTGTTTTTCTCCAGGTTGAGTTGTTGGTTTTTCAACTGAATGGTATAGTCCGCCAACAGTGTGGTGGAAAGTTCTACTTGATTATTGGTGACTCCGCTCATAATAGCATTTGAACTAAAAATAATCAGTAGCACGACAAGAATCGTGATAATGCGCAATTTAATTGATTTTTTCATCCTATTTCCTCCAAGTAAGTTTTGAGATACTATATCATGAAATAAAGATGGAAAACTCTTAATGGAACAAATGGTAGAAATACGGCATAAAATGCACTTATTTTGGAAACTGGGCATAAAAAAGACTCCGTTACAAAAACGTAACAGAGTCTGATTTTACTTATGAAATTTGTTGTAAATTACAGTGCCTTTTTAATGGCATCTAACAATTCGTCATATTCTTCAAAAGCAGGATACTGAGGATAGTCTGCTTTGATGGCGTCTGTAGTGCGGAATAAAAATCCGGCCTTAGATGCTTCGATCATACCCAAATCATTGAAGCTGTCTCCGGAAGCAATGGTTTCAAAGCCACAGGACTGCAATGCTTTTACGGTTGTATATTTTGATTTCTCGCATCTCATGGTAAATCCGGTGATGGTTCCGTCTTCGGCTACTTCCAAGGTGTTACAGAAAATAGTGGGCATTCCCAACTTTTTCATTAAAGGGGCAGCGAACTGTTCAAACGTATCGGATAAAATAATTGCCTGAGTGGTAGCGCGAAGTTCATCCAAAAACTCCTTTGCGCCAGGGAGGGGATCAATCTTTGCGATGGTCTCCTGAATCTCCTTTAAGCCCAATCCATGCTCTTTTAAAATCTCCAAACGATAGTTCATCAACTTATCGTAATCAGGTTCATCTCTGGTGGTTTTCTTTAATTCGGGAATGCCGGAAGCCTCTGCAAAGGCAATCCAAATCTCAGGTACCAAAACACCTTCCAAGTCTAAACAAACAATATTTTGCATCTTTTTTCTTCCTTTCCTTTTCCTGCGTATTTCGCGACTTTTATTATATTTTTTCTCCGCCATTCTGTAAAGAGAATATCGCCTTATTCCCATTCACAGTCCATTTTTATTATCCCCCCTGGGGTGCCCCTCCCACCCGCTGCATTTTGCAAGGATGTTAGAAACTCTTGATACTAAATACGAGCATCCTTTTTGCGTCCGGACAACAATTTACAGTTCGAAGCAAGTGTGTGCCAAGGGCAAAGACTTGTTATTTATATTTAGCGCTTTTCAAAACTCAAGGTGAGCCGGCTTAAGTCACCGCTTGCTAAGAAAAAAGACGAAGCATGTTTTTAGATGTCGGTACCACACACAATCTCAGTCCATTTCGGTTATGTGTTCTCGGTG
>JAEEGL015862405.1_pt1 | contig 16626 bp, 12 predicted proteins | sample 9134231 | NCBI WGS metagenome assembly JAEEGL01 (sample SAMN16246548, study PRJNA631951) | gut metagenome | biome: gut microbiome; feature: rumen; material: fiber-attached | host: Bos | place: Iran: Karaj | collected 2018-10 | reverse complement strand
GGAATTAGTTTAGATAGGATTTCGTCAATCGAGGTGTAAAGCAGGATGCATATTGTATACGTGACACCTGAACTTAATTACGACAATGGACCACAAGGCGGTTTGGGAACATTTATAGCTAATATGGCGAAAATAATGGCTGATCATGGACATTTTGTTGAGATTATTCTTGCTACATCACAAAAAGTAAATGAGAGTTTTGATAAAAGGATAAAAGTATATAACCTCTTTGTTGAAAAAGATATATGGGATGAGATAGATTTGATCACCCGTGATGCTATAGATAACGATGAAATGGCCAGGGAACTTAGAATAGAGTTGCTAAATGCTATTAAATCTAATGATGTAAAAAAACAAATTGAGAAAATTGATTCTCAAACACCTATTGATATTATTCATTTTTCTAATCATGGAGCTTTTTCAAGGTATATAAATGATGACATTCCTTATGTTATAAGAGTCTCTGGTCTGATGAATATTTGCAAAGGTGGAGGAAATATTCCGTTTGGAGATTTATCATTTAGTGCTAATAAACTGCTTCCGAGAGATAAATCAGAACTAAAAGAACTGACAAGATGTAAAAATGTCATAGCTCCTAGTAAACTTATTGCGGAGATTTTGAGTAAGGAGATTGGAGTACATGGGACAATTATTGAGAGTCCATTTTTAATAAATAATGATGAATGGGATACTACTGTTTTTGACCAAAGTTTAAAAAGTAAAAGATATGTTTTGTTTTATGGAACATGTAGTTTTCTAAAAGGAATTCATGTTATTGCAGATTTGGTGGAGAGCTTTTTGTGTTCACATTCAGACTATTATTTTGTGATTTGTGGAAAAGATACAGTAATAAATGTTGAGAACGATAACATTTCAGCTGTGGAATATGTCAGGCTAAAGGCTAATGAATATAAAGACAGAGTATTGTATTTGGGCTTATTACGTAGGAATCAGCTTTATCCAATAATACAGAAGGCTGAGTGTTGTATTTTTCCTTCCAGAATAGAGAATCTTTCAAATGCTTGTATTGAAGCTATGTCTATGGGAAAAATTGTGATTGCAACGGAGGGGGCAAGTTTTGAACAATTAATTGTGGATAAGAAGAATGGTTTCCTATGCAAAAGAGATTGCTCAGATAACTTCCTTAATGCACTCGAAAGAGCTATTGGTTTAACTGAGAGTGAAAAAAAAGCTATATGTGATAATGCATTGAATCGCATAAAGGAGCTAGCACCGGATAAAATATATGAACAGTATTTTCACTTTTATTCTGAAGTTATCAGTAATAAATTGAGGAGACGTAACTAGTGATTACTATAATAACTGCTACGTTCAACAGAGCATTATTTCTTGATCGTGTTTATGAGTCTTTGAAAAGGCAAAGCAGCAAAGACTTTGAATGGATAATTGTCGATGATGAAAGTATAGATAACACTGAGCAAGTGGTTAAGGACTGGTTGTCAGAAAAAAGTTTTAAAGTTTCATATTACAAAGTTCCGCATGGTGGAAAGCATAAAGCCGTAAACTTTGGCGTGAAAAATGCAGAAGGTAATGGGATTATCACCGTTGATAGTGATGATTACCTTACTGATGATGCTATAGATTTTCTTGCTAATCGATTTAAAGAAATTGAAAATGATGAGAATTTTGCAGGTGTTGCTGGGCTCAGATGTGCATATACAGACAGGGAAAACTGTGCCAGAGGCTTAAAGTTTTGTGGTTATGTCGATGCAACTAACATAGAAAGAAAAAAATATGGACTTCAGAGTGATAAGGCTGAAGTGTATAAAACAACTGTATATAAGCGATTTCCTTATCCTGAGTTCGAAGGAGAAGATTTCTTGGCAGAAGGGGTTATGCGAAATGCGGTTGCAAAAGAAGGACTATTGATACGATGGTTTGATCATGTGGTAGAGTATACAGATTATCTGAGTGATGGGCTAACAAGGAATATTATCTCTAAGCAGTACAATAACCCGAAGGGCTGGGCAGCTAATATTGTATCAAGAGTCAATTGTGGCGATGAGATTGGAAGAATTGAAGCATTTCATTTTTATAACGTTATGCAAAACAAAATAAGTGAAGATGATATATGCAATATGTTACATCTTTCGAACGACGAAAGACGGACATTTGCAGAAATTAAAGATAAAGTAGATGCAAAACTAAGAAGTTATTTATCTGAAATATCTTGTAAATCATTCGCATTTTATGGAATGGGTAAGAATGCGCAGTATTTAATGATGTATTGCGAGCGTTTAGGAATTAAGCCTCGATATGGTATTGATAGAATGGCTCAGAATATTGCATTTTACCAGACATATAATCTGACAGACGAGCTCCCTTATGTTGAGTTGATAGTCATAACACCATATGGGATTAAGGATGAAGAAAAAGAAAGAATAAAGCAAAGTATATTGATAAAGATTCCTGATGTAAGATTTGTGACCATGGAAGACTTATTCGAGGATATTTTAAAGGGTGACTTTTATGACTGAAGAGTGGATAAAACTAAAGCATAAGTTAGATAATTCCAAAAGAGTATATATTTTTGGCGCTGGGTTCAGTGGGTGGCGAGTTTATGAACATCTAAGGTTCTATCCTTATAGCTTTTTCTTTTGCGACAATAATAGTGAAAAAATTGGTACTGTGGCGTATGGAGAAAGAGTAGTGTCAGTAGAAGACGCTGCAAAAGATAGTGAAAGAGTTATTCTCATTCCACATGGTAAATATGAAACAGAAATGGTTAATCAACTCAAAGAGTATCATTTGGAAAGTGATGAATATGCTATCTGCTATAAATCATTAATACCGCTAAAAAAAACAAGAATAGAAATACAGGTTGTAGATCATTGCAATCTGAAGTGTAAAGGTTGTAATCACTTATCACCACTTGCGAAAGAGTATTTCATTGATATAGAGGAATTAAAGAAAGATTATATTCAGCTAAATAATTTGTTCGGCGAAAGAATTGAAAGGATATGTTTATTGGGAGGCGAGCCATTATTGCATCCCCAACTAAAAGACATATGCATATTGACTAGACGATATTTTAAAAATACTAATATTGCAATAATTACGAATGGTACTTTGCTTGACAAGCAAAATGAAGCATTTTGGGATATGTGCGTGGATAACAGAATTAGCATTGAGATTACTGAGTATCCTGTGAATGTCTCATATTCCAAAATAGAAAAGCGATTACAGGACAGAGGCGTTGATGTAAAAGTCTTTTCAAGTATCAGTAGTTTCGTCCATTATCCTATCGATGAACTGGGTAGACAGGATGCCTATGAGAGTTTTAAGCTATGCGATCGAGCTAATACATGCCTGCTTCTTTCAAACCATAGGATATATCCTTGTGCAATACCACCGAATATTAAGTACTATAATTCAAGGTTTGGAACCAATATAAATGTGAAAGAAGAGGATGGCGTAAGCATTTTTGATGAGAAAGATGCTGAAAGTGCCTTTTCCAAGCTTTCATCCCCAATAGATTTTTGCAAGTATTGTGATATGAAAAATGCTAAGAATGAAATATGGGGAATAAGTAGTTTTGAAAAGAATGAGTGGTAAAAGATGAATACGACCAAAAATGTTGCGATTATCGTACAAAGTTTGGCAGGTGGCGGCGCAGAAAGAATTGCAGGCCTTCTGTCAAAATATTTGTCGTCATTTTATTGCGTATATCTTTTCGTTTGCGATGTGAACACTATACAATATGACTTTAGCGGTGAGTTGGTGAAGATAGATATTACTAGAGGGATATACAGCGAAATTCGAAATAAAAAAAGAGAATTGAACATACATTGCGCAATTAGTTTTGGCGGAATGATGAACATAGCAAATATTAGAACAAAGGAGCATGAGAGAATAATTGTCGCTCACCATAATTCAACAGGTATCAGGAGTGACGAAATTCCCTTTGTTAAGGAGTATTATCCATACGCAGATTTAATTGTTACTTGCTCTGAAGGGGTGCGCCAATTGTTGATAAGATATGCTGGGATAGATTCGAACTACATAGTATCGATATATAATTATATTTTTGGTGTAGAGGATATAAAAAAAGCGGGATATAGAGAAAACAATGTAGAAGAATCTGAGCATGATCGCGTTCGATTTGTTATGAACGCGGGAAGATATACTTGGGAAAAGAATCAATTAGAACTGATAAGTCAATTTGTCTATTATCACAAGCATTATGATGAAGATTTGCTTCTTTACATTATTGGTGAAGGAGCTTTGGAGAAGGAATTATCTAAACAGATAGAATTGCTGGGAGCGGGTGCTTATATAAAGTTGATTCCGTTTACAAATCTGACTCCTTATTATCTTAGAGCAAAAGCGTTGGTAATGACATCTGTGACGGAAGGACTTCCAAATGTCATTTACGAGGCGATGTGCTATGGAGTACCTGTCATTTCTACAGATTGTTACTGTGGACCTAGGGAACAATTGGATGATGACTGCGCATATGATTCAAAGATTACTGGTTACAAACTTGCCAAACGAGGAATGCTTGTGCAGGCAGAAAATGAAACAGATGGAGAAAGAACTCATTTTTTTGCTGATGCAATTAATAGAATGTTAACAGATGTGGAATTATATGAGAAAACCCAAAAGAATATTAAAGACTATATAGATAATTATTTTGATGATGAAATTACTAAAGAATGGAGAAAAATAATAGAATCTCCAATGGTTTCACTTTTGGATATCAGAGAAAAGGAGTCTGAATATGAAAGGGCATTGTCGAAGTATCCTGTAATTATTATTTATGGTGCAGGAATATATGGTAAAAGGGTGTTTAATGTTGTCAATGATGGAATGCATGATATTTTTTTTGCTATATCTGATTCAAGGCCGAATGAAAGTGTGAATGGTGTTTGCGTTCACTATATAGCGGATTTACTGGAGTATAAAGAAAATGCAATAGTGTTGATTGCTGCAATGAGAGAGTCCGATCATACAGCTATGTTAAAAAAAGCTCGAGAGCTGGGATTTAAGCATATTTTCCTTCCGCACATGTAAGCGATGGATTATTAGAGCATATCGATAATAAGGAGAGTGAAAGAATTGGTACTTGTAAACAACGATGTAGAGTTCTTGAATTCATTAAAGGATGAGAAAATTGTATGCTTTGGTGTCTCTAAATTACTTGATGTCGTGTTAGAACGTGGCATTACAGAATGGCTAAACAATGTATTATATTTTGTTGATAATGATCATAAAAAACATGGACAAACGATAAGCTATGCAGGAAGAACATTTGAGATTCGTAATCCAGAGTCAATAAAACATGAGGGAAATTCGGTAATAGTAATAGTTATGACTGGAATGAATTCGACTATACAGATTATTGACCAGCTTAACGATATGAAATTGAAGGGTATCAAATGTTATTCACTTCTGATGATGCTTTATTTCTATGTCAAAAGATATGATAATAGTATGCTTCCATCATTTGAGTATACCAGACCTCAAATTATTGATAAAAAAATCCATTGTTGCTGGTTTAGCGGTGAAAAAAAGCCAATAGAGTATCAAAACTGTATAGATAGTTGGAAAAAGGTATGCCCTGAGTACGAAATAATTGAATGGAATTCGGAAAAATATAATATTGAGAAGAATAGATTTATGAAACAGGCATATGAGAAAAGGGCATGGGCGTTTGTTTCTGATTATGCGCGTTTAGATCTTGTGTATAATTTTGGCGGAATATATCTGGATATGGATGTTGAATTGCTAAAGCCGTTAGATCCCTTTTTACAATACAAAGCATTCTTTTCTTTCGGGGAGTCACGAGGATGTGTAGATTTGGGATCGGGATTTGGATCCGTTAAAGGGAATAAATTACTAAAAGCATTACTCGATCAATATGAAGATGAAGAATTTTTAACCGATAATGCTGAATATTCGTCTAGTAAGATGATTCCACAACCTGTTAAGCTGGATCCTGTGTTTAGAGAGTGTGGTTTTAAGCATAATTCGAGTAGTCAGGTGATTGATGATATGCTTTTCCTATCACCGGATTATATTAGAACAAATAGTGATCCATTGCACGATAAATCATTTTTGAGAGGAGATGAATACGCTGTACATTGGCATCATGCTGGATGGTATTCTGGAGAACAATTAGAAAAACTCAGGGAGAATCGTAATAATCGTAAGAAACTATTAAGCTATGACTGGCATAATGAGGGATGAAAAAAATACATAGCTAATGTCAGGATTCTCTTGGGAAGATATATAGAGGCTTTTGAATTGAAAATATCGATAATTATACCAATATATAATACAAGACCGTACATTAAAGAGTGTATAGAGAGTGTTGTAAATCAATCATACCGCAACCTGGAGATTATCCTCGTGGATGATGGATCTACGGATGGTTGCGCGGAAATATGCGATGAGTATGCACGGACAGATGCCAGAGTCCGCGTTATTCATAAGCCAAATGGTGGATTGGTAAGTGCAAGAAAACTTGGCATTACTATTTGTACAGGGGAATATATTGCACCTATTGATAGTGATGACTATGTTTCTAATAATATGATTGAGCAGATGGTAAATGCTGTAAAGCTTTACAATGCTGAAATCGTTCAATGTGGTGTTAGATATCATTATTCAACCGGTGAATTTGTTGATTTTGATGAGCCGCTTGAAAATGGTTTATATAATCTGGAAAATATCAATAGCGATGCGCACAAATGCCTTTTTTGGGATTTCACCAGGTCCAAAAGAGGAATACGTTCAAATATGTGGTCATGCCTTTTCAAAAAGGATTTGATTTACAAATATCAGATGCTGGTTCCTGATGATTTAACAAATGGGGAAGATGATGCATGTTTCTATCCGACTTTTCTAAATGCCAAATCCTATTATCTGATTGATAAGCCTTTGTATAATCATTTTTTTAGAATGGGGTCGATGTCAAGTACTGAGGGGAGTTTCACTCTGAAGCAGATGACTCAGATTGATGAGCTAATCAGACCATGTCTTGGTATTTACATGACCGATTCCAAGCTGTATTTGGGATATAAACGGTATCTTTTATTCAGAATTGAAATTGTTATGCGAAACAATTATAAGATAGGGCTAACCTCTAACTATCGCTTTCCTTCAGATGTTGTTCCTTATAATAGCAAGGTTGTTGTGTACGGCGCCGGCAAAATAGGTCAGTCATTTGTTGCACAAAATGAAAGCGTCCATTGGTTTGATATGGTTGCTTGGGTTGATTCTTATAGGGAAGATACAATATTTGGAAAAAGAATTGAAAAGCCTGATGTGATTAGGAGCATTTCGTATGACTTTATACTGATTGCTATTGATAAAAGGAAATATGCAGAGGTTAGGGAACATCTGATAGAAATAGGATACGCCGAGAAGATATTGTTATGGAAAGAACCAGTTGTTGATAATTCAACATGGTTCTTTTTTTCTTGAGCAGGCTGGAATGGAGTGAAGATGGATAAGCATTTTCTAGACAAGCTGCGTGAAAGTAGCATTGTATGCTGGGGACTAGGAAGGCACTTGTATTCAACGACCTATAACTTTTTGGTAAAAAGCGGATTGTGTCAGAATGTAAAGCTTCTTGTAGACAGGCATGTTGATTCAGTTGATAAAGACAGAGTGCCATTATTGGGAAACTGTCCAATAACAACTCCGGATAAGATAAAAGAATATGTTAATGATGATGCGATTATACTCATTTCAGTTGTGGAGTATTCTGACATTGTTGAAGAAATAGAATCGAGCCCTGCTCTTTGTGGTATGCGATGGCTTCCAGATAGGTTTCTGGCAATGCTTCAGCCTGACGAAGAAATTCTGAACGTTCCAAAGACGCCTAATGCTCCCGAGCCATATCAGAAAAACACAGAGATTAGAATTCCCAAGATTATCAACACCTTCTGGTTTTCTAACGACCCTATTCCCGAAAAATATCAGAAATGCGTGGATTCATGGAAGAAATACTGTCCTGATTACGAGATACGTATTTGGTCTCTCAATGATTATAATCCTCATGGAAACAGGTATTTTGAGGAAGCAATATCAGTAAAAAAGTGGGCATTTGCTTCAGATTTTTCAAGAATCGATATAATATGCCAAAATGGCGGAGTATACATGGATCTTGATGTTGAAGTGGTTAAGCCGCTCGATGATTTGCTGCATAATGACGCTTATCTGGGATTTGAAGACTTTGAAAAGATTGATTGCGGATCGGGATTTGGCGCGGTAAAAGGGAATAAGATTTTCGCAGAAATTCGTGACGAGTACAAAGATAGAGCCTTTATACTCCCTGACGGAAGTTTTGATCAGACCACCTGTCCTAAGATATATACTCCGGTTTTGGAAAAACATGGACTAAAAACAAATGGAAGCTTTCAGGAAGTTGAGGACATTACTGTGTATCCGTTCGAATACCTGAGTGCTAAGAGTTTTTTGACAGGAATAATCTATCAAACAAAGAATACATATACCATTCATCACCATGAGGGAAGCTGGCTTACAGAAGAATCAAAGAAAATAAATAACAGTAGATACAATGCTGTAGATGAATTTAGAAAACTGTTCCAGCTCTAATATAAAAATATGGAAGAATCTACAGGGATAAAAGGTTTTATGAAAATTGCTATTTACGGGACAGGCGTTGTTTCACGTATAATTCAGGATATTGCAGACAAGCACGATGTACAGGTTTTGTTTTATGTTCAGACAAAACCTGATTGTGAGTTCTTTAATGACAAGTATGTAATTTCTCCTGAAAAACTAAGGTATGATGACGTAGATTATGTCATTCTGGGTTCTGATGTATATAAGCAGGAAATGCAGGAGGCTCTTCAAAAAGACTCTGACGCATATACCAAGAACTGTTCAAAGATAATAGATTTTGAGATGTTTGTTGATGTCGTTGAGCCGGATATTGATTTTAAGACCGTCAAGGTGGATCACGGAATAAGCTACATTTATTCCAAATATGATGCAGAAATTGGACCTTGTATGGAAAGAACGCATAGGAACTGGGCAGGTGATGCAATAGATAACTTGATGCGTTTTTCGCAGGAAAACTTGGGACTTCGCACAAAAGGGTTTTTCCTTGATATAGGTGCAAATATTGGAACGACTTCCGTTTATGTAAAAAAGCTATGGCATGATTTTCAGTTGATAGCCTTTGAGCCGGGAAAGAAAAATTATGATCTGTTAAGAGCAAATTGTATTTTGAATGGAGTGGATGATTGCCGTATAGAGAACATCGGCTTGGGTGATAAACCGAGTGAAGGCTTTCTTTTCTATAGAAGCTATAATCCCGGAGGCTCGATGGTAGTTGATAAAAAGACAGAAATCTCACAGGAACAAGTTACGATAGGAACCCTTGATGACTATTTGACCACAAATGGGCTCAAGGCAGAAGAAATCTCATTTATCTGGATGGATACTGAAGGATTTGAAGCTGACATCATTATCGGAAGCGTGGAGACATTAGGAAGGAAGGCAATTCCTTTAGTTCATGAGTTTGATCCACAAATTTATGAGGACAGGGGCAAGATAACCGAGTATTTGAATATTATGCGTAGCACATATTCACATTTCATTGACGTTAGTACAATGCTAAGTGACGACTATAAAATTACCCCTATAAGCGAACTTTCCAAAATGATTGATGAGAAAGAGAAGACTGATTTATTCTTTTTTAGAAAATAATGGTTAATGTTGTTAACTATGATAATTCAGAACTCAATAATGTATTAGCTTCTAAGAGAATTCATTGCATCGGTGCAGGAAAGAAACTTGAGCTTTTTCTACAGGAGCACAGCGGAGTTATTCCTTTTAGCATATTCGATAATTATGCTGAAGGATATCGGAATGTGAATGGGAAATGCCTTCAAATCCAAAAGGTTGATTCACTTAAAACCATACATTTAGAAAAAATAAAGGATCTAATTGTTGTTACAACAATCCATTATGCCGATTTACTGAATCAACTAGACGCGATGCAGGAATGCAATGATATAGATTGCCTTTTTCCTTATATTCCCAATGGGGAAATACAAAGAAAAAATGAGATTATTGATTCTTTGAAAGTAGAAGAAGCTGGAGCAAGATTTCAGCTTCTTTTTGATTACAGTCATAATAGTGAAACATTTGTTTCAGCCGGTGACAAGGCACCTGACGATATTGCACGTATAGCAGGGAAAAAAGGTTACACTGCCATATCAGTAAAAGCATATTGGGGGACGTTTAAAAACGACGACTGGAGAGTTAAGGCAAGAAAGCTAAGTTGGGAAAAGATGATGGACCAAGTCATTTCTGGTGCAATATTACTATTGCAGAATCCTAACTGGAATGAGCATGAATTTGAACTTAGAAAGGAAAACATCAGACGTTTAAAAAACGAAAAAAATATAAGAATAATCTCCATTGTTCATGATGTTGAAGAACTTAGAAAAATAGATTTTAACAGCTATATGCAGCAGGAAGCAGAGTTTATGATGGAGACATCCGATATTCTGATTGTGCATAACAGGCGGATGATAGAGTTTTATTTGGGGAAAGGGGTAAAAGAAGATAGACTGGTAAATCTGCAGATTTTTGATTATCTCTGCGCAAATAGTGAAATTCCAATAAGGACTTTGTCTAAAGATGTCATAATCGCGGGAAATCTAAGCTATGCCAAGAACCCACACTTAGCAGGACTTTGCAGGTTGAAAAATACATATTTCAGACTATTTGGTGTAGGTTACAATGAAGATAATGAAAGCACTAACGTGATATATGAAGGTGCTCTGGATTCCAATGAACTTCCCAACAAACTCCCCGATGGATTTGGCCTTGTTTGGGGTGGCGACAGCCTAGAGAGCTGCACAGGAAAAGCTGGTGAGTACCTTCGCTACAATGATCCGCACAAACTATCTCTCTATCTGGCAGCAGGCCTACCGGTCATCATCTGGGACGAGGCAGCCATGGCAGATTTTGTAATAGAAAATGACGTTGGATTTACGGTAAGCTCTCTTTATCAGCTTGAAAGTAAGCTTTCTGATGTTACGGAAGAAGTTTTTGACAGATATGCATCCAATGCCCGAAAAATCGGTGAGAGATTGCGCGCCGGTGAATACACAAAAGCTGCAATAAAAGAGGCTGAGAAGAGGCTTAGACTTAAGGACTAGGAAAAATGGCAGATTATAACAGAATCAACAATATCATACGGGCAGCAGTGTTGAGTAAGCCTGAGAAGATAGCTATTTGCCCATTTGCAGAAGCCGGAATGATGGGAAAGCAGATTCTTAACCTGCGATATGGGGTTGATGAAACCTACATTATCGACAATAAGCTGTCTGAGCTCAATCCTAAGATATTGTCAGTTGCTGACCTCAAAGACAAAGACTATTCAGGACTTATGGTTCTTTTGCTGATTGAGAACAAAGAGATAATTAAGAGCCTTCGAAAAGGATTAGAGAGTATTTCAGAAGACATAATCATTCAGGACTATTATTCCCCTGCCTGTGTATATGGTGAAACCAACGCAGAATATATCAGGAAACTGAAGGAGTTATTTAGAGTAAAAAAAGCCACCGGGCAGCAGTTTGTCAGGCTTGGACGCAGCAATGACGGTGGGTATGTCCTTCTTGATGATTTTGAGAAAGTGACTACTGCCTATAGCTTTGGAATTTCCAACGATGTATCTTTTGAAAAAGCGCTGGCAGACAGGGATATTGTAATACATATGTATGATCACACAATAAATGGGCTTCCTCAGAATAATTACAGATTCAGATATGAACACTTGGGAATAGCAGGCGCAGATGATTCGGAAAATTGCCTTCTGTCACTTCCGACGCTCATTGATAAAAATGGCGACGCAGAAAAAGAGAACATGATCCTCAAAATAGATGTTGAAGGTGCTGAGTGGGATGTTATTGATGCCACGCCTTCTGAGATTTTCGACCGCTTTGCGCAGATTTCTTTTGAATTACATCATCTTGTGGGCAGTGCCGATAAGGATAAGGTATTACGATGCCTTGAAAAGCTTAATACGACGCACCAGCTGATATGGGCACATGGAAACAATTTTGGCCACTATGCAAAGAGCGGAAATATTGTGATGCCCGATTATCTTGAAGTTACATACGTAAATAAAAAGATATATGAAACTGTTAAAGCTGAGTGTGTTTTTCCTAGGAGCATTGATATGCCATGTTGCAGTGATATTGAAGAGATTGAGCTTGGAGACTGGGGATGAATTTTCGCAGCACAAAGGCCACAGCAGAAGAACTTATCAGGGAGTTCCCTAAATCGCTGATTGGCTGGTATCCGTTTGAACTTAATAAGAAAGCTCTTTTCATAAGCGGAGGACTTCCTGAAGGGGAAGTCCTTTTTGAGGTGCTTGAGGACGCAGGGCTCGAGACTGATATTGTAAGCCTGAATGAGTTGGAAGACACAAAACTATCTGTAAAAAAGTCTTACTACGACTACATAGTGGGCTTTGGCGTGCTTGAAAAAGCATCTGACCCTGTCAATGCTTTGGAGAGGATTAACTATCTCCTGGCAGAGGGTGGACATATCCTGTTAGGTCTCGAAAACCGCCTTGCGATGCGCTATTTTGTCGGCGACAAGGATGCGTTTACAGGAAGATGCTTTGACGGAATTGATAATTATTTCTTTGCGGATTCTTTTGGCAAAGAGAATGCCGGACGGGCCTATTCAAAAGCTGAAATCGAGAAGATGCTTAATGCAGAGGGCTTAAAAACACATCGCTTCTACTCTGCAATGCCGGTACTTGAGAATCCAAGGCTTCTTTTTGCAGAAGACTTTATTCCTAATGAAAAACTGGATATCCGGGTTACGCCACAATACAGGAATCCTTCAACTGTTTTTCTGGATGAGGAGAAGCTATATCAGACATTGATCGATAACAAGCTTTTCCATACGCTTGCTAACGGTTATCTTTTGGAAGTGGCTAAAGGCGGACAACTCTCAGATGCGCTTAGTATCACTTCTTCGCAGGACAGGGGAAAAGAGCTGGCTCTTTATACTACGATTAACGGGGCGGGCACGGTTACAAAAAGAGCTGCATATAAGAAAGGTTGCGGTAGGGTACAGGCTTTGCTTGATAACAATAGTTATCTTAATGGGCATGGCATAAAGACTGTTGATGCCTGCATCAAAAACAGTTGTTATGTTATGCCTTATGTACAGGCACCCACTGTTACAGAATATTTCAGGAACCTTTTTTGGAATGACAGAGATAAATTTACAAGTGAATTGGACAGGTGGATGGAGCTTGTGGAGAATTCATCGGAACACGTTCCGTACGTGGAAGTGGATTTTGATAAGTTCGATCCTGAGTGGGAAAAGAGAAGGGAAGATGACCCTAATAGGGATAAGTGGAAAAAGCTGGCATTTGGAAGTGATGAAGATAAAAGAAATCTTGGTGCAGTCCTAAAAAAAGGTTTTATTGACCTTGTTTGCCTCAACTGTTTTGTGATTGATGGCGAGTTTGTTTTTTACGATCAGGAATTTGTCGTGGATAACCTTCCGGCGAATGTTATAAAAAACAGGGCTATCAACAATATCTTTGACGTTGAGATGGATAAGACAGGGCTTCGGGAGTTTTATCTTCGCCGTTATAATCTGTTGGAATACAGAGATTTTTGGCAGCGATATGAGATGGCTTTTTTGAAAGAGCTTCGAAATCTTGACCAGCTTGCATCATATAATAACGCTACAAGGAGAAGTGGGCAGAGTTCAGCCATCAATCGCAACAGGATCAATTTCACAGAGGATGAATACGACAGGACATTCAGAGATATTTTTAAGAGTATCGAGGGGAAGGAACTCTATGTCTTTGGGTCGGGCAAATTTGCCGAAAAGTTCATTTCCAGATATAAGGATGAGCTGGAACTCAAGGCGGTCTTAGATAATGATGCCAAGAGGCAAGGAAAAGAGCTGGAGGGACTAGAAATCTGCTCTCCAAATGTGCTAAAAGGGAAAGACTTCAGCGCACTCAAAGTATTTATATGTATAAAGCGATATGAAAAGGTTTTTGCGCAGCTAAAAGATATTGGCGTTAAGGATATATCTATCTTTAATCCTGATGCCTGCTATGAAAGACCGCATAGAATGGGAACTTCAGCAAATGCACGAAGTGGAAGTTTACGTGGAGAAGAAAATAACAATGTCGGAAACGATGTAAATGAAGGCATGAAGCCAAAGAAATATAAGGTTGGCTATATATCAGGTGTGTTTGATCTTTTTCACATTGGTCATGTCAATTTATTCAGACGTGCCAAGGAACAGTGCGAATACCTGATTGTAGGTGTTGTCACAGACGAACAGGTTATTAACAGCAAAAAGACCAGACCTCACATTCCTTTTGAGCAAAGAAAAGCAGTTGTGGAATCATGCAGATATGTGGATGAAGCTGTAAGGATACCACCTGATGCGCCCGGCCCGGAAGAAGCGTATATGAGATATCATTTTGATGCTCAGTTTTCAGGAAGTGATTATGAAAGTGATCCATATTGGCTTGCTAGCCAGAAATGGCTGAGAGAACGCGGCTCGGATATGGTTTTCTTTCCATATACTCAAGAAACAAGCTCCAGTAGGATAAAGAAAGAGCTGGAAAACTACCAAGAGGAAGATATATAGAGTAGAATAAAAGAAATATTGTTGTTTTGGGGGATTTATGAACATAGCGCTTATAATTGCAGGTGGACAGGGCGAGAGAATGCATCAGGATATACCCAAGCAGTTCCTTACCGTTAACGAAAAGCCTGTAATAGTCTATACTCTGGAGGCTTTCCAGAGACATGCTGAGATTGATGAAATAGCCGTAGTGTGCCTTGAAGGCTGGGAGCAGATACTAATGGCCTATGGCAAGCAGTTCAATATTACTAAGCTCAAGTATGTAGCTCCCGGTGGGAATAATGGCCAGTCATCGATTAAAAATGGTATTGATGAACTTAAAAAGCACTACAGCGATGATGATATAGTGCTGATCCATGATGCCATAAGACCTATGGTTTCACAGGAAATCATCTCCGATTGCATCGTCAAGACAACCCAGTATGGCAATGCGATTGCAACAATTCCCTGCGCTGAAGCTATGCTCCAGACATCGGATGGTTCCTGTGCCACCGAGAGCTTTCCGAGAGACAATCTAAAGAGAACTCAGACGCCACAGGGCTTCAGACTTGGTAAACTTCTTGAAATGCATGAGAAAGCAGCTGAGCGTGGTATAACGAATTCCATCGCATCCTGTACGCTTGCCATCGAACTTGGCGAAAAAGTTTATTTTAGCGCCGGTTCCGAGAAGAATATCAAGCTTACGACTCTGGATGATATCGATATATTCAAGGCACTACTGCTGGCTAAGCGATCAGATTGGCTGAAGGAGTGAGACTAGGCATGAATCTTGTATGTAACCCCGTAGGAATAATAGGAATACAAAGACCCAAAATCGGCATTAAGAGAATTCTTGATGCCGGTTTTTGCAATTCTGTGCTGAGTGGAAAGCTGCTCTGTGACCCTTATGAGTTTCAGAGTATTAAGCGAAAGAACTTTAAGAGGGAAGAGGAATTCTATCTTTCGGAAACACCGGAGAAGTTAGGGGGGCTTGCAAAGAAAAGAATCATTGAAGCTGCCATAGAGAATGGATTGGAGCTTCCTATAGCAGAGGCACCATATGCAGCAATCGATTTGAAAAAGGAAGATGTAGACGCTGAAGTCTTGAAAGAACTTGCAAAAGAGACTATTAAGGCAGTTGCAGAATATAACAGAACACTTGATGAACAACAGGATAATCCCCCAAAAGCACACTGCCACAGCATCATCGTTCACCCCCTCAGCATCGGAATAGACATAAAAGACGAATGGCGAATAAATAAAGAGTTTTACCTTGAACTTGCCTCTCTTGCAGACTCACTTGGAAGCGATATTCGTATACTCCTGATAAACAAGGCGAAAAATATAAATGGTCATCTCATCCGTGGTGTGTGTGCTGAGCCGCAGGAAGCAATAGAATGGGTGGATGAACTAAATCATGAGACATCGCACCATAATACCAGTGAAGCGTCAGAACTAAACTCGAATACTTCTGCAAACTTCAAGAGATTCGGTTTTGCCTTCGACATTGGAACTGCGACCTTGTGCGGACAGGACCTGTATGAGGCCATAACACCCCTCGGTGACAGACTTCAGGCAGTTATCATAAGGGACGTTGATGGCATACATGACTCGTCGATGCTTGCGTATACCGCTTGTATGAAGGGACCACAGACCGGATGGCTTTATCTTATACGTGCTCTCAGAAAAGTGGACTTTGATGGCGACCTTATCATGGACGCGACAAATACAATCGGTGGTTTCCCGGATCCTTTGAGGCCATCTATCATAAAACTTAGCAAAGAGACAGGAGACTTTTTAGCATGGCACATCGGAATGGAGAGAATGGTCAGGAGTACTACTCAAAGAGTTCTATTCGGTGCAGGAAATATGTGCCGTGCGTATATGAAGGACTACGGAGAGGAGTATCCGCCTCTTTTTACCTGCGATAATAACTCTTCGAGGTGGGGAGAGGAATTCTGCGGGCTGACAATAGAGAATCCTCAGAAGTTAAAAGAGCTG
>JAEEGL014533701.1_pt1 | contig 16626 bp, 24 predicted proteins | sample 9134231 | NCBI WGS metagenome assembly JAEEGL01 (sample SAMN16246548, study PRJNA631951) | gut metagenome | biome: gut microbiome; feature: rumen; material: fiber-attached | host: Bos | place: Iran: Karaj | collected 2018-10 | reverse complement strand
GCTTGGGTAACTTGTGTTCAGAATATGCTGAATGGACTTTCTGAATATACTGGAACTGGTTGTGTATCATTTATTTACAACCCTTGTGAACAAAGAAGAGAAACTATTTTGAAACAGCTGTTTAATCATTTTAAAGATAGCATTGATAAATCTAGGGTTGTTCAGATTGGTATTTATTCTGGTATTAACGGAACTGGTGATAGAGATAAGAGAAGCTCAGAAAACTGTGGTATAGATTTTGTGGATCTCAATCGATTGTTGACATCAATGTATTAAAAGTATGATAAACTTTATTGACCTAGAAGATGTTTATTTGATTCCATCAATAGTTAATGATGGAGTCAATAATATAAATCAGTTTAATTTTATGGTACGTGGACCACTTGAAACAAGTGATACGTTGCCTATTATGACACTGCCTTGTATGTGTGATGTTGAGAGTCAGAAGATATTTTCTAAGAACTATATTAATACAGTAGTTTCTAAGGATACTCCTCTGGATCAGAGACTGGATCTTTGCTTTTCAACATTTTGTGCATTTACTCTGGAAGAAGTTGTTGCTACATTTTTAAGTAACGATGGTAGATTTAGTAGTCTTCCAGGTATAGCAAGGATATGTATTGATGAACATAATGGACACTATAAAGAAATTTTCAGAATAGCTGACGCTTTAAGAAAGAAGTTCTTTTATAATGTTTCTCTTATGGGAGGAAATATTTCTAATCCAGATATTTGTGAATTGTATTACAAGTCTGGATTTAATTATGTTCGCGTTGGAATCTGGAATGGCTCTACTTGTAGAAATTCTTTTGGTTATAAGTTTCCACTAGTTAATATGCTAATAGAAATAAAGAAGCAAAAGTCTAAATTTCCAGATTTAAAGATCATTGCAGATGGAGGTATCAATGGTTATGAGGATATACTAAAAGCCTTAGCCTTAGGTGCTGACTATGTAATGTTAGGAAAAGATCTTGCTAAAATGGTAGATGTTGGTAAGATTTATAAGGAAGATAAAACAGGAAAGACACAGGAGATTAGTTATCCTCTAGCTGCAACAGAAGATGATGATTATAAGATCTTCAAATATTATCCAGAAGATCGTTCTCCTATGTTCTACCAGGAAAATACAATAGCCTGCGATGGCACTAGAATTCCTAAGAAGTTCCCTAATGTAACTAAAGTTGTTTGTAACACTACATTAGAGGACTGGCTTATTGGATTAAAGAATGCATTTACAACAGCATTTATAATGTCTAATGCTACGAATTGGCAGTCATTTAAAGAAAAAGTAATCTATGCACGATACTAATTCTTATGTGATTCTAGTAGACTTTGACGGAACTTGTATACCGAAATTACCAGAGGATGGTGTAACGGATGTTGATACAGGTGCTGCCAGAGTTTTAAGATTATTAAAAGCTAGTGGTCACAAAATAGTTTTATGGACTTGCAGGAATCGGTCTAGAAACAATCCATTCAATATAGATCCAAGAACAAACAGATTTTCTCAAGATACTTCTTTGGATAAAGCTGAAAGATGGTTCGAAGAGAATGAAATTGAATTAGATGGTGTTAATGAAGTTCCTGGAGAAGAAGACGTTGTAGGTTATGCAAGAAAGGCTCTTGGAGATATTATTATAGATGATACTGCTCTTGGATGTCCTTTAGTGTTTAATAATATACAATATTACTCTTTTTCTAAAGGAGAAAACATAAATATAAGCACCTATTGGGTAGATTGGGCTAAAGTAGAACAACTTTTACTAAGCCTAAATATTATAAAAAACACCGTTTATGAAGGGCTAATTCCCTAAAAAATGAAGAGAATTTTAACTATTTATTATTAACAAACTAAAAAATTTAAAAAATGAACGCGAAGAACATTTTCGTTGGTCTACTCGCAGCAGTAGGCGCAGTAGCAGTAGGTAAAGCTGCATGGGACAATAAAGAGAATATCGCTGAGTCAGCGAAGAAACTGGTAGGTACCTTCAAGAAGGCCAAGGATGGCGAGAAGGACGATAACAAGAAAGAGGAGGAGAAGGAGGCTGAGGAGACAGATAAGTAATACCTGTTTCTCCGAAGGCACTTTTGAATTTGCAAAGACCTCCCTCCAGATTTGTTCTTTAATTCCAGTTATTATCATAGGGTATAGAAGCGTCTATACCCGCCCGACATAGAAGTTATCAATTATTTTGAGCAAGAGGTAGTTATATTCTGTTTAATAGAATATGCTACCTCTTTATTTTTTTTTTCTGAAACATTTAATTATTATTAACAATTTAAAAAATTTAAAGAAAATGACACTAAGAAACAATTATTTAGAAGATGGTTATAAACCGTCAAAGACAGCAAAAGGCTTAAGAAAAGCCGCAGAAATTACCCGAAAGGGATCAAATATCGCGATTAAGGTCGCATTTGCAGGGGCCCTAACTGCCCTGGCTGTACATGTTGCAGCAGATACAGTAGGATATTTCGATCGTAAGAAATATGATCGTAAGATGGAGAAGGAACGTAATAAGAAGCGTTTCCCATTTAATGACTAAGTTAACAATAACAATTTTCAATTCAAACAATTATTATTAAAACTTATGTTTGACAACAATAACAATAACGGAAGAGATAACAAAGATAACTCTTCATCAAATGTAAAAAAGTATCTAGATGCTTCTAGATCTTTTTCTAAGCCAAGAGGTGCATATGCCAGTACTATAGATTTTTGTACAAGCACCTCAAAAAGTTTTGGTAAAGGTGCCGTTGTGTTTGCAGCGGTTGCTACGTGCCTTTCAATGGGTGCGGAATTTGTCAGCAATACATTTAAGAAAGAAGAAACTGGCAATAACAGTGGGAATAGACGATTTGAAAGAAGATCGAATTTAGAAACTTCGACTCGTTCGTCTGGTTACTTTAATCGAAATAAAAGAAAGTAACAACCCAACCTAGCTTAACCAAGAAATTATTAATTTTAACCAAAAAAAAATATGGATAAGAAAACCAAAGTAATAGGAGGCATTGTAATAGCAGGAGCAGCAGTAGCTACAGGTGTTTATTGCTATAATAAGTACAAGAAGAACAAGGCGAAACAAGAGAAAGACTCTCTTGACAAGCTCAAAGATGAAAAGCCTATTACGGACCTAAACAAGGTCGAGTCAACAAACAAGAAAGAGGAGCCACGAAAGTTTACTCCTGTTCCAGTTGACTGTGAACGAATCGCATATACACTTTGCTCGGATCCGCAGATTGATGTGGATTGGATTATGTCAAAGGATATGGATATGGATGACGAGTTCATTCGTGTTATTCAGTCAGATGATTTGAATAACATTAACATTATGCTTCAGATTCCGGATTACGTAAATGACCGAAAGGCATTCAGAATTCCGGATTTCATTAGCAATTTTTCTAGCCTAAAAAGGGAGATAACAAAGCTCGCAGGAATATGTCCTGAGCCAAAGACATCTCTTGATGGCTGGATTTGTTTAACACCAAGTGGTTCAGACGAACTTATATTTAAGAAGTTCGAAGAGGCTTGGTATAAGAGTTATGCAACAGAGCGTCACGACGGACAGTCAGCATTCTATGAGAATCTGATGTCCAAATCATATGAGGAGGTCAATGATTGGACCTTGGACAGCTTTGATGCCGAGTTTGGTAAGGCAATGTTGACTTACACATTCTCATTTCCAATTTATGACCCAGAAACGGGAATCGGTTTGAAGGCCGATAATGTTAGCAAGATTTTGAAATTCTTGATGGATAATGTTGGTGTTGTGTCTAGTGGCACAATCGACAAGAACCATTCGGTAAATGATACGTTCAGCTATGATCACATCATTTGTCACGGTGTAAATCACAACAAGGATTCTAAGAGCTATGGAAAACCTTCTCTTAAATATTACTATGAAATTGGTGAAAACAAGGAAGGTAATGTCGCACTCCTGCGACAGATAGAACTTGTTAAGTAAGTAATTGGAAACAAAAACCCAGAGATTAGATTTTACTCTAATCTCTGGGTTTATTTTTTTTTTATCTCACGATACCAGTACGGAATTGTGTAGACTTTAATATTTTTTGTCCCTTCATCCCAACATAAACTACTAGATCGTAATCTTCCAAATCTTTCTCATTAAAACCAACATTGCATAAGCTCATATCAGTTAATGTCAATTTATCACAATTACACTCTAAGTCATTATCATTAACTAAGAGTGACTTCATTTGAACCTTCTTCATTTATCACATTATTTGACGATAGACAAATCTCAACAGGATTGTCTATCTTTTCTTTTTTTCTCTCTGCAAATGAAAATTCGTCTGAATTGTGTTTTCCTGTCTTTCCTACTGTTCTGTATTTTTCCACAGTATTTACTAGAAAGTTTAAAGAACTATTCTTTTGACTATTTCTAATATTTTTCCATAAGTTCTCAATAATCTTAGAGATAGCTTCAACTTCAGATTTATGAATACAATTATCTTTCTGAATAATACCTGATAGAATCTTATTTAGAATTACTATAATACTATCTGCTTCTGATAAACGTCTGGATTTTAGTTTCTCATACACAGACAGAATTACTGGCTTAATCAAGAATAGTACGCTACCATAAATATTTATCTTTTCTTCATCTGAATCTTTGTTGAATGCTTTAAAGGAATTATCTAGCTCATTGAAATATAGTTTAACAATACCAAAATTTCTATTTTCTTTGCTCATATAAAACTTAAGCTCTGTTGATAGAAATTGGCATACATCAATGAGAGACTCATTCCAATCTGTAAGTGATATGTTCTTATCACTTGATACTCTTTTTTCTAGATCTATCTTTATCATAAATATTATTTTAGTTAAATGATTATTCTTCACTTCACTAGTAAGGAAATCAACCTTTATTTATGACTTATGTTCTCTTGCAGTACAGTTACATTCTTTTTCGCTGGCTGTAGGTCTCCAGTTGGTCTTTGCCTCTGTATTATAGTTTATACCGTACGCTTCATCTTCTGCATATACATTAGAGCTCCAACTATCATAATCTGGCTGTGCACTCTGACAAGAACATACACAAGAATTATTATCACTAAACAGGTATGAGTACTGTAATTTTAATCTAACACAGAGACCGCTTAAAGCATTTGTCCAAGCAAACACGAATCTATCGTGGTTGTATGGAATTTCTTTATCTTCTACGAAACAGTCTTCTGTAGATATTCCTAAATCAAATGCTAAGTTTATTGCATTATCATAGATAACCTTATCTGCTCCGTAATCAAATATATCAAATATTTCTGTTACAAGTCTCTTTATAGTGGCCTTTCCTAACTTCATTAATCTTCCATTTATATATTCATAAATGTAAGTTAAATAAGGAATAAGCTCTGGTCTATCAAGAGAGTCTAATGTAGAAATACCTAACTTATTGATTAAGAACTTCTTAGAGACTTCGTATCTGTATAAATCTTTACTTCCCCAAAGCATAATTAACCGTTATTGTTATCATCCACTATAATATCCTCAATAGTTGGGTCCCCATTATCTCCAGGTTCCTCAATAGGCTCTTCAACAACAGGTTCCTCAGGCTCAGAAGGCTCTACTACTGGATTTTCAGGTTCTATAATATTATATTGGATAAGTAATTCTTTTAATATGTCTGTTTGATCTTTAATATCTTCAAGAATTATACTTGTAGACCAAACGATAGTGGAAACATTAATATAGTTAACAAATAGTTCTCTATCTGCGAACTCACCAGAAGATTCCAAGAATTCAGTTGCTAACTCTATAAGTTTTCTAAGTTCAGATCTATATTTAATAATATCTTGATTTCTCTCTGCTGCTAACTCATTATTAATTCTTACAATAAGTTCATTAAGATTAGCAAGGATATTTCTAAGACCTAGAGTAACTACTTCATTAGTTTCTTCGTTTACGACATCCTCTAATGGAGTTTCTCTATCTCTATAAGCACGACCATATTCCTTAGCCTCATTTATAAATGAATCCTTGGCAGGTTTATGATCTACAGCAAGAATAATACCATTAGTAATCTCTAACTTACTATAGATTTCATTCTTAATACCTATAATTTCCTTCTGTTCATTTAAGAGTCTTTCTTTATTCTCCAAGTTCTTAAGCTTAACTACGAAACTCATAAATTTACTCTTAAATTCAAGGTAAGAAATTCCAATAGTATCTGACTCCTCTAACTCTCCAGTAGCAACTTTATCTCTCATCTCATAATCAGCCTCAGCCTCTTCTAGAAGACTATTCAATTCCTCAATAAGAATACTATGGGTTATGCTATTTCTGAAATCAGTATTAGCATAATCCAATTTTTCTCTAAAGTTAGCATTAAGAGTAATATAATATTCTCCCTCGTGGAAAATCTCTTCATCAAATCTAGACTCAATATCTCTTATGCTATTCAAAAGAGTCTCTCTAGCCAATTCCAAATCTTCTGTTGTTGATTCAGGATTATTGAGAACTGTTCTTGCAATCTCTAAGGCATCTGTTAGATTACTTGCTAAAACAACACCATCTGGTTCGTATTGACTATAATGGTTTGAAATTAAAGTATATAACTCCTCACCCTCACTAATACACTTACCAAATTTAAACTTAACAGCCTCTAGATAACTATTCATTAATCTATAAGCACTGTTAAATCTATCTACAGCATCTTTGATAAGAGCCTTCAGTTGTTCAAGTGATGTAATTTCTTCCTCAATGTCTACACCATCAACAGTTACAATACGTACACCTTCACGATATTTATTCAATGCAATAAAAACGCCATCTATCTGATGATAACCCTCTATTACATTTCCTATACTATCGTTAGCAATTCTTTCTTGTCTTTCCTGCTCAGTACCAATGAGAGTATTAAATCTAGGGATAAGATCGAATGATATAATAAATTTTTCTGTTTCGAGATCTCTTACTTTATTCTCAAACTTATCAGCTACAGAAACATATGTATTCAAGGAACTTATAACACTGTTTACGAACTGTATGTTTTCTTCTGTATTAACAGTTTCCTCAGTTTCTTCTGTTTCTAATTCGAATGCTTGATAGATTTCATTTATTCTATCTTTGTTTGGATCTATTACTTTTGCCTTTGCTTCTTCCAAAGTTTTATAAGTAAATGGATCATTAACAACAAAATCTTGATCAAGAACGTCAAGAGATTTTTCTACTATTTCAACCAGCTGATTATATTGTTCAATGTAGTCTTTTATAGTAGGTTTTGGTTCTTCTGGCTCAGGCTCTTCAGGTTCGGGTTCCTCCGGTTCTGGCTCTATAACAGGAGGTTCTTCTGGCTCTGGTTTAGGCTCTTCCTCTTGTTTAACTTCTTTTTCGAAAATTAGTTCATTACCATAAAAGATCTTGTCTATCTTTCCCTCTTCACCGAGCAAATAATAAAGAACGTTATCTCTCTTATTTTCTATGTCTGTTGTAATTATTTCTACTCCTTCTACTGTCTTAGATTGAATAACCGGGCTTTCAAAGGAAATTTGTATATTACCGTCTTTAGTAATGTCAGATCTTAATCCACTACCAGTTTTAATTTGTGATGGAAAGAGGGTTTCTAAGTACAATTCTTCAAGAGCATTCTCTATATTATTCATTGTACTAGCCTTTACAGGAGTAACACCATCTATCCAATTAGTTTTATTATACTTTTTTCTCATTACCAAGTTCCTCCATCTAAGATTCTTATATTAAGCTTCCAGTTGTCTGGATCCACCCAACTAACATTGGATACATTCTCTGACACATATGAATACTCTGAATAGCAACCATCAGATGTCAAGAACTTTATACACAAACCTTTACTTCTTCTATTAGCTGGAACAAGTGCTGCTGCAGACTCAATAGTAAATGTTTCGTTTGGTCTGTTGAATTCTTTATTAATATTACAAGTACTAATAAGAATATTATTTACAACATCAACTGTAGAATTAATTGTATTCTTCAATATATCAAATCCTTCTTTTACAGTATGATTGCTTAAATTTCCAGTTTTTGAAACTAAATTCATATTTTTATAAATTATAAGGTTTATAAAATCATATCGTCCATAGAAGAGTTATCTATAAGCTGATCATTTTTCTGTTTAGCTTTATTTGTCGCATTTATAGATGGTCCTCTACTAATCATAACAGGTTTCTTAGGCCCTACTTTTCTAGTAGCTGACATAGACTTCATCTGGACACCTTTTCCACCACTTTTATACTTCATCACTATTAGTATTAGTATTATCTTCTTTAGGCTCAGTACCACAGATAACTCCGCCAGCTGTAGCACCTGATCTTCCTATAATAGAATTAGCTTCACTCATATTAGTATAATTTCCTAAACACTTGAGTTCCAGGTCCTTCCATAAGAAAGTTCTTCCTTCAAGTCCTTCTAATTCAACTACAGTAAATACTTTACCATCTACTGATACTCTGAATTTTATATCTGATATTTTATATTCTCCAGAAGTAACAACCTCTTGGTATCCCCAATAAGCAGCTAATGGCAAGGATTTTATTTCAACTGTAGCTCCTATTAGATTATGATAATCCCAAGTTCCTGCAGGTGAAGTACATCTTCTATTTCTACAACTTCCCATATTTACTGTTCTCCTTTTGCTAAATGATCTACGTAGTCATTCCAATATGCGTCCATATCATTAAACACCATCATAACTGATTGATGCCCTTTAACCCATTCAAACTCTACTTTTTCTGATATACCATATTCTCGTAAAATAGTATTTATTTCATCTTTTATTCTACGGATATATGGTTTCTTTGCTGTCCATACTTCAGTCATCCAATACTTAACTCCTTCATAGTCAGCAAAAATCTTTATGTTATCTACAGACGGGTCAATAAGTGAATCCTTAAAACGGTCAAGAGCTATCAAAACTCCCATCATTTCTGCTGTTGGATTACTACAATCATCAGTTCCATAGTACTGCTTCATATAGAGTGGATCTAGTCTTTCACTAAATTCATTTAGGTTTCTTCCAAATTTTCCTCCTCCATTTGGATCAACTAGAACACCACCACATCCAAGTCTACTAAGTCGCTTATTCTGTTTGTTAAGGTGTGACCCATCTGTATAAATATGTAATGCCTTCATACTTTATAATAACTAAGAACACAAATAAATATTTATATTATCTATGTCTATATCTATTTTTTCTTTACATAAATCCTTTAATTCTTGTATACCAGTTCTATTTAGACATATGTTTAATAAAGCTGTAGATATTTTATCATCCTCATTTTCAGAGCAAGATATAGTATTATTATATGAATATCTTACTCCGATTAATCCACTGAATATTGACAAATCATATATAGCCTTTTCTATTCCACTTTCAGGAAGAGAGTTTTCATCAAATTCTCTTATTCTGTCACCATAGATAATATTAAAAGGCATAAAGATTTTAATTAAATAGTTAGGAATAAGAATCGTACTGCCGGAGTATATATAATAAACAGTACAATAATCTGAATCATTAGGTATTCTAATAAAAGAATTAGAAGTTAACCTAAGATCTATTATTTTTCTTTTACTTATCGGATCATCAATATATCTACTATTGTAGTCTAGATATAAATATTCCTTAAAATAATCGCTAATAGTATTACGCTTTTCCATAATTATTAAATTTAAAAGTCTAATTTCCTTCGTCTAGAAATATTAAAAATAACGGTAGAAAACACTCTCCAAAAATTATGACATTATCTTTCTTATTTATAATAATATTAGACTTATCACATAGACAATCATAGTTTATTAATTTTAATAGACTATCTAAATCCTCTGGAGATAATAATGACATACTAACTATATAGCTACTATTATCCTGGCTAAAACATCTAGTTGCTACTACAAAAGTATACGAAATATTATGCTTATCAAGATACTGTTCAATCTTTTCTTGAATATCTATTTCTTCTACAACTTTATTGACCTGAGAATTTTCCCGCTCCTCCATATAATTCAGAATTATTAAAGTTAATTTCACCAACTTTATTATCCAATAAACCTGAATTATTTAAAACGTCTGCAACAACAGATCTATGACAGGAATTATAATCTTGTCCGTAACTAAATAATACTATTCCTTTAGCATTTGAAACTTTTGCCAGATATTCAAATTTTGATATTATGTCGGAAAGGTTTATATTACTTAGTTCTTCTTTAAATTTATTCTTAAATTCTTCGATTGTAATTTCTCCTGATCGTTTTTGTCTGAATAAAGCATTACTTGGTGACAACTCTGATTTATGAATACAAGTCTCAGAAAATCCTCCAAGCAAATCTGAATTTTTTAGGTTTCTAATAATAATAATTGGCAATAAATCATCTTTTATACACTTCTCCCAATTTTCCTTAGTTACAAAAGAAGTGTAAATCTTCATCACTGACTTCATTTCTTGTTTAATAAATTTTTTAGAATTTTGAACCTCCAAACTTTTTTCTAGCTGAATTAAATTTATCACAACCAGAAAATCTATTATACTTTTTTGAAAAACTTGAACTACTACTTTTATCGTAGCTTTTCTTATTATTGTTAAAATCTTTCTTTTTCGGCCTTACAGAAGATCCTCCAAATCTTTGTGTAGATATAGTAAATCCTGAAGGTGCTGTATTTAATCGTTTCATAAGTGCAACATTATTCTCAACTATTTCTCTCATTGTATAAGAGTCGATATGATAAGTAATGTCGTCACTGTTTAATATATCTTTCTCTATAAGTTTTGAATCTAATAAGAACTTTGATAGATTTACAAGAGCCTCACTAACATTAGAAGATGCTATAATAGTATCTGTAGTGGGCTCGTAAATCTTATAAATGTTTTTCTCCTTATCGTAATTTATAACAACTTCTATCATAGTAATAAAGCCACGATTATTAATACTACTGATAATCCAGCAATTTGTATCTTTTGTTTCTTTAGAGTCTTTATATTTTTAGAATACGCTTTATCATTTCTTGAAATAATTGTATCCTGATTTTCAATAATAATTCTCTGATCTTCAATAGTACTATCCTGTTTGATTATAATACTATCTTTTAACTTAATTTCTTTTTTAAAACTAACATTTTCTATTAATGCGTGAATAACCTTATTTGTTTCAATAGAATCTAAACTGGTTTGAGGACAAACGCTTATAGAAAACACACAGAGAATAATAAATATAATTTTTCTAGTATTCATAATCTCTTAAATATTGGTGTAATAATTCAGCTTGTTTGTTGCTAGGGAGAGAATCTATTTTATTTATAGTTTCTTTCTTCTCTAGCTTTATTTTTTCTATTTCTTTATTCAAGCTTAATATATCTTTTTCTTTTATTTTAATAGATTTCTTAAGAGAGTCTATTATTTTTAGCTCTTTTTTATTATCTACAACTATTAATGTATCTGAATGGGTAAAAAAAGAGGAACCCCCATCACGGGAGGTTCCACCATTCAATATATTAAACAATAACAGTATAAAGATAATAGCTATAAAGACTAAATCTTTTTTACTAATTGTCATAATCTTGTATTATTTAATATACATAGATACCGACTCTTTTCTCAACATCACCTTCTTCTTTATAATTAAGGAATTTATGATAGATTCTATACATTTCACTATCATCGGTTTTCTGAAGTAGATGTTGATTCCAGCCATTCTCACTATCATTTTCATCTAGTGTCTTAATAAGATTATCTAGTCTATTAATTCTAGAGAGAATCTGTTGGTCGGATTGATAATCAAAGGATTTTAGCTTCTCTTTAAGAGATTCTAACTCTTTTATAGAAGCGTCTCTATTCATAACTGCAGCGTCAAACTTTTCAATCTCGAACTGTTTTACTTTTTCGTTTAGTTTAGTAACTGTATTCAAGTAGTTACCATCTGGCATTTTCTTACTAGAAATCTCTGCCAATGCAGCTGAATATTCTCCTTCTTTGTTAATAAAATCTATAATAGATTTAATTCTTTCCATAGATGAGGTCATTCCTAAAGAGATAAATACCCCAGAAGGGGTATTTATCTTGTGACCATTTGAAGAATTAACGTAATAGACTTTAAAATTGTTGTTATATTTTAACTCAACAAGTTTCTTAATATCATCTTTCTTAATACTCATCTTTTAAAATTTTCTATATTTTAAATTCTTAAAGTATCTTGAGTTATCACTGCTGTTTCCGTACTGGAATCCCCAAATAGAATACTTACTCATTGTTGATTCTACTCTAGCCCAATGGTCAAGATTATCATAAAAATCTGATATGACAATCAAAGTATTGTCGGGACCGTAATTGTTCTTAAAATACTTAATTCCATTAGCCATTTCAGTACCGCCACCATACGGGATATCTGGAATTGACTTAGATGGATCTATATCTTTGTAATGATGACAAAGATCAGTATCCCAAGCAATAATATCGTATCTCAGATCTCTGTTGAATCTCTTAATACTTCTTGCGATTGTGCCGACGATACGATTTACAAGGTCTATATTCATAGAACCTGATACGTCAATAAGGAATACCAACTTTGGTTTGGTGTTTACAGAGATAGATCTCTTATATCTAGGAGCCAATACACCACGATTGATTCCTCTATTGTAAAAATAAGTAAGGTCTTTCTTAGTGTTATAAGTTATAACCTTATGCTTACTTTCCTTAAGAACCTCTTTCAAAGCCATATCAACTTTATCAAGGTCCTTTCGAGTCTCCTGATAACCTCTAACTCCTCCTTGAGTTCCCTTACTATTACAATAGTCATTTCCAGACTCTTCACGATCCTTGTTAGCTTCTGATCGACTGTCACTAGAATGGTTCTTCCCTTCTCCATGATTATTACTGTCATTTTCAGAAGAAGATCCATTGCCATTATTACCAACAGCCTGGTTAATCATCTGACTAAGAGCATCGCTACCAAGAGAATTAAGAAGATTTGAAATATCTTCCTTAGAAACACTCTGTGGATCAATACCACTGCCGTTTCCGTCTCCTTGACCATTTCCATTGCCATCTCCCTGCTTATTCATAGCAGCCAACATCTTAATGAACTGATCAAGGTTTTCTATAATCTTCATCAAGTATGTTGGATAAGAAAGACCATCTTCAAAAGGCTGACCAGTAGCATGATCTTTATACAACCAAGGACCAATCAAATGAAGATATGACTTATTCTTCATCTTATTGAGAGCATCATCAACTTCTCTGTTCATGAGCTCCAAATCCTCTGAAGAAAGTCCTTTACTCTCTATGTTCTTCTTGATCATGTTTCTAAGAGTCTCATCCTCCTTAGCTGGGAACAATGACTCAACATCACCAGCAAGCTCTTCTATAGTCTCTCTATCAAGGATTTTAGAGTTAACCTCCATATCCATAGCTATATCGTGAAGCATGTTATTTACATTTTCATCGTATATAACCTTTTCAAGAAGTTTATCTGCAAAATCGATTCCAAGACTTTCATTAAGCTGGTCTACAAGCTCAGCTCTATGCTGCTCAAGAATGTACTTAACACGAGCATCAAGTTCCTCATGAATTTCAGAGAAATGACCACAATAAATGTGACCTGCTTCATGAGCCAAAATTCTCAGATTAGTTCTTTTACTATCAGTGTCAATAGTATTAATAACATAGACATCACAGCCAGAAGCATCGTCATAAAACTCATAGCTATTTCCAAGCTCTGGCTTATCTATACTAAACCTTAAACTATTGCTAACGATAAGTTTATTATTACCCATATTGTAATAGGTCTTAATATACTTAATCACTGCTTCCAAATCTGAAGATCTTTTCATGTTTCTTAAATTTTACTGTTTAATAAAAAAAGAGTTCTAGGATAATTAGTTTACCTCTAGAACTCTAATATATTTTATAAAAGCTTATTTAATAAGCTCAGGAAGTAATTCTGCTCCCTTTTTCTTATTCTGAATAGCTTTCTTTCTTGCAGTGTTCAGAAGTGTATAGATGCTTTTGAATCCAGCAGCACCCTTATCTGACAATCTACTGTTGACCTTCTTCTTATCATTTTCAGAGAAGGCGAAACTATTGTCTGATGCACTCTTTCGTGGTGACTCACCAATACCCATGTACGCCATCAGGTTGTTCTTGAACGCTGAAATTGTGCCATTCCAGAAGTTGATAGACTCCATCAGATCGCTACATTCAAGATTGCTAAAATCATCTGCTAGCTTGCTAAGAAGCTCGATGTTTCCAACCTCCTTAGAAATATCTCTTCTGAAGATGCCCTTGAAAACAGCTGGCATAGAGTTCTTAAAGAACAGGTCGATATCGCTTGCACTGATAGGAGCCTCCATGTTTCTGAAAGACTTGTTTGTCAGACAAGCATCAAGCAGATCTGAGAACTTCTTGATGTCATCTGCTGTCAAACTGTTTCTATCCTTCATAAGAATTTCCTTAACAGAATCAGTAACATCTGAGTAATCCTCATTATTAACAATGTCAACAGAATCAATGCTAGAAACTACTGTAGCTATGAAGTCCTGATAGACATACATAGACTTGGCATCAGTATCATTCTTTTCTCTCTTCAAGAAACTTACACCTACAAGTCCTTTGATGATATTCTTGTAGATTTCTGACTTGATGCCCTCTCGTCCAAAGCACTGATAAACCGCGATGGTCATATCTCTTGCATAGTTAATAGTTCTTGGAGTCAAGAAACCATACAGTTCATTTTCACAATCCTCTGCTGCCTGGCTGTAGAAGTTCATAAGATCTGTTTCATTAATATCGATCTTATTTGCTTTTCTTGAACAGATAGCATTCAGAGTTGTTGCCATCATACCTTCAATCATTTCTCCTATCTTATTAAAGGTAGATGGTTTAAAGGTTTGCTCCATCTTGTCAAGAGCGTCAAACTTCTCTCTCAGTTGCTCACGAAGAGACTTAGTCTGACCTGTTGATCCTCCTCGGTACTTACACAAGAAGTTCTTAACCTCCTGCTGAAGATCAAGACGGAGATTCACAATCGCAAATCGATTCATTGTTGGTGGGAGAAGTGTCATATCATTTGACAGGTTCTGTGAATAGTTACCTGCTGCAACGATAAGACAGTCATCTGGAAGTTTGGTATTGTCATCGATTGCTCGGTTGAAAATAAGATTCAACAAAGCACCCTGAACAAAACTATTTACTGTAGTCAACTCATCGAGAAATAGCAAAGTTCTCTTACCGTTCTTGGTGTTTTCACTAACTCTCTTGTACCAAGAAGGCAAACAATGCTTTGCATACTTCTCCTCAGCAGCAGCAACCTCAGCATCAACTGTATCGTAACCGAGAATTTCCTCTGCAGTAGAAGAACTACCTCTCAACAACACAAGTTCAAAACCACGGATCTGTGCGAAGATCTCAACAGTTGTAGACTTACCCACTCCAGGATTTGACATAAACAAAACTGGAACGTTACTCTTCTCACTAGCTTTTAATGCACAAAACATCTGCACATTAACCGAATTTTCGATAATGGACATTTTTCTAAATATGTTTCTTTTGTTAATAAATAATTTTATCATATATAAGAAAACCAGCCTATATAAAAGGCGTTATTTTATTTTCATTTTATTTAGGGTCAATAACTGTTAAATAAAAATTAAAAAATTCTACGAAAAATTATTTGTTTTTATGACGAATTTTTGTATTTTTTGCAAAGTTAATGATATTTATATATGATTACAAAGATAAATAAGTTAAAGAAATCGTTGTTAGATATGCAACCAAAAGTAGTTAAAGTCACAAAAATAGATTACATTCTTGACAATGGTGATGTTTACGAACATACCTTTGACATAGATGAAAATATAACAGTAGGGGGAATTTCAATCACTGTTGGATAATGCCAAGAACATTATTACTGAAACCCTAAATAAAATAGAAAATAACTCTCTATTATGGAGAGAACACCAAATTAATACCTTGAAATGTTAAGAGCAATAAAGATAAGGTTATATCCAAACAAAACACAAGAACAAACACTTAATAAGGTGCTTGGATGCTATCGTTTTGTCTATAATCGAATGCTTGCTCAAAAACAGAATGCTTATAAAACATATAAGACAAACCTAAAGGTAACTGACTTGTCAAAGTGGTTTCACGGAACATTGCTGAAGGATGAACAATATGCTTGGTTGAAAGAACAGAATACCAAGGTAATGAAACAAGCAATCAGACAAATGGATGGTGCTTACCAAAAGTTCTTTAAACAACATAATGGCTTTCCAAAATTCAAATCAAAGAAGGATAAACAATCAGCATTGTTCCCATACGAAGCTATTTCAAAACATAACACATTTGAAACTAGGCATATCAGTTTAACAACACCATTAAAGAATATTAAATTTCATTGTTCAGATTTGTATTTCAGCAGATTACAGAAGTATAATAAGAATATAAGGAGTGCTACCTTATCGAAAACCAAGAGTGGTAATTTCTTCTTATCTATTCTTATTGAAATGAAAGATACTGAATTAAAGAGATTTGAACACACAAATGAACAAGTGGGTATTGACCTTGGAGTTAAGGACTTTGTCGTCACATCCAATGGAGAGGTGTTTGAGAACAAACATTTCTTCCTTCTTGAAGAAATGCTTGTTT
>JAEEGL014285900.1_pt1 | contig 16626 bp, 13 predicted proteins | sample 9134231 | NCBI WGS metagenome assembly JAEEGL01 (sample SAMN16246548, study PRJNA631951) | gut metagenome | biome: gut microbiome; feature: rumen; material: fiber-attached | host: Bos | place: Iran: Karaj | collected 2018-10 | reverse complement strand
TAGTTCTCCACCTTTGCCTTGGAGGCGTTGTAGATGACGAAGTTGGGCTCGAACTTCTCGAGCTCAGCCTCGGTGGGCTGGATGAACATGTTCTTGATGAAGTGTGCCTGCCAAGCGACCTCGAGGATGAAGCGCACAGCGAGGTGGGTAGCTTCGTTGGCACCGCAGAAGGCGTCTACGATGTAGAGTTTCTTGCCGGAGAGCTCCTTGGTGGCGATATCCTTGACCTGTGCCCAGACGGCTTCGCTCATGGGGTGATTGTCGTTCTTGTAGGCCTCAGAGGTCCACCATACCTTGTCGTGGCTCTGGGCATCGTCAACGATGTACTTGTCCTTGGGGGAGCGGCCGGTGAAGATACCAGTCATCACGTTCACAGCTCCGAGTTCAGTCTCCTGACCGACTTCATAGCCTTCCAGGCCAGCCTTGGTCTCCTCCTCAAAGAGGAACTCATACGACGGATTATAGGCAATCACGGTAGAACCCTTGATGCCATACTTCTCTAAAACAGAAGCATCAAATTTTGCCATTTCTTTTGTATTTTAGTGGTTAAACGAAAAAAAATCAGTGTTGTTGCATAGGCGTATGTGCCTTTTTAGCGCGACAAAAGTACAAAATTCTTTCGAGATGAAAAAATATAGTGTCAAAAAACTGCTTGTTGTCCCTTATTTTTTTGAGGCAAACGATGCTTTTGCAAGGCAGGTTTAGCAATTCTGACGTATCATTATTACTTGTTCAGGGTCCAGGTGGCGCCGTCTTTGGTGTCTTTGACTTCGAAGCCGAGGGCTGCCAGGCTGTCGCGAATCTTATCGCTGGTGGCCCAGTCCTTGTTGGCTTTGGCGATGGCGCGCTGCTCGAGCAGCATATCCACGACCTGTCCGAAGGCTTCCTCGCGTGCGGCAGAGGTTCCTTGTGCGGCAGCGTTGGCGGGCAGCAGTCCGAGGATGTCTTCGGCAAAGAGGTGCATGGTGGATCCCAGTTCCTCGAGATCTTCGGCACTGATGGTGCCCTTATGGTCGAGCACGCGGTTGACGGTGGATGAGGCTTCGAACAGCAGGCTGATGACCGTGGGTGAGGCCAGGTCGTCGTTCATGGCGTCGTAGCACTTCTGGCGCAGCTCCGTGGCCACCTTGTGTGTTTCGGCATCGCTTTCCTTGGCGGGGGCTATGCGCTTCAGATCTGCGATGGCACCCGTCAGTCGCTGTAGTCCTTTCTCGGCGGCCTGCAGGGCTTCGTTCGAGAAGTCCACGGTTGAACGATAATGGGCCTGGAGGATGAAGAAGCGTACGGTCATGGGCGAATAGGCTTGTGAGAGTTTCTCGTGGTTGCCTGTGAAGAACTCGTTGAGAGTGATGAAGTTGCCCAACGACTTGCCCATTTTCTGACCGCCGATGGTTATCATGTTGCAGTGCATCCAGTACTTCACCATATCATCGCCCTGACTGGCCACTGCCTGTGCAATCTCGCACTCGTGGTGGGGGAATACGAGGTCCATGCCTCCTCCGTGGATGTCGAAGTGGTTGCCCAGGTATTTGCGTCCCATAGCTGTGCACTCACAGTGCCAGCCGGGGAACCCGTCGCTCCAGGGCGAGGGCCAGCGCATGATGTGTTCGGGCTGCGCGCATTTCCAGAGGGCGAAGTCCACTTGGTTGTGCTTCTCGCCTTGGCCGTCGAGTTCGCGACTGTTGTTGATGACATCTGTCAGGTTGCGTCCCGACAGTTTGCCGTAGCGGTACTTCTCATTGTATTTCTCCACGTTGAAGTATACGCTGCCCTGGCTCTCGTAGGCATAGCCGTTCGCCAGGATTTCCTTCACCAGCTGTATCTGCTCGATGATGTGGCCCGTGGCGTGGGGTTCGATGGAAGGCGGCAGGCAGTTGAGGGCGCGCATGGCATCGTGGAAACGGTTGGTGTAGTACTGCGCCACTTCCATGGGCTCCAGCTGTTCCAGCCGCGCTTTCTTTGCAATCTTGTCCTCCCCCTCGTCGGCATCGTGTTCCAGATGTCCTACGTCTGTGATATTGCGAACGTAGCGCACCTTGTAGCCGATATGTTGCAGATAGCGGAACAGGAGGTCGAAGGTGATGGCTGGTCGGGCGTGACCCAGATGGGCGTCGCCGTAGACGGTGGGGCCGCAGACATACATGCCTACACGCCCCTCAACAACAGGACGAAATAGTTCTTTCGTGCGTGAAAGGGTGTTGTATATTAATAATGGTTGGTTCATTGTTGTATGGGGTTAATGGGGTTAATGGGGTTGATGGGGTTGATGGGGTTGATGGGGCCTATGGGGCCTATGGGGCCTATGGGGCTAATGGGGCTAATGGGGTTAAGGTCAACATCGCCCATCGGCGTGGATAATCTCCAGCAGCTTTTCTACGGCCTCTTCCTCGGGGATGTTCTTCTCAACACACTCTTTGGCGCGATAGAGGCTGACTTTGCCGCGGGCAGCACCCACATAACCGTAGTCCGCATCTGCCATTTCTCCGGGTCCGTTGACGATGCATCCCATGATGGCAATCTTCAATCCTGTGAGATGGCTGGTGGCTGCTTTGATACGTTGGATGGTGGCGGGCAGGTCATAGAGCGTGCGACCACAGCCGGGACAGCTGATATACTCTGTCTTGGTGAACCGCAGTCGGGCGGCTTGCAGCAAGGAGTAGGCCACGGGGATTTCGTTCTCCGGCGGCTCGCTGAGGCTGACACGTATGGTGTCGCCAATGCCATCTATGAGCAGGGCTCCAATTCCCACAGCGCTCTTCAGACGACCGTCCTCTCCCTCGCCGGCTTCTGTCACCCCGAGGTGCAGCGGGAAGGTCATCCCTTCGGCATCCATCGCTTTGCAGAGCAGGCGCACCGATTCAACCATCACTACGGTGTTCGATGCCTTGATGCTGACGACGACATTATTAAAGTTCTCGCGCACACATACGCGAAGGAACTCCATACACGATTCTACGATGCCTTCGGGGGTGTCGCCATATCGGCTCATGATACGGTCGCTCAGGGAGCCGTGGTTCACTCCGATGCGTACGGCGGTGCCATATTCACGACAGATGTTCAGGAAGGGTATGAGCCGGTCTTCGATCTTCTGCAGCTCGGCGGCATATTCCTCGTCGGTATACTCCAGATTCTTGAACTTCCGCGCTGCATCGACATAGTTGCCGGGGTTGATGCGCACTTTCTCACAATAGCGCGCCGCGACGTCGGCCACGGCAGGGTTGAAGTGCACGTCGGCCACGAGGGGCACGTCACAGCCAGCAGCCCTCACGCGTTCGCGGATAATCCGCATGTTCTCGGCTTCGCGCACTCCCTGCGTCGTCAGCCTCACCAGCTCGCCGCCAGCTCTGGCAATCGCCAGGATCTGCTGCACACACCCGTCGGTGTCCATCGTGCTTGTCGTGCACATAGACTGCACCCGCACGGGATTCTGTCCTCCGATGCCGATATTGCCAACGCGCACTTCGTGGGTGAATCTTCGTCTAGCCCCGCTCCCCGCTCCCCCCGTGGGGGGGAGAGCTGCGTTACTGCTTATATTGCTATGATTCATAAGAAGACTCTATAATAAATGCCAAAATCACCTTTATTAGAGGCCCTCCCCCCCACGGGGGGAGCGGGGTGAGGGGCATTTAAACTTATATTTCACTTCTGCCAGTTCGGCGTTGGCTTTCACAATCTTCTGTGCCAGCCCTTTCTTGTATTCATGCATTCGCTCGGCCAACGCAGGGTCGGTCAGCGCCAGCATCTCGCAGGCCAGCACGGCAGCGTTCTGTGCGCCGTTCACTCCTACGGTAGCTACTGGTATTCCGGGAGGCATCTGGACGATGGAAAGCAGAGCATCGAGTCCGTCGAGCATTCCTTTGATGGGCACGCCGATGACGGGCAGCGTTGTCTGTGCGGCAATCACACCAGGCAGGGCGGCAGCCATACCTGCTGCAGCAATGATGACTTTCAGCCCCCGGCCCTCGGCTTCGCGGGCAAAGCGCTCCACTTCCGACGGAGTGCGATGTGCAGAGAGGGCGTTCATTTCGAACGGTACTTCCAATTCGTCGAGGAACTTGGCAGCTTTTTCCATGACCGGCAGGTCACTCGTACTGCCCATGATAATTGAAACCAATGGAGTCATACGCTATTATATATAATGTATAGATAATGCCTTGTTTTCGAGTGCAAAGGTACGCAGTTTTTGTTGAACGACCAAAAAAAGCGGAGAAAAGGTGAGAACAGAGAGTTGGAAAGTGAAATGATTCTGCGTTTACAGGCTCTTTTCCTCTTTTATTTATCTTTTTTTAGCCGTTTTCTTCATTTTTCTTTTCTTCACATTCTCTTTTTATCTCTAAATCGCTATCTTTGCAGCAGCAAATGCAACAAACCTAAAGTAGATAGAACTATGCGTAAAGAAAACTTTTCTCTTTGGACGTTGGCTGTGGTGACGGTCATCGCTCTCTTTGGCAGTTGTCGTTCGACATCTCCTGTGGCGGTACGTGTGGACGCTCTTGATAAGCAGGCGTGGGAAGTCTCTCAATGGATTTCTGCTGCTGATGCTCCTGTGATTACAGGCCACGTGGACAACGGCAACAATGGCTGCTCGGCAGAGGGTGCCAGTTGGTTCCTTTCCAGGGTGAAGAACGAACAGAAAGTTGTTCGTGCGCGCTGGATGACCGCAGGATTAGGCGTGTATGACCTGTTTGTTAACGGTCAGCTCGTGGGGGAGGAGGTGCTGAGGCCGGGCTTCACGCATCCGCAGAAGACCAAACGCACGTTCACCTATGATATCACGTCGGCTTACTGTTGCAAGAAAGCTGCCGAAAATGTCATCGCCGTTCAGGTCACTCCGGGCTGGTGGGGAGACAAGATTGTCACTCCTGGCGGAAACGAAGGAATGATAGGTCGCAAGTGTGCCTTCCGGGGAGTGCTGGAACTGACGTTTGCCGATGGCAGTTCAAAGCTTTATGGCACGAACCTGAAGGATTGGCGGGCAGGTGTTGCAGGTCCCGTGCGCAGATCCGGCATCTTCGAGGGAGAATACTATGATGCCCGGGTGCAACCCGGCTATGCGACGCCGGAACTCCTCGCGACACCCGAGGTGAACACGGAGTTCAGCGGCCAGTTGCTGCCTTCTACGGGAGCCGAGGTCTATCTGCGCCATGATATCGCGCTGGAACCCGTGGATGCCTACGTTTGGCGAGGGGTGCAGGGGGCTACGAGCGATGCTTACGGAAAGGTGGTGGTGATTGCTGAATTCCCAAAAGGAAAGGACATCATTGTCAGGCCGGGCGAAACGCTGGTGGTGGACTTCGGACAGAATGCGGCAGCCGTGCCCTCTTTTGTCTTCAAGGCGGCCGAGGGAACGACGCTGACATGTCTGCCCGGGGAACTGCTGAACGACGGCAACGGGGCCAAAGGCCGCGGCATGGATGGCCCGGAAGGCAGCGTCCACCGTAGGAATCTGCGTACAGAGAACGTTCACATGCGTCTGGAATACACCTTCGCCGGCGGCAAGGACTATGAACAATTCCTGCCCCGAGGCACTTTCTTCGGCTATCGTTATGTCAGTATTAGCGCTACGGATGACGTGCACATAAAGTCCATTCGTTCGATTCCTGTCACCTCGATAGGCCAACACCTTGAAATCGGGTCCATTACGACGGGCGATGAAAGCATCAATCGTCTGTTGTCCAATATCCTGTGGGGCATGCGCTCGAATTATCTCTCTGTGCCCACCGACTGTCCGCAACGTGACGAACGGCAAGGGTGGACGGCAGATACTCAGGTGTTCGCAGAGACGGGTACTTTCTTCGCTAATACCGACCGCTTCTTCCATAAATGGATGCGCGATATGCGCGACACCCAGAGTCCTGAAGGAGGCTTCCCAGGGGTGGCTCCGTGGGGACAATATGGTGATGCGGGGATGATGCGTCTGGGCTGGGCGGATGCAGGTATCATCGTGCCCTGGACGGTGTGGAAGCAGTTCGGCGACTGCATCATTATTGAAGAGAACTGGGATGCCATGCAGCACTTTATCAGCCATATCAATGAACACCGCTATGACCACGAATCGTTGAGTAGGGAAAACGGCAACTACCAGTGGGCTGACTGGCTGAGCTACGAGCCGTTGGAGAGCTGTAGCGGACGGTCGCATGAAGACGGCAAGCCCAAGCCTGATGCCGTCAGCTACTGGAGCTACCTCAGTGCCAGTTATTGGGCTATCGATGCAGGAATGATGGCCGATATGGCTGCGGCCACGGGCCGCGATGCTTCGGCCTATCGCCAGATGCAGGCTGCTGCGAGGGAGTATCTTCGCAGCCAGTTCCTGAATGCTGACGGGACCTTCAAGACTCAGGTGCTGAATACCATGCAGACGCCAGCCCTGTTTGCCCTGAAGAATCGGCTGGTGGAAGGCGATGCAAAAACGGCGATGATTGCCCGGCTGCGCGAGAATTTTGCAGAACACGACGGCTGCCTGCAAACGGGTTTCCTCGGCACCAGCATCCTCCTGCCCACCCTGACAGAGAATGGAATGACGGACCTCGCCTACGACCAGCTCTTCCAACGCAAGAATCCCAGCTGGCTCTACTCGGTGGATAACGGCGCTACCACCATCTGGGAACGCTGGAACAGTTATATGGTGGATAAGGGCATGGGCCCGCAGGGCATGAACAGTTTCAATCACTACGCCTATGGGTGCGTAGGCCAATGGCTGTGGGAGACAGCGGCAGGTATTGCTGCTGACCCGGCTCAGCCTGGCTTTCAGCATATCATCATGCGTCCTCAGCCTGATAAGCGCCTCGGTCACCTAACCGCGGAGTACCATTCAGTAGCCGGCACCATAAAAAGCGCGTGGCGCTACGAAGGGAATAAGTGGTTGTGGACATTCACTATTCCTCGTGGCGCCACGGCAAGCGTGGTAGTGCCCGGCGAATCTACAGTCAGAGAGTACTCTGCCGGAACTTATAAGATTGAGCGATAGGCCCGGAAGACGGTAGGGGGAGGATTCCCTGTAGGCCTTATTGAAGTTCCAGAACAAGTCCCTCGCGAGGTGCGAGAGCCACATCCTGCGACAGGTCGAAGGATCGTCCTGTGGGAATATCTATGGCGTTTGTACTGGTGGCTGTACCTTCTGTATCAAGCAGTTCTGCGAAGCGGGCCACCTCAAGCGTAGCGGGCTCGTCGGTGCCGTTGATGACGGTGATGACCGTGTTGCGGTGCAAGCGGCGGGCGACGACGTATACTCCCTTCCATGGGATGAACTGGGTGGTGTAGCCGCTGATGATGGTCTCGTTGCCCTGTCGCCAATGGAGGAGGTTGCTCAGCCACTGGAACATCTCCTGTTGCTGGGGTGTGCGTCCTTCAGCCGTGAAGGCATTTTGGGTGTCCCCTGGGAATCCGCCAGGGAAGTCGCAACGTACATTGCCATCGGTGACCTCCTTGGTGCCGTCCATGAGGATTTCGGTGCCGTAGTAGAGCTGCGGAGTACGTGGCAGGGTGAGCAGCAGCGCCAGTGCCTGCTTCAGCTTCTCGATGCGCAGGGGACCCTGTGCAGTACCGAGGAAACGGTCGGTGTCGTGGTTATCGATAAAGGCCATCACATGAGTGGGATCCTCATACAGATAATCATAGAGCAGGCTGTTGTAGAGACGGTTGTAGCCGTCCCACCAGGCATCTGTCACCTCGTTCTTGGCTTTTGCCAACCTGTCGAAGAAGCTGAAATCCATGACGGTTTTGAGATAGCTGTTGTAGTCCGTCATGCGTGAGTTCTTCTGCCAGGCGGCGGTATAGGCCGGTTCTGTGACCCAAGTCTCGCCAACGACATTAAAGTTCGGGTATTCCATGTCCAGACGTTGCATCCAACGTGCCATCCCCGTGGCGTCTGCATAAGGATAAGTATCCATACGGATGCCATCGATTCCTGCCGTCTCGATCCACCAGATGGAGTTCTGAATAAGGTAGGTCATCAGGTGCTGGTTGCGGTGGTTGAGGTCTGGCATGGTTGCTACGAACCATCCATCCACGGTCTCACGCATATCGACTTCTGAGGCATAGGGGTCGAAGACTGGAGTAATCTTGTAGCTCGTCTGCTGGAACTGTTCCGTAGGATACACGGCGCCGCTCTCGTCGCGGCGGTCGTGACCTTCCAGCCATTCAGAGATGTTCAGCCAGTTCTTGGCGGGCAGGTCGGTGACCCAGGGATGATCGAAGCCGCAGTGGTTGAAGATCATGTCCATGACAACTTTCAGACCATGGGCGTGAGCATCGTCGATGAGCTGGCGGTACTGCTCGTTGGTGCCAAAACGCGGATCTACCCGATAGTAGTCCGTGGTGGCATAGCCGTGATAGGTGCTGAAGCCGTGATCGTCGGGTGAGTTGTTTTCCAGAATGGGCGTGAACCACAGGGCCGTGACGCCCAATTCGGTAAAGTAATCCAGATGTTGGCGGATGCCCTCGAGGTCACCTCCGTGGCGCAAGCTGGGCTGCGTGCGGTCCTCGACATAGTTGTTCATACCGGCAATCTGAGCCGGGTGGTTCGGCCCCTGGGCGAAGCGGTCTGGCATCAGAAGATAGAGGACGTCGGAGTTCGAGAAACCTTCGTGTTCCTCGCCAGTCTTCTCGCGTTCGCGCAACTCATAGCGGATGATGGTCTTATCCTCAGAGTTCGGGCGGCAGAAGGCGATGGGCAGTTCCCCTGCGTGCGCGTTCTTAATATTAAGGTATAGCAGCAGATAGTTGGGAGAGTCCAATCGTACGATGGAATCCACCTGAGCTCCGTCTACATATACCTCTGCATCGCGGATGCCTGGTCCATAGACCATCAGTTGTAGCGAAGGATCTTTTAATCCCACGAACCAGTTGGTTGGGTCGATGCGGTTCACTTCCACCGCTCCGTTGCCTTCGGACTGGAAGACGGCGGGGGTGCTGTGGCACGACACAAGCAAGATACTCCCCGTGAGGAGTAAAGCAAATACAGAGCTTTTCATATGGATGTCTTCTAACTCGTTTCTCTATTTATTCTTGTTCGCCAAATTCCAGTTCGCCCTGAACAACCCAAATGAGTTCTTCTGGCGAGAAGTCGCCATATTTCTCTTTGCGGGCACGCTCGGCGATAGCTTTTGCCACGCTTTCTGTGTCGATATCCACAAATCCGTCGGCGTCGGGTTCTGCGTCGAGCAGTCCGCTCTCTACGTAGTAGTCGGCCAGCAGGTCGATGAAATAGAAGAGGTCGTCGTCGGTGAAGCGACTCTTCAGATCTTGTGGGAGGTAGGCACGGATGAACTCCACGGTCTGGAGGTCATCTTCGGCTTGAGCCATGAAATCGTCTTCCATCGTCTTGTATTTCGATTATTTGAGCAGACTTTGGATTTTGGCTTCGAAGGCTGCTTTAGGTGCAGCTCCGATCTGTTTGTCCACAATCTCGCCGTTGCGGAAGAAGAGTACCGTAGGAATATTACGGATGCCAAAGCGGATGGCCAGTCCATCGTTTTCATCGACATCGACTTTTCCGATAATGACTGAATCTGCATACTGTTCAGCCAGTTCCTCAATGTAGGGACCGATTTTCTTGCAGGGACCACACCATGTAGCCCAGAAATCTACGACCATTGGCTTGCCCTGGGCAGCCAATTCGTCAAAATTGGAATCAGTAATTGCTAATGCCATAGTTGTAATAGTTTTTTGTAGTTAATGTATATGTAATAGTTTGTAATGATTCGAAGACAAAGGGATCAGGATGCGTTGATTTTGTAGGACAGCTCCGGGTGCGACTTCAGATAGTTGAGTAGTGGCCCCGATATGGTAATCTGTCTGTTGCCGCTGTGGAATTTCATGTTGTTGATTCCTTCAGGATCCAGTATGCGGAAGTATACTGCCGTCGGGCCGGGTGTGTTGTCTGTCAGTTCCTGCAGGCTGAGTACGAGGTCCTTGGTCAACGCGCTGAGAGGAATAGTGATGGTGATGTTTTCCACCAGCTCATCCTTCACTTCAGACAGGAACTTGATACTTCCGACGACGATATCTATACGGTCGGGGTTGTAGGGCCGGGGCTGCATGCGAGCGGTAATGAAGAGGGCCGCTCCTTCAGTCATGTAGAGTCCCCACTTGGTCCAATCCTGTCCGAAGAGCGGCAGTTCCATGTTGCCCGTGTAGTCCTCGATGGTCACGATACCATAAGGCTTGTTGTTCTTGCCCACTCCTGTCCGGATGCCCGTCACGATACCTCCAAAGGTGATTTCGCGGTTTACCAGCTCGTCGAAGTTCTTCATATCTGCAGCGTGGGTGTTGCATACATCCGTCAGAATGATGGAATATTCGTCCAGAGGGTGTGCAGAGAGGTATATGCCGATGAGATCGCGTTCCTTGTTCAGTAATTCCAGCTGGCTCCATTCCTCATATTGTGTGGGGATAGGAGGCGTGGTGACTTCCACCTCGTCCAGACCAGCGAACAGCGAAACTTCCGCTTCGAACTTGCTCTGCTGATAGAGGGCTCCGTGGCGCATGAGCACATCCAGATAGAGTTCGCCTTTGGCAGTGAGGCCGTAGTACTGTTCCCGACGGATGTCGGGCTGCACGGATTCGAGTGCTCCGCTGAGCACCAGACTCTCCAGTCCGCTTCGCTTCAGAGCCTGAAGATTCACTCGTTGCACGAAGTCGAAGACGCTGAGATAAGGTCCTCCGTGGTTGCGCTCTGCGATGATGGATTCCACGGCGGCCTCGCCCAGTCCCTTGATGCCTCCAAGTCCGAAGCGGATGTTTCCATCATCGTCTACGCTAAACTTCTGGCGGCTTTGGTTGATATCTGGGCCTAAGGCACTAATGCCCAAGTCCTTGCATTCACTCATCAGCTTGGTGATTTCGGTGATGTCATCCAGATTCCGGCTCATGTCGGCAGCCATGTATTCCGCGGGGAAGTTTGCCTTGAGGAAAGCTGTCTGGTAAGCAACCCAGGAGTAGCAGGTGGCATGACTCTTGTTGAAGGCGTAGGACGCGAATTTCTCCCAGTCGCTCCATATCTTTTCCAGAATCTTGGGGTCATGGCCGTTGGCTTCGCCCTGCGAGATGAACTGGGGCTTCATGTGGTCTAGCTTGTCCTTCAGTTTCTTACCCATTGCCTTTCGGAGGTTGTCACTTTCTCCACGGGTGAAGTTTGCCAACAGTCGCGACAGCAACATCACCTGCTCCTGATAGACCGTGATACCATAAGTGTCCTTGAGGTATTTCTCCATACATGGGAGGTCATATTCTACCGGCTGGCGACCTTGTTTGCGGTCGATGAAGTTTGGAATATAGTCCATGGGCCCTGGGCGGTAGAGGGCATTCATGGCGATAAGGTCCTCGAAGGTGGATGGTTGCAGTTCGCGGAGGTATTTCTGCATACCTGCCGACTCGAACTGGAAGGTTCCCACCGTCAGTCCGTCGCAGTAGAGTTGATAGGTTGCAGGATCCTCAATATCGATTTTATCGAGGTTTATATTGATGCCGAGACTGTCGTGGATGTTTCTGACAGCTTCGTTGAGGATACTCAGGGTTTTCAGTCCGAGGAAGTCCATCTTGATGAGGCCTGTATCCTCGATAACGGAACCTTCATACTGGGTGCAGCGTATCTTCTCGCCCGTCTCCTTGTCATCAGCGGTGGAGATGGGCACCCAATCGCTGACATCATCGCGACAGATAATGACTCCGCAGGCGTGAACGCCCGTGTTGCGAACATTACCTTCCAGCATCTGAGCATAGCGTATGGTGTCGCTCATCAGCGGATTGGGGGAGGCCGCCGCCTGTTGCATTTCGGGAACACAGGCGATGACATTCTTCAGGTTCATCTTGCGTGGTGAACCATCGGGATTATCGGGCAGGCGGTCGGGTATGGTTTTGACGAGTGCGTTGGTCACGTCGAGCGGCAGTTTCTGCACACGGGCCACATCCTTGATGGCTGATTTGGTGGCCATGGTTCCATAGGTGATGATGTGCGCCACGTTGTTCTCGCCGTATTTCTGAGTCACCCACGAAAGCACCTTATTACGCCCGTCGTCATCGAAATCGACATCAATATCAGGCAGCGAAATACGGTCGGGATTCAGGAAGCGCTCGAACAGCAGGTCGTATTTGATGGGGTCTACCTTGGTGATTCCTAAGCAGTAAGCTACCACACTTCCGGCTGCAGAGCCACGACCAGGCCCCACGCTGACTCCCAGCTCATAGCGTGCCGCATTGATGTAGTCCTGCACGATGAGGAAGTAGCCTGGGAAACCCATCGTCTTCATCACGTGGAGTTCGAAGCGGATGCGGTCGTCCACTTCTGAAGAGAGTGGAGTGCCGTAGATTTTCTTGGCTCCGTCGTAGGTCAGTTTCGCCAGATAGTCAGCTTCAAGTTTCAGGCGGTATAGCTTTTGGCAGCCTCCCAAGCGTTTCACCTTCTTCTCAGCTTCGTCGCGGTCGCAGACGACATTTCCCTCGTAGTCTCGGGTGAATTCCTCAAAAAGCTGTTCCTCAGTGAAGCGCTGGTGGTATTCCTCTTCTGTGCCGAAACTGGTGGGAATCTGGTAGTTCGGCATAATGGGAGAGTGGTCGATGCTGTAAACCTCGACCTTATCCAGAATCTCACAGGTGTTGGCCAGTGCCTCTGGCACATCCTGGAATAGTTCGTTCATCTCCTCGCGCGTCTTGAACCACTCCTGCTTAGAGTAGAGCATGCGCTTGGGGTCATCGAGGTCGCGTGCTGTACCCAGACAGATCAGGCGGTCGTGAGCTTCGGCATTATCTTCGTCTACGAAGTGTACGTCGTTGGTGCAGATGAGCTTCACGCCCAGCTTCTGACTAAGTTTGATGAGCTCTGCATTTACCTGTTGCTGAAGGGGATACGTCTCGCGGTTGGCGCGCTGGGTGGGATTGGTCACCTTATGCCTCTGCATTTCAAGATAGTAGTCCTCGCCAAAGATGCTCTTGTACCAGAGGATGCGTTCCTCGGCACCCTTCAGGTCGCCTTTCAGAATCAGACGGGGGATCTCGCCAGCGAGACAGGCTGAGCACACGATGAGCCCTTCGGCATGTTTCTTGAGTTCGTCGTGGTCTGTACGGGGGCGGTTGTAGAACCCGTCTACCCAGGCTTTCGACACCAGCTTCACCAGGTTATGATAACCCACTTCGTTCTTCGCCAAGACGATGAGGTGATAGCGTGCGCGGTCAAGATCCTTGTCGCGGTCATAGAGGGTGCGCTCTGCAACATACATCTCACAACCGAAAATCGGCTTGAAAGGTTCCTTGCCTTCGTCCTTCAATTTCTTGTTCGTCTTGGAGACATAGTTGAAGAACTCTTTTATCCCCATCATATTGCCGTGATCTGTCACCGCCATGCCACGCATTCCGTTCCTCAAAGCCTTATCTACGAGTTTGGGAATCGCAGCTTGGCCATCGAGGAGCGAATATTGGGTGTGTACGTGCAGATGTACGAAGTCTTGCATAGGGTATTTCTTTATGTATTGTCCGAAAACGGGCATAAAAGTACTATTCTTCCTCCAAACTGCCAAAAAAGAAGCGATTTTTTTTGTCCCTTGAGAGATTTTTGCTACTTTTGTACTGAAAAACGGACGCCGAACCACTCAAATCGGCAAAAATATGGTAAAAAGACTGCGTAAATTAAGAAAGAAAATCCGTCTCCATAGCGAAGGCACCCAAACCCTGATTTGGGGTGGAATCGGCCTGGCCATTCTCTGCGTTCTTGTAGGTTGGGCTTTTGGATTCACCAGCATCTTTTTCTACCTCTTGCTGGTGCTGTCTATAACACTTTATCTTGTCGTTGTGAATTTCTTTCGCTGTCCCATACGTCTTTTTGAAGGCGACACCGAGGGGATTGTGGTAGCACCTTGCGACGGAAAGGTTGTCGTCGTCGAGGAAGTGGAAGAGAACGAATACTTTCATGACCGACGGTTGATGGTGAGCATCTTCATGAGCATCTTCAACGTCCACGCCAACTGGGTACCCGTCGATGGTGTCGTGAAGAAAGTAGAGCACCACGACGGACGCTACATGGCTGCTTGGTTGCCCAAGGCCAGCACAGACAATGAACGCTCAACGGTGGTCATAGAGACTCCTGAGGGAATCGACATCCTCACCCGTCAGGTGGCTGGTGCCGTGGCCCGTCGTGTGGTCACCTATACCGCCGTGGAAGAAGAATGCTTCATCGACGAGCATCTGGGCTTTATTAAATTCGGTTCGCGCGTGGACGTCTATCTTCCGCTTGGTACAGAGGTGCTTGTGAAAGTAGGGCAGAAAGCAACCGGCAACCAGACGATTATAGCCAAACTTCCGGTATAAGACCTTTTGTTCCGCCCGCCAGTCCCTCAACCCATCATTCCGAAACTCCATTAACATGTTACTCAATTTCCCTAACGCTCTGACCTGCTGCAACCTCATCTGCGGCTGTATGGCTACAGGTGCTGCTTTTCATGCCCATTTCGGTTGGGCTCTCGCCATGATTGTCGCCGGCGCTGTCTTTGATTTCTTCGATGGAATGGTTGCCCGCGCTTTGGGTATCAGTTCTCCTATCGGCAAGGAACTGGACTCGCTTGCTGATGTCGTCACTTTCGGTGTGGCCCCCTCTGCCATGATTTTCCAACTCTTCGGCATGGTACATTATCCCGAGTGGCTTGCATCCGCTGCACCATATCTTCCATATACGGCTTTCATCATGGCTGCCTTCTCGGCACTGCGCCTGGCCAAGTTCAACCTCGACAGCCGACAGTCCACCAGCTTCATCGGCCTGCCCACTCCTGCCAACGCCCTCTTCTGGGGTTCCCTCATCGTGGGCGAGTTGCCCTTCCTGTGTTCCCAGCGTTTCAACGCCGTCTTCCTCTTCCTCTTCGTGCTGGCTTTCAGCTTCTTCCTCATCGCAGAAATACCACTGTTTGCCTTGAAGTTCAAGAACTTCTCCTGGCAGGACAACAAAGTGAAATACCTTTTCCTCATTGGCTGCTTGGCATTACTGCCTCTGGGCATTACCGCCATCACCGCCATCATCCTCTGGTACATCGTTCTCTCCATCTGCGCATGGCAATTGGAGAGAGCAAAAAAATGATCTCAATTTTCAATATTTCAATGATTCATTATCTATGAAGTTCCACCGCATCCTCCTCAAGCTCTCGGGCGAAAGCCTCATGGGCACCCAACGCTACGGTATCGACGAACATCGCCTTGCTGAATATGCAGAACAGATTAAAGAAATCCACGACCTCGGCGTGCAAATAGGCATCGTGATAGGTGGCGGAAACATCTTCCGCGGACTCTCAGGAGCCGGCAAGGGCTTCGACCGAGTCAAAGGCGACCAGATGGGAATGTGTGCCACCGTCATCAACTCTCTCGGACTCAGCTCTGCACTCGGAGCCATCGGTGTCAAGAGCCGTGTGCTCACCGCCATCCGCATGGAACCCATCGGCGAATTCTATTCCAAGTGGAAGGCCATCGAAGCCCTGGAGAACGGCGAAGTCGTCATCATGTCTGCTGGAACGGGAAATCCCTATTTCACCACCGACACAGGCTCCTCCCTCCGCGGCATCGAAATCGAAGCCGACGTGATGCTGAAGGGCACGCGTGTTGACGGCGTCTATACCGCAGATCCGGAGAAAGACCCCACCGCCACCAAGTTCGATGAGATCACCTTCGACGAAATATACACCCGTGGACTGAAGGTCATGGATCTCACCGCCACCACCATGTGCAAGGAGAACAACCTCCCCATCTATGTCTTCAACATGGATGTCGTCGGCAACCTCCGCAAGGTCATCGACGGTCAGCCCATCGGCACCCTCGTCCACAAATAATCCCCGCTGCTTCCCAGCGCCCCGCTACGCCCCCTCTCTCCTGAGGGCACCTACACCTTATTATTAATATTACGCGCGCACGAGACATATATACGTCCGGCGTCCCATGTATATACGTAAAGGCCGAGACATATATCCGTCCCGGTCTTCACGTCTTATCGTAAAAACGATTCCGTCCTAATGCAATAAGCCCCGCAACGTTTCACAACGGGTGGGGCCTTTAGTTTCAAGCTTCAAGTTTCATGTTCCAACTTGTCCGCTCGAGCCTGCTCGCTTGATACTTCAAGAACATTTCAACCCCATCTCCCCTCCCCGGGGAGGGGCTGAGGGTGGGCTCCTACTGCACAATTCCAGCGGCCTTCGCACTCAGCGTGGTGATGAGTGCCGTCAGCACCGCGATCACGATGTCAATGATGCGCTTCAGCGTCCTCTTAGTATTTTCTGTCATATCCTCCTCCTTTCTTTATGGTTGGTTTTGAATCGTCAATTGTTAATCGTTAATTGTCAATCCGAATCCGAGTGAGGGCACATGGCCCTCAACTCGGTTCATATGGCCGGTTTCAACGTTTCCGCTCGACCTTTGGTCGCTTCATGCCTGAAGAACGTTTCAACTTTTCAACGTTCTTAAGGTTCCGGCTCCTCCTCCTCTTCGCCTTCGCCTTCCTTGGGCGTCCAGTCGGCCGTGGTCTGTCCCTCGAGCTGTGCCTCCAGTGCGGCCTGAGCAGCGCGGCGGCTGGGCACCTTGTGCAGCGATGCGCCGTTGAGCAGGCCCTCGAACTGCTTGGAGGGAGAGAAGTTGACGTTGATGGACTGGATGTTGGCGCGG